>JACCDO011999640.1_pt1 | contig 12746 bp, 9 predicted proteins | sample 7446101 | NCBI WGS metagenome assembly JACCDO01 (sample SAMN15323440, study PRJNA562643) | freshwater metagenome | isolation source: river surface water | place: USA:Blue River Watershed | collected 2017-08-16
GGCCGCGGCCGACGTTGGGATTCGCCTTCACGAACTCCAAGCCCGCGGTCCGCGCGTCTTCGCCCCGACCCAACTTGGCCAGGTAGTAGATGCGGTCCATCTGCAACCCGAGGCTTGGGTCGCCGTCCGCGATGAGGTTCTCGATGTCCGTGAGTGCGCGCGTCGACACATCGAGAGCTCGGTGGGCCTGTAGGCGCAGCCGCCAGACTTCGCGGCGAAGGTCCGCCGCCCGCGCGATCGCAGGGGTTGCCTCGGCATGGTCGAGGAGCTTCACGGCCTCGATTGCTTGGCCTCGGGCGATCAGCGTGCGCGCGTCGGCCAGCAGATCCTCTGGCTTGCGAACGGGAAGCAGCGAGTATCCGGCCGTGAAGGCGACGGCCAAGATCACAAGCGCCAGGAGGAGCAGAAGGCTGCGACGGATCATGCGAGGTTCCCTCTCATACGCGGAGCCGCAATGCGTGGACAGGCTGAGGTTGCCTTGGACGTGCCGCCTGTGCGGCGCTGTTGGTTACGGGCCATCAGCGGACTCCATGTCGGCGCAGCTTCGCGAACAGCGTGCTGCGGTTGATTCCAAGCGCCTTCGCGGCGCGTTCTCGGTTGCCGCCGCAGTGGGCGAGGGCGTGCTCAAGGATGCGCTTCTCGGCGTCCTCCAGCGCGCTGCGCAGAGGCGTGACCGGCGCATCACCAAGGGTCGGCGAGACGACCGGCGACGGAGTCGAGGCTGCTGCGGCTGCCGCAGCCTCGACGAGGTTCGGCGGCAGGTCCTTGAGATCGATGCTCGTTGATTGCGCGAACACAACTGCGCGCTCGACGACGTTCTCAAGTTGGCGCACGTTGCCAGGCCAACCCGCGCTGCGCAGCGCTGCGAGCGCAGCAGGCGAGAACCGTTCGACTTTCTTGCCGTGGTCCTTCGCAAAGCGGCGCAGGAAGTGCATCGCGAGCGCGGGCACATCTTCGCGGCGTTGGCGCAGCGGCGGCATCTCGATCGAGACGACGTTGATGCGGTAGTAGAGGTCTTCGCGGAAGCGGCCTTGCCGCACCGCAGCTTCCAGGTCGAGATTGGTCGCAAGCACGATGCGACAGTCGACCTCGATCGTCTTGTTGTCGCCGACGCGCTCGAGGATGCGGTCCTGCAGCACGCGCAACAGGCGCACTTGGAACGCAGGCGAGCTGGTCCCGATTTCGTCGAGGAAGATCGTGCCGCCGTTGGCCGCTTCGAACTTGCCCGGCTTGTCGCGCGTTGCGCCGGTGAATGCGCCGCGGACATGTCCGAAGAGCTCGGACTCGAGCAGCGTCTCCGGCATCGCGCCGCAGTTGACCTCGACGAAGGGGCCGTTGCGGCGAGCGCTCAACGCATGCAGTGCGCGCGCAACGACCGTCTTGCCGGTGCCGGACTCGCCCGTGACGAGCACGGTGGTCCTGGTGTCCGCGACCGCGCGCACGGTCTTGAAGATCGCCTGCATGCGCGGGTCTTCGCCGATGAGGTTGCCGAGCTGGACGCGGTCGTCGAGCGCGTGGCGCAGGTCCTCGTTCTCGCGCACGAGTTGCGCGCGTTCGATCGCGCGCTCGATCGCCATGCGCGCTTGCTCGTCGCGGAACGGCTTGCGCAAGAGATCGGCCGCGCCGTTGCGCATCGCGCGAACCGCGTCATCGACGGAACCAAACGCAGTGGTGACGATGACCGCCGTCTCTGGGCGGCGAGCGCGCAAGTCGGCGAGCAGATCGCCAATCGGCGGATCGCTCATGTCCGCGTCGCAGACCAAGAGGTCGATGCCGCCCTCGTCGACTGCCGCCACGGCTTCCTTGGTCGTTTGCGCGATCTCCATGGAATGGCCGGCAGACGCGAGCGCTGCGCGCAACGCGTCTTGCGATTGGGGATCGGGGTCGGCGACGAGGACCTTGGCCATGGCGACAGTCTGCGAATGCAGACGGTTCCTCCATCGGCCAGGACGGCGTTCTGCCTAGAGCCGTCTTGGGATTGGGACGGGCCGGGTCAGCGGAGCGGCAGTTCGACGTCGATTGCCACGGCGCCATCGGGCAACCGCCTCGCCGTCGCGCGGCCGCGATGGCCGTGGGCTGCCGCCTGCACGTGGAACAGCGAGAGCCCGAGGGTGGAGCCTCGCAGCGCACGGCAAAGGTAGTACGGCTCGTAGGTGCGCGGCAGGCTCCAGTCGGACAGGGCGGGGCCGCGCAGCGACAGTCGCAATCGGACGCCAGCTTCAATCCGCGTGAGCACGAAGTGCGCCTCGCTGCCGCCGTCGCGGAACTCGAACGCGAGCGCCGCCACCGAAGCGAGCGCCGCGCGCAGGATCTCAGCGTCGCCTGCGATGGAGAATGCGCCGTCGGCAGGCTCGCGCACGATGGCGAGCGCGTCGCCTTTGCCGCGATGCTGCTGCAGCGCCGACGAAAGCTCGGTCCAGAGATCGAAAGCATCGGCGCGACGCGGGCCCGCAGCAGCGGCTTCGATCCGGCGCATGCGTTCCGTGGTTTCGTGGATGCGCTGGGCTCCGTCGAGCGCCGCGCGGATCTGCTCGAGCGCGTCGCGATCCCGCTGCGGATCGAGCTGCAACTGCAGCAACTGCAGATGGCCCATGAGGAACATCAGCGGGTTGTTGATCTCATCGGAGACGCCATGCACGAGATCGAGGAAGGCCTCGGTTCTCGGTCGATCGCCGAGGCTGAGCGCTTGGTCGAGCGTCGCGAGCAGTTGCGCGGGCGCGAACGGCTCCAGCAACAAGTGCGCGCGCGTTCGCTGGCACATGGGGGCGAGCGACACCTCCCGTTCGCGCGCCGCGACGATCACGATGGCGCATTGTGGCCGCATCGCGCCGAGCGCGCGTATGGCGCCAGCGAGTTCTTCTGGGGCATCGCCGGTGGAGGCCTGCACGAACAGCGCGTCCGGTTCGAACGTCGCGACTTGTGCGATCGCGGAGTAGATGCTGTCGAATGTGCGCGTCGTCACCTTGCCGGGGAGCCGCTGCAATTCGGCAAGCAATGCCGAATCCTCACGGCCACATAGGCCGAGGCACAGCGGGCGGTCCATCGTGCAAGTTCCTGCGAGGTCTCGGGTTGGAAGATCGAAGGTGCGAAGCTCGCAACGAGACTAGCCGAGGTTTGGCAAGCCTGCACGGGGCGTGGAGATGAGGTGCATTTGCGGCCGATAGAGGATCGGTGCACCACGACGGCGCAGAACCTCCAGACGATCCACGCCGCCGCGGCTACAGCGATGCGCCCATCGCATGGGGCGGTCCGTTGCGCGGCGATGGGGCGGCGACACAGCTCGACGTGCAGTTGCGCCGCGAGTTCAAAGGGCTGACCGTCCGCGACCTTGTGTCGGACCTGGGCCTCGACGAGCAATTGCCTGGTCGCGTCGCGAGCGCATTGGAGCACATCCGGCGCGGGGACTACGCCAGCGCAGAGCGCGCGTTGCCGGGCACGTTTGGCGCCGTTCTCGAGGGACCGTTCTCGAAGTCTCGTCGCTCGCGTCGACGTCTCGCGCTGTGGATCGTGCTGTCCGCGCTTGCGGCCGCGCTGGCCTCGGCCACGATGACTCTCCTCTAGCTTCGCGCGCGATGCATCCGGCCCAGCGAAATCCCCAACCCACGCCCGCGCCGCAGGATCCGCGGCGCCTTGAGGCTCCCGCGCCTGACGTGAGCGTGGTGGTGCCGATCTACAACGAGCGCGACAACCTGCTACCGCTGCACTCCGCGTTGACGTGGGCCCTGCGCGACCTCGGTCGCACCTACGAGATCGTGTTCGTGGACGACGGCAGCCGCGATGGCACGCGCCATTTGATGCGTGCGCTGGCTGCGGGTGACCCGCACTTGCGGCTTGTGTTCTTCCGCCGCAACTATGGGCAGACCGCCGCCATGGCAGCTGGGTTCCAAAAGTCGCGGGGCCGCATCGTCGTGACGATGGATGGCGACCTGCAGAACGACCCGGCCGACATCGGGCGCTTGCTCGAACGCATCGACGATGGCTTCGACGTCGTTTGTGGCTGGCGCAAGCATCGACAGGATCGCGCGGTCACTCGCTTGCTGCCGAGTCGATTCGCGAACTTGCTGATCGCGCGCGTCACCGGCGCGCGGATTCACGACACCGGTTGCTCGCTCAAGGCGTATCGCGGATGGGTCGTGCGCACGCTGCACCTGTATTCCGACATGCATCGATTCATGGCCGCGTTGGGCGTCGGCATCGGCGCGCGCATCACTGAGTTGCCCGTGCGCCATCACCCGCGGCGCGCAGGCAAGTCGAAGTATGGGCTCGGGCGCATCTTCCGCGTGCTCGCCGACCTGATCGGCATCAAGATGCTGATCAACTTCGCGGCGCATCCGATCCGCTGGTTCTTGCTGCTGTCGCTGCCGCTGTTCTTCATCGCGCCTGCGCTGTTCACGCTGGGCTTCGTCAAGGTGACGGGCGAAGGCGATTGGCGATGGTTCGAGTCCTATGACCTCGCCGCCGTGGCCGCTGGCGCAGTGGCGTTCTTGGTCGCCGGCAACGTCTTCTTGCTCGGGTTCTTGGCCGAATTGCAGATCAAGGTTTCACGGTTCTTCCGGCAACGCATCTCGGTGACGGCGCGGGAGGCCAGTCGATGAGCGATCACGGATTGGTTTCGGTCGTCGTGCCGATCGGCTCCGCCGAGGCGCAGCCGCACAAGGTGTTGCCGGCGCTTTACGACGCGCTCAGCAAGGGCGGCTATCGCTGCGAGTTCGTGCTCGTGCTCGACGGTCCCGTTGGCGCAGTGGAGCGCCACCTCGAACAGATCAAGCTGCCGTGTCCCATCAAGACCGTGCGCTTGCAGGGCGGTGGCCTCGGCGAATCGATCGCGCTGTCCGCAGGCGTTGCGCGCGCCGACGGCGTCTACATCGTCAACGTTCCGCCATACCTACAGACCGAGCCCGAAGACGTGCTCAAGGTGGTGGCCGCGCTCGAAGCGGGAGCCGACTGCGTCGCAACGTGGCGCACGCCGCGCGTCGATCCGTGGCTCAACCAACTGCAGTCGCGCCTGTTCAACTTCATGCTGCGCGTCGTGATGGGCATGCCCTACCACGACCTCAACTCGGGCACGCGCGGCTTCCGCAAGCAAGTGCTCGAGGAAGTCAGCGTCTACGGCGAGCTCTATCGCTTCTTGCCCGTGCTCGCGATGCGGCAGGGCTTCCGCGTGGTGGAGGTCAAGGTCCGCCACCGCGAAGAACGCGGCCAGGCGGGGTTTTATGGCGTCGGCGTCTATCTGCGCCGCCTGCTCGACATCCTCGCGATCTCGTTCCTCACGCGATTCACGCAGCAGCCGCTTCGCTTCTTCGGATACGTCGGCTTCCTCGGCATGGTGCTCGGCGTAGCGCTCGCAGCGCAGCCGCTCTACGGCAAGTTGATCCTCGGCGACAGCCTTGCGGATCGACCGTTGTTCGTGGTGGGCGCGATCCTCGCCGCGTTCGGCGTGCAACTGATCGGCTTCGGGCTCATCGGCGAGATCATCATCTTCACGCAGGCGCCCAACCTTCGGGACTACAAGGTCGAAGAGGTGATCGAAGGCGGTGCCGAGTCGGTGCATTCGGATGCGCCGCCGGTCTTGCATGCTGCCACCACGGATGAAGCTGTTGCTGTGGCGGATGCGGTGGCAATCGCAACCGAGCAAGCAGGCGTTTCGTCGTCCGCGATCGGATCTGACGTAGCGTCGCTGCCGTCGCCCGTCGGCCTCGTCGACGAGTCCCGCGGCTTTGGCCCGGCTCCGTCCACCCAACGCGGCGGAGGCATCGAGTTTGGCGAGTTGCGCGTTCGCGAACTGCTGCCCGGCGAAGACTCGCGTTGGGATGCGTTCGTCACGCGCCATGCGCAAGGCACGTTCTTCCACCTCAGCGGCTGGCGCCGGTGTGTCTCCGACGTCTTCCATCACGAGGCGCACTACCTCGTCGTCGAGCAGGGTCGCCGTTGGCTCGGCGTGTTGCCGCTGTTCTTGGTCAAGAACCTGCAACTGCGACCGCCATTCGTTGGCCGCAATCTCGTGAGCGTGCCCTACGGCGTCTACGGCGGCGTGCTCGCAGAGTCGCCGCATGCGCAGCAAGCGTTGCTGGATCGCGCCACGGAACTCGGGCGGCAGTTTGACGCTGGCTTCGTCGAGCTTCGGCATCTCGAAGAGCGGCCGGGCGTGCGCACCAACTCGCACCTCTACGTCACGTTCCGCTGTCAGTTGCCAGACAGCCCCGAGAAGGTGTTGGCGGCGATTCCGAAGAAGGCCCGCGCCGAAGTGCGTCGCGCACGTCGCGCGCCTGGCGGTGAAGAAGTCGGGCACGGCCTCGTCGTGAAGCCGGACTGCGACCTCGACGAGTTCTTTGCGTTGTTCGCCGAAAACAAGCAGCGGCTCGGCTCGCCTGCGTTGCCCAAGCGTTGGTTCCAAGCGTTGTGCGAGGAGTTCGGGCGCAAGGTGGTGTTCCATCGCGTCGTCGACCCGCAAGGGCGCACACTCGCCGCCGTGATGAGCTTCTTGTTCAAAGACACCGTCAATGCCTACTACTCAGGCTCGTTGACGGGCATCAACGACACCGGCGCCAACAACCTCGTCTACTGCGGCATCATGGAATGGGCCGTGCAGGAGGGGTTCGCGCGATTTGACTTCGGTCGCAGCCGACTCGAGTCAGGTCCTGCGCACTTCAAGAAGAACATGGGGTTCCAAGCGGAGCCGCTCCACTACGAGTACTTGCTTGTGGGTGACGAAGCTCGGCCGCCGGACTTCCATCCGGGCAATCCGAAGCTGGACCTGCCTCGTCGTATCTGGTCCAAAATGCCGACCATGTTCGCCAACCGATTGGGCGCGCGGCTGTCGCGCTTCTTGCCATGAGTTCGCCCGATGCCAAGGGGGCCAGCGCAAGCCAAGAGCAGCGCGAGACGAAGGCCTCGCTGATTGGCTTCTACCTGAGCTGCGCTGGCGTGGCGATCGGCTCGACCGTCGGCGCGGCCGGGTTTCTGTGGTTTGAGAGCATGGCGGGACTCGGCGTCGGCATCGCGTTGACGCTGCTGTGCTCCGTGACGTGCTACACGTCGCTGAGCCGCATGCGCCGCTGATCTTCGGCTGGCCGTGGGAGGGCGCGGGGTTCTCCGTTGGTGCGGGCTTGCCGTATGGTGCACGCATCCAGCATGGCCCTCGACGATGACGAACTGACGGCGCGCCTGCGCGCCGGCGACGACGAGCCGTTTGCGCCGTTGTTCGAGTCCCACCGCGAACGTCTGCGCCGCATGGTGCACTTCCGCATGGATCCGCGGCTGTTCGGCCGGATCGATCCAGAAGACGTGGTCCAAGAGATCTTCCTTGCGGCACAGCAGCGCCTGTACGCGTTCCGCTCGGACAGGCATCCACTGCCGCTGTGGCTGCGCATGGTGGGGCAACAGACGCTGATCGACTTGCATCGCCGCCACCTCGGCGCCGGCAAGCGCAGCGCGGCCAAGGAGCGAGCCTTCGCCAACAGCCAGTGCCTGTCCGGTTTCGTTGCCGGCACGCTGACGTCCCCGAGCCAAGCCGCGATCCGCGACGAGTGGAAGAAGCAACTCAACGAGGCACTGGAGTCGATGGATGAGATCGACCGCGAGGTGTTGACGCTGCGCCACTTCGAGGACCTGTCGAACAAGGAAGTCGCGGAGTTGCTCGGCATCGGCGAGAACGCGGCTAGCAATCGCTACGTGCGCGCGTTGACGAGGCTCAAGGGGCTGCTTGGGGGCTTCGCGCAGCCGTGAGCGATCCACAGAGCATCCCGGCGGACGAGCCGCGCGATCCGCTCGACGTTCTGAGCGAGGCGTTTCTTGTCGCGGTGCGCCGTGGCGAACCGATCACGCCAGAGGGCTTTGCCGCGCTGCATCCCGAGGGCGGCGCAGAACTGCGCGACCTGTGCGAAACGCTGCTCATGCTCGAAGGAGCCAAGCGCGATCGCGAGACTTCGGCAACCGGCGGTCGCAGGCTGGTGTTGCCGCAGTTGGAGCGCCTTGGCGACTACCGCATCGTGCGCGAGGTCGGCCGGGGCGGCATGGGCGTTGTGTTCGAAGCGGTGCAGGAGTCGCTGGATCGCCGCGTGGCGCTCAAGGTGATGCCGCAGGCGAGCCTCCTGTCCGGCAATCAACTCGAGCGCTTCCGTCGCGAGGCGCAAACCGCTGCGCGTTTGCACCACACGCATATCGTGCCGGTGTTCGACAGCGGCGAGGCCGATGGGCTGCACTTCTACGCGATGCAGTTCATCGATGGCGAAGGCCTCGATGCAGTGGTCAAGTCGCTGCGCAAGGAGCCGGGACAGCAAGGGTCGCAGGCATTGCGCGATCGCTTTCGACTTGCCGCGAGGATTGGCGCCGATGTCGCGGATGCATTGCACCATGCGCACGAGCACGGCGCGCTCCATCGCGATGTGAAGCCAGCGAACTTGCTGCTCGATCGCGAGGGCCATGTGTGGGTCACGGACTTCGGGCTCGCGAAGGCGCTGGAGCAGAATGGGCTTACGCACACGGGGGACGTGCTTGGCACTCTGCAGTACATGTCCCCCGAGCAGTTCGCGGGTCGCTACGACGCGCGAAGCGAGGTGTATGCGCTCGGCGTGACCTTGTGGGAGCTTGCGGCGCTTCGTCCCGCGTTTGCTGCGGAGTCGCGCGGCGAGCTCGTGGATCTCATCCGACAAGGCAAGTGCGCGCCGCTGCGTCGCGTTGCGCCGTCGGCGCCGCAGGACCTTGAGACCATCCTGTCGCGAGCGATGGCAGTCGATCCCTCGCATCGCTACGCGAGCGCCGCAGAGTTGGCGAGTGACCTGCGCGCGTTCCTCGAGGATCGTCCCATTGCAGCGCGCCGCCAAACGGGACTGCAGTTGTTGTGGGCTTGGTGTCGTCGCAATCGTGCGTTGGCTGGATCGCTTGCGACGGCTGCAGCAGCGATCGCGGTCGCGGCTGTCGTCGGTTGGGGTTCCTACTGGACGACCCGAGACGCGCTGGATCAGGCGCGGGTGAGCGAGTCGTTGGCTCGCGAGAAGGAGGCTGCCGCGCTGCAGGCGAGCGAACGCGACCGCGCCAACCTCGCAGACTCGTTGCAGGTGTTCGAGGATGTGTTCGACACGATCGTCGGCCCTGACCCGCTGGACGCGCTTCTGGAAGACGCGGACGACGGCGGATCCACGGTCGCGGCCGAGCGTCCGCCGGTCGATGGCGCAAGCCTCGCGCTCTTGCAGCGCATGCTGGAGTTCTACGACCGGTTCGCGGAGCGCAATCGTGACAATGTGGCGCTACGGCAACAGACGGCACGCAGTTACGCGCGCGTCGGCGCGATTCAGCAACGTCTCGGGGCCAAGGAACAGGCAGTTGCGGCCTACGCGCGGGCTGTCGCGTTGCTGCGCGAAGGCAAGGACGCAGAGCAACGGAGCGAACTTGCCGCAGTGCTCCAGGAGTTTGGGCAAGTGCAGGCTCGCCTCGGCCAGCCTCGGATTGCTGCTTCGTGTTACGCCGAATCCTTGGAGTTGTTGTCGCGCGCATCGGGAGAGGCCACGCGCAATGACCGCAGGCTCTCTGCGCGTGCTCACTATTTGCTCGCAACGGCTCCTGGCTTTCGCGAAGGCCGCGATGTGAATGGCAGACGTGGGCCTTCCGGCGCGCGGCCTGGGCAGGAAGAGCGTGGTGCAGGTCGTCGCATGGGAAGCCGCGAAGGACGCGGCGATCCCAATCGGAATGCGCCGCCGGATGCCAATCCAGGCCAGTTCTTCCGTGAGGCAATGGCGCAGCAGCGATTTGACCAACTACGGCAGCAGGCGAAGTCACATCTCGACGCAGCGATCGCGACGCTGGACTCGCTGCTCGCGGAATCGCCTAGTGACGCCGACTCGTCGTTCTTGCGTGCGCGTTGCTTGATCGAAGTCGGTCGCCATGGGAATGGGAACGCGAGTGGACCGACGCAGGATCCGACGGCCGAAGCGGCGGACATTCTCCGTCGCTTGGTGCAAGAGCAGCCGCACAACGATGCGTTTCGCTTTGCTCTGTGCGAGGCCTTGGTGCCGCGCAGTCGAGGCCGCGGGGTCCCTGTGGCGATGCCTCGTGGCGACCTCAGCGAAGCGATTGCAAACGCGCGAGCGCTGGTGTCCCAGAAGCCTCAGCATCTGGAGTACCAAGCGGCGCTTGCTCGCGTGCTCAGCCTGCAGGGAGCCAAGTTGCATGAGTCTTTGGTGCAGAAGGACCCAAAGGCGGGCATTCCCGAACTTGAGGAAGCGCTCGCGATCCACCGTGCGATGAGCACGGCAAACGGCGCTGACGATGCGCGCTTTGCCATGGAGCAAGTTCAGACACTGCGAAGGTTGCTGCGCGCGGAGTTCGATGCGGGCGACCTTGAGAGTGCGCGAGGCCACGGTCGTGAGATCGTTGCATTGCTCACTGCGACGATGCGAGATGGGGCGCTGCCGCCGCGCGGCGAAGATCGCCTTGGCGATCTCCCGCAGCTGTTCGAGCGGATTGGCATGCAGGACGCCTTGCGTGAACTGCAGGACTCCGAGCGCCGTCGTCGCTGATCTACGCCGGTTCGATCAGGCGAAGATCGCGCTCGCGACCTTGCCGTGCACGTCGGTGAGGCGGAAGTCGCGACCCGCGTGCCGATACGTGAGTCGCTCGTGGTCGAGGCCCAACAAGTGGAGCAGTGTGGCGTGCAAGTCATGCACGTGCATCGCGTCTTGCTGTGCGTAGTAGCCGTAGTCGTCCGTTCCGCCGTAGGAGAAGCCCGGCTTTACGCCGCCGCCCGCGAGGAAGTGGGTGAACCCGTGTGGGTTGTGGTCGCGACCCGTGCCGCCTTCGCTGGTTGGCGTGCGGCCAAACTCGCCGCCCCACCAAACCAACGTGTCTTCGAGCATCCCGCGTTGCTCAAGGTCGGTCAGCAGCGCGGCGATTGGTTGGTCGACTTCGGCTGCGTTCTTTGCATGGTCCGCCTGGAGGTTGCCGTGCTGGTCCCATTTGTAACTGTGGGTCACCTGCACGAACCGCACGCCGCGCTCGAGAAGGCGGCGAGCCATGACGCATTGACGACCGAAGTTCTCGGTGCGTGGGTCGTGAATGCCATACAGAGTCTTGGTTGCTTCTGACTCGCTATCGACGTCGAGGGCTTGGCTCGCCTCCATCTGCATGCGGAACGCGAGCTCAAACGTCGCAATGCGCGATCGCAGCGCAGCGTCCTCTTGGCGCGAGGCTGCATGTTCGCGGTTGATGGAAGCCAGCAAGTCGAGTTGTTGGCGTTGCACATCGCGATCTGCGCCCTCGCGTCGGAGGTAGCGCACTCCCGCTTCCTTGGCCTTCGTGCTCGCGTTGCCGAGCGGCGTGCCCTGGAACAGCGGCGGCAAGAACGCGGATGACCAGTTGTTGACGCCTCCGTGTCCGAGCGTCGGGCAGATGGTGACGAACCCAGGCAAATCCTGGTTCTCGCTGCCGAGGCCATACAGCGCCCAACTTCCGATGCTTGGCCGCACGAATGTGTCGCTGCCGGTGTGGATCTTCAGCAGCGCGCCGCCGTGCGCGTCATTGCTGCCGTGGAGGCCCTTCAAGAAGCAGATGCGATCGACACAGCGCGCGATGTGCGGGAACAGTTCGCTGACCCATGCGCCCGACAGGCCGTGTTGCTGGAAGCGGAAGGGCGAGCCAAACAGGTTGCCCGTTTCGGCGAACGTCACGCGTGGCTTCGCGAACGGCAGCGGTTTGCCATGGTCGCGCTGCAGCAGCGGCTTGTAGTCAAAGGTGTCGACCTGCGACGGCCCGCCGTGCATGAACAAGAACACGATGCGCTTCGCGCGCGCCGCGTGGTGCGGCAAGCGGGGGGCAAGCGAGGGCTCGTCGTGCGCATTCTTGGCGGGCGTTGCGTCCGCCTTGAGCAAATCGGCGAGCGCGAACATGGGCAGCGAGGCTACGGATGCGCGCAGCACGTCGCGGCGAGAGACGGCGGCATGCTCTGCGCAGCGATGGGAAGAGTAGGCGTCGTGGCGCATGGCGTGGGTCTCAATCGACGTAGACAAACTCGCTGGCAGCGAACAACGTTTGGCACAAGCCAGGCCAACTTTCTTCGCTTGGCGCCGTGTTGAGCCAAGCTTCTGCAGCCGCACGTTCGCTCGCGGATGGAGAGCGCTGGAGCGCGCGTCGCCAGATCCACTCGATGCGCGCATCTGCCGCGGGCGCTGCGGTCGCGGCTGCAGTGGCAAAGGCGCTGCGCTGCGCGAGAACGAAGGGGCTGTTCATCAACAACAGGGCCTGCAGGGACACCGCGCTCTCCGGCCGCTGTTCGATGTGCACGCTCGGGTCCGCGTAGTCGAACACGGTGAAGAGGTCGTACATCGCATTGCGGACCACCGGCAGGTAGATCGAGCGACGCGGCGCGTCGTAGCGCGCGCCATCGCCGGACTGGTCGTTGGTCACGTATCCGCGATTGCCGACGGTGAGCAGGTTGCCGCCTCGGGCGAGGTCGAGAGTTCCCGCCGTGAACAAGATCGCGTCGCGGATCGCTTCCGCTGGCAATCGCGGTCTGGACCATCGCCAGTGCATGCGATTGTCGGGATCTTGCGTTGCGGCTAGGTCGTCCGCGCGCGCCTGTTGTTGCCATGCGTCGCTGAGCACGATGGTGCGCAGCAGCCTGCGCATCGACCAGCCGTTGGCGACGAGGCTCGCCGCCAACTCGTCGAGCAATGCGCGATGGCTCGGCTCCTCGCCGCGCATTCCGAAGTTGGATTCGCTGCGGACGAGGCCTTCGCCGAACGCGAACTGCCACA
>JACCDO011488804.1_pt1 | contig 12745 bp, 6 predicted proteins | sample 7446101 | NCBI WGS metagenome assembly JACCDO01 (sample SAMN15323440, study PRJNA562643) | freshwater metagenome | isolation source: river surface water | place: USA:Blue River Watershed | collected 2017-08-16
GCGTGTATAAAGAAAGTAGTATTTCCGTATGAACGAGCTTTTAATCCATCACAGGTAATGGCGTAGATAATTTCATTGGTACGCTTATCATTATCCGCCATAAACAATTCGCGGTAATTAGAGTGCAATGAATACCCACCTGCAATTACTTTTGATGCATAGGTAATCGCATCTGCCCAACGTGGTGAGCCAGTGTATACCTGCGCATTTAAATACATACGAGCTAATAAAGCCCATGCAGCACCTTTGTCTACGCGACCGTATTCATTCGTGCGAGGATTTTTCAACTCTGTTTCAATTGCTTTTAATTCTGTCTCGATGTAGGTAAAGAGATTAGCACGAGAAATCTCCTGAGGCAGGTTTGTTCCCACACCGTTGGCTTCCGTGATAAATGTTGAGCGACCAAACAGGTCCATCATTACCCAATAATTAAAAGCGCGTAAGAAACGAGCTTCAGGACGTGTAGCCTTAATTGCATTCACATCATCAGCACTTAATTTTCTGGCTGCTAATTTTTCATCCGTTGATTCACGGAGATATTCATTTGCAACCATAATATTATAAATAGGACGTGCATACATTCCTTTTAGGAATGGGTCTGCACTTGAATAACTGAGATTATGAAAGTCCTTGATGGTTTGGTCATTCCAAGAAACCACTGCTTCATCTGTAGGTAATTCCTGACAGTTGAAGAATCCACGCAAGAAAGGAGATTGTGACCCCTCATCGAGACCCTGAATGTCAGATGCACCTGCAGGACCTACGTTTCCGGTAGTAGCTAAACCACCATAAATTTTAGCTAACACTTGGCGATAGCCAGCAGCAGTTGAATACACATCCGCAGAAGTTAGATCGTTTTGTGGAAACAGATCCAGCTTCTTGGAGCAGGAGCTGATAATCACAACCAACCCCAGCAGCAGTAAATTTTTGATTGAAATATTTTTCATGATACGTTGAATTTAAAATTTAGAAATCAAGATTGAATCCAAGTGAATACACGCGAGGTCTTGGATAGAGATTTCCATCCACCCCACCATCTCCGGCATTTTCAGGATCCAACCCATTGTATTTAGTGATCACGAAAACATTCTGTACACTAGCGTTGATACGAAGTGCTGCCTTATCATTGAATACGCGACCTGCGTTATACCCCAAATTGATATTATCAATACGGAAGAAGGAAGCGTTATCCAGATAGTAATCTGATAAGTACCAGTTGTTATTGAAATTAGTTGTCAACAAATCACGTGTAGCATTTCCAATGAATTGTACAGGATTTTTAATGGCGCGCATTACTGCATTGTTGGAGTTAACGTTATTATAGAGATAGTTACCCAACATACCGTGACCAGCAATTCCAAAAGAAAAATTCTTAATGCTTAATGAAGTGGCAAAACCAAGTAATACATCAGCAGCTGGCTTTTGACTAATCTGACGATCGTCGTTATTGATTAGACCATCACGATTTGTGTCTTCAAACAAACCTTCAATTGGTTTTCCATTTTGATCATAAATCTGCTTCAGCATATAGAAGCTATTTGGTGCATACCCTACAGCATGAATACCGATTGTATTACCGGTACCACCACCAATACCTGTTACTTCTTGTCCTTTGAACTTAGGATCAGGGTTGCGAAGTAGGTTTGTGATTGTTGCTTTGTTGTAAGTGTAATTCAAATTGATATCCCAGCTCACATTATCGTTACGAATTGGAGCTAGATTTAACGTTACCTCCACCCCTTCACTATTAATGTTACCTACGTTTGTAACAATCTCGTTCACAAAGTTTGCTCCGGAAGCAACAGCCACATTTGCTAAAAGATCTTTTGTTTGACGCTTATAGTAATCAACCGAACCGCTGATACGATTATTGAAGAAACCGTAATCAACACCAAAGTTTGTAGTAGTTGTAGTCTCCCAACGAATAGAAGGATCGTATCCTGCAGGACGTAAGTAGTTGACCCAGCTATTGCCAAACTGTTGCATAGCAGTATTGCTACTAACTGTGTAGCGAGGCAAATAAGAATAGTAACTGATACCATCTTGTTGCCCTGTCACACCCCAACCAAAACGAAGTTTGAAGTCAGTAACCTTTGTTGAGTTTTTGAAGAAATCTTCACGAGCCTTCCAAGCAAATGCCAATGAAGGGAAGTAACCGATACGATCATCAGGATTAAGTTTAGAACTTGCATCACTTCTGATAGTTGCGGTTAATAAATATTTATCCATCAACGAATAGTTGAGGCGTCCGATATAAGATTCCAATCTGTATTCAGGGCGATCAGTAAGGAATACTGGCTCAGATCCAATGATTGTATCTTTTTTTGCAGGATTGGCGCGGTCAAATACTGCACGATAGCTCAACGCAGGGAAATTAGAAACCTTTGTCAAGAAGCTTTGGTAACCATGCGTAACTAATACGTCAATCTTACTTTTTATGCTTTTGATTTCTTTCGCATAAAACAATCCGATATCAGCTAACTGATTTACTTTTTGTTGCTCATAGTATTGACGACGTCCGCCACTTCTGTAGTTAGTTGCAGAAGCTGAATCCGTATTATCATTACCGCTTCCATCTGCAAAATCCATACCCACATTCGCTTGAATCTTCAAATCAGGGAAGAAAGGAAGTTTATATTCAGCCTGAACGTTTCCAATGACACGATTTACCGTTGAGCGATTGTCACGTAACATCAACAACGCTACTGGGTTACGGTTAGATAAGTCATTAGGAACAGCTCCATTTAACCACTCATAATATCCACCCCAATTATTGTTACCGCTTAATACAGGTTTTGTTGGATCAAAACTTACTGCATTTCCAATTGCTCCTTCATTCGCAAAACGATTACGCGTTTGAGAAGCCTTCACATTCACATTCAATGAAAGGTTATCATTCAACAGTTTTGGAGAAAGATTAATTGCAGTAGAAATACGACTAAAGTTGTTCGTCTTTAAAATACCATTCTGATTCAAGTAACCCAACGATGCACGGAAAGGAATGTTACCCAAACTTCCAGTTGCGCTGATCGTATTATCAACACCAATAGCAGCCTGGTAAATTTCTTTTTGCCAATCTGTAGTAGCGGTACCCAACATGTTTTTATACATGTTGCTTCCCGTTGCTACTGCGTCTTTTGTAACAATATCTCTGATCTCATCTGCAGTAAGAACATCTACATAATCAGTGATCATTCCTACAGAAGTAGTATTAGAGAAGTTATAACGCATGGCACCTTTAGAACCTCTTTTAGTAGTTACAATGATCACACCATTAGAGGCACGTGAACCGTAAAGTGCAGTGGCAGAGGCATCCTTAAGGATGGTCATTGACTCAATATCATTAGGGTTGATCGTGTTAAGCAAGTTTGCAGAGCCCGATACACCATTTCCATCTACAGGTACTCCATCGATAACCAGTAATGGATCATTGCTTGCATTCAAAGAAGCACCACCACGAATACGGATGCGGCTTCCACCTCCTGCAGCTCCACCACCTGTTGTGATGGATAGACCAGCTACTTTACCAACGAGTAATTGCTCCGCAGAGTTGATATTTCCTTTTTGAAAATCTTTTGCTGTTACAGCAGTAACAGATCCAGTCAAGTCTGTTTTACGACGCGTTCCATAGGCTACAACAACAACATCACCCATTGTAGTACTAGCACTAGCAAGCACTACACTCACAGTATTGACTCCCTGAACGGAAACTTCCTGTGTTGTAAATCCTACAGAGGATAATACAATGGTGTTGACAGTTGATGCAACGGTGAGTTGAAATTGACCTGTTGCATTGGTTTGTGTTCCAGAAGAACTTCCCTTAGCTACAACACTCACACCTGAAAGTGGAGCACCAGCAGCATCAACAACTTTTCCTGAAATCACTCGATCCTGTGCAAAGGAGAATTGTGCAACGAAGGCTAGCACGAATAGGCCAATTGCCTTCGAGACGTTAGGTAATGACATAAGCAATCATTATTGGTTTAGCAATCTAGTTTGGTTACACTGAATGTGTATCTCTTACACAATATTATGAAATTTATAAATCAAAAAAATCTTTTGTTAAACCCTTCGCTCCCTATTTAATTTGTAAAGACGGCCAGGTCTATGCGGAACATTGGTCTCTATCTCCTTAAGGTCTGTTAACCAATCTTTTAGCATGATTTTTTTGCGAAAATTTCGGCGATCCAATCCTAACCCGAGGATAGCTTCATAAACCTCCTGAAGCTCCCGCAACGAGAATTTTGGAGATAAAAGGTTGAAAATCACTGGTTTCTCCATAACCTGGTCTCGAAGTCGGTTTAGGCAAGACTGCAAAATAATATGATGGTCAAAGGCCAATTTTTTAATGGATTGGACCGGATGCCAGGAAAGTTCATTGTGGCTAAGCTGCAGTCGATGATTGCGAATATCAATTAGCGAGTAATAGGCGGTTGTTACTACCCTGCCAGAAGGGTGACGATTGATTTTGCCAAACGTTTGCACCTGCTCCAAGTAAACATCATCTAAACCTGTTCTCTCTGTAAGCACTCTGTAGGAGGCTGTATCTAAGTCTTCATCGGGACGTACCAAATCTCCCAATAATGAATGCAAGCCTTTGAATTCTTCTAAATCGGATTTAATAAGTAATACTTTCAACTCTCGATTCTCATAACCAAGAATCACACAGTCAACCGATACAGCAATATTGAAATATTCCTGGTGACTTATTTTTTCTGTTTCGGCATTTTTTAACCGAGTAATAATTCTCTCCGGCATATCAATCAGTTAATGAATAACAAAACGAAGCGTCTTTGTACTTCCCGCCACTACACAACGAATGAAATAATTACCGGCAGAAAGGCTTTGCAATTTTTGTTGCAGTGCGATTCGTTGAACACCACTATTTAATTGACCACTGTAAAGAAGGCCAAGATTTTGTCCCGCTACATTGTATAGTGTAGCTTGCACCAACCCGGCAGCTGGCATTTCAATATATAAATCCATTGCCGCCGTTCCAGTAGTAGTACGATTAACCAAGTTGGGTAATAGTTTTACCACCAAACTTGAAACAGGATTTCCACCCCCGCCACTTCCTCCACCACTTCCTCCGCCACTATTTGTGATATTTCGGTTGACATACACTTTGTATTCTCCTGGTTGTAGTAAGATAGACTGTCCACTTCCTGTAGCAGTAAAAGTGCTGCCGGTGAAATAATCATACCAGGTTCCGGCATTAGGAAATGTAATAGAAGCTTGTGAAGCAGCTACATCAAAATTTCCTAATACCATAATATTGGAAGTATCCGTAGTGAGTTGCAACCACTTAAAGGGTCCATTGAAAGAATGAACAACTCTATCAGAATAAAAATTGTTTTTGTATAGAGGGTGCTGACGTAATTGATTCAGCTTACTATACACGGTGTATAAAGCGGCACGATCTGAAACCTGTTGATAATCCCACCTTATAGGTTTATTAGAAGTACGACAGTTGTTATTAACGGTTCCATCTGGGCAATGATTGATAGAGTAGTCATACCCTAATTCTCCAAATTGCCAAATCATCCGCGGACCCGGAATCATCATGCCAAATGCTGCCGTTAATTCCATTCTCTTTAATGCGGTAGAGAGGTTACGAATGTTATAACTACCCAATGAATTTCCAAATTGCAAGGCTTTATACATCAAGCGCTCTTCATCATGACTTTCCATATAACCAATCAAATGTGGCTTTGTCCATCCACGTGCGGTGAAAATGTTCCCACTGAAATTTGAATTAGGTAGAAATCCCATTGCAGCTTCCTGAAAATTGTAGGTATTATTTGCCCATAACAACATGCCGTAATTGGAGAGTTCAATCTCCTCGCTATTATCTGCAAAGTGTTCAAGTATTACATAACTACCTGGTGATTTCAATTGCATAGTATCATAATAGCGCTTCCAGATCGCAACACGACTTGCATCGTATCGTCCCCATGCCGCTACATCGGAACCAGTATTTACCTGGGTAAACCCTTTAGAAAGATCAAAGCGATAGCCATCCACTTTGTATTCCTTCAACCAATGTTCCATTACGCGGCTGCTGAAATAACGGGTCGCTAAACTTTCATGATTAAAGTCATTGAACACATTAAAGGGATGGCGAGCCGTTTCGTTTAACCAAGGATTATTGGCTGCAGGTTGATTACTGGAACTGTTCCAATAAAGAGCGGCCAACGGATTGCTACCCGTAGTATGATTCAATACCATGTCCAAAATCACAGCAATTCCGCGTCGATGACAACTGTCGATAAAAGCTTTTAACGTATTCTTTGGCCCATAATATTTATCGGGCGCTAAAAAATAGGCAGGATTATACCCCCAACTTTCATTGCCATCAAACTCTTTGACAGGCATCAACTGAATGGCATTCACACCAAGACGTTGCAAATATGAAAGCGTATCGCGTAATGTTTTCCAATCGTGATTAGCTATAAAATCACGCAATAACAACTCATAAATAATCAAGCCTCTTTTATCGGGGCGAGTAAACGTAGGTACACTCCAACTATACGTAGGCTCATTAGTTTGCACCACACTTACAATACCCGTTGTTCTTCCTGTAGGATAAGGTTTCAAACCAGGAAATGTATTACTGGTGATATATTGATCATTCCAGGGGTCCAATACTTTTTCTGCATAAGGATCCCCCACTTTCAATGTACCATCAACCAAATACTGAAAAGCGTATTCTGTTCCGGGCGTAAGGCCAGTGATTCGTAACCACCAATAATTTCCATCCGGTGTTTTATTCATGGCATAGGCAGATTGCTCTTGCCAATTACTATTGGGAAAATCGCCAATCACAGAAACTCTTGATTTTCCAGGAGCATGTAGCACTAAAACTATACTAGTATTACCCGCCTCATAGTTAACTCCATCGCGAACACCGGCTGGAAGCGGTGCCGTGGTTACACCTCCGCTCACAAAAAAGCGTAGAGTGTCACGCTTAGTAACCGAACCAGCAATCGCTTCGGCAACCATAACCTGATCTCCTGCTGCGTTAATGACGGCATTGGCTGATAATGTAGATACATTATTACCCGACTGAAGTTGCGTCCCATTATAAAAAAGCTTCAACGAGGTAGCCGTTGTACTGGTAATGGCAGTAAGAGGTAGCGATTGCCCAATTTGTAAATTGATAGGCTCAGGGCTTAAAACAGAAGTGGGCTGATAAGGTGGATCTGAAAAACGAACCTGTAACTCCGATGAATAAACAGGGATATACATATCAGATCCGTCCGTATTTGTTTGCTTGAGCGAGCCATTCCCATTTCTAAAAAGAATAGCAATCTTTAAAATAGTTTCATTGGCAGGAACGCCATAAAAAGCGCGGATATTCGAAATATCATAACGCCATTTATTATTACCCAGTGAAGTAGCCTGCAATCCAGCGATGAGCTGTCCCCATGGATTTTGAGATCCAAACTTTACATATTTCCAATCACTTGCAGAAGTGCTCAGATTAGTAATTACACCAGTATGAACATACACGTCACTGGTAGTGGAATAGTTGTTCAACCCCCTATTTCCTTTGGTGGCATCAACCACAATGGAGATATTATCTGCCTCTTTGGCAAAAGAGGGGGTCCAGGTTAGTAATTGAGAATACGAAGAAAGCATAGACCCAAGGGTCAGTAGCAAAAGCAGGAGGCTCCTTTTCATATGAAAGCAATTTCGGCGGGTTCGAATATACTAATATGTATTTAAAACACATTAAGCATTTGTAATTTTAGGATAGCTTAGCGCCAAATATGTACACCAAGGAGCAAACTGCAGCGTGGCAAGAAACCACCCGAGAATTAAGGGAACTTCTCTCCAAAGGAATTGACAACCAATCAATCAACAAATTGCGAGGTGTATTGCGTTTTCATGAATACCGTTATTATGTGTTGAATGATCCGCTTATTGCCGATGTGGAGTATGATCAGCTATACAAGGCGCTTGAAAAAATTGAACAGCAAAATCCTGAATTAATTTCCTCGGATTCTCCAACCCAACGAGTGGCGCTTGGTTTAACGAAAGACTTTCCAACTGTTCAGCATTTAGTACCCATGCTATCGTTGGATAACTCCTACAATGCCGAAGATTTGTTGGATTTTGACCGAAAAGTAAAAGAAGGCGCCCAACTAGATGAAATCGAATATTGTGTAGAACCCAAATTTGATGGAGGAAGTATCTCACTGATTTATGAAAATGATAGGTTAGTGCGTGCAGCTACCCGTGGTGATGGTGTAGCGGGTGATGAGGTCACCACTAATATTCGGCAGATCCGATCAGTTCCTCTTTCAGCTGCCTTTTCATCGATAGGAATTGAACAAGCAGAAATCAGAGGCGAAGTACTGATTAATAAAGACAACTTTCGTCGCTACAATGAGAGTCTGATTGAAGAAGGAATTCCACCACTGGCCAATCCCAGAAATGCAGCGAGTGGAACTTTACGATTGAAAGATCCAAAAGAAGTAGCGAAAAGAAATCTGGAAGTATTTGTATATCATCTCAGCTTTTTTACATTAAAAGAAGAAGGGGCTACCCCTTCGGCGTTACTCACACACGCTAACACGTTGCAATTACTATGGGACCTGGGTTTTAGAAGTCCTGAGAAAGAAAAAAAAGTATTTAAAGGAATTGCAGCTGTTATTGATTACTGTAAAGAGTTTGAAGAAAAAAGAGACAATCTCCCCTATGAAATTGATGGCATGGTGATTAAAGTGAATTCTATTCCACTACAAGAAAAATTAGGAATGACTTCACACCATCCTCGGTGGGCCGTTGCATTTAAATTCAAAGCAAGACAAGCAACTACTCGTTTAACAGGTATTGAATTTCAAGTTGGAAGAACAGGTGCCGTAACACCCGTTGCAAAACTGGAACCCGTTGCAGTAGGTGGAGTAGTAGTATCCAGCATCTCTGTGCACAACCAAGATTATATCCGTGAAAAAGATTTACGCATTGGAGACCAGGTATTAATTGAACGAGCAGGTGATGTTATACCGCAGATTGTAAAATCACTGGCGGATGTTCGTACAGGAAATGAAAAGAAAATTACTTTTCCTACCCAATGCCCCGTTTGTTCCAGTACGTTACATAAAGAAGAAGAGGAAGCGGTTTGGCGTTGTATCAATTTAGAATGTCCCGCACAGGTTGCAGAACGAATTATTCATTTCGTGAGTAAAGATGCGATGGATATTCGTGGACTTGGAGAGGCGAACGTGCGAAAATTTATTGAGTTAGGCCTATTAAAAGATATTCCTGGTATTTACTCATTGGATTTTGAAAAGATCAGTCAGCTGGAGGGCTTTGGCAAAAAGTCTGTAGATAATTTAAAAGCCGCGATTGAGGGCTCAAAGCAACAACCGCTGCATCGTTTGATCTATGCGCTGGGTATCCGATATGTTGGAGAAACAACAGCAAGAACACTGGCTCAAGCTGTTCATCATTTAGGTGACTTCCGCACCCTTTCACTAGATCAATTACAAGAACTAGAAGACGTGGGAACAAAAGTTGCAGAAAGTATTTACAGTTTTTTTCAAAATGAAGCCAACATTACGCTGATCCAACAACTGGAAAAGGCAGGCCTTACTTTGCTTAATACAAAAAAAGAAATTGTTACAGACGGTAATCTATCAGGCACAACTTTTTTGTTCACCGGTACATTGACCGCACTTAAAAGAAGTGAAGCAGAAGAATTAGTTAGAGCGCAAGGTGGACAGATCTTATCTGGCGTAAGTGCAAAACTAAATTATCTCGTAGCCGGTGAAGAAGCCGGAAGCAAGTTAGAGAAAGCAAAAAAGATTAATTCGATCCGCATAATAAGCGAATCAGAATTTATACAATTGATTGGAAAATAAATTTAACTAATCAAACCTTTTTGCAGCAAATACTCTGCAATTTGAATAGCATTCGTAGCAGCTCCTTTTCTCAGGTTATCAGAAACAATCCAAGCATTCAACGTTCGTGGCTGGGTTTCATCACGACGAAGTCTACCAACAAAAACGGCATCTTTTTCATGCGCGTCCATCGGCATGGGATATAATTGCTGCGAGGGCTCGTCGACTAAAACTACTCCGGGGGCCTGTTGTAAAAGCTGACGGACTTCCTGAAGATCAAATTCATTTTCAAATTCAACATTCACACTTTCACTATGCCCACCCATAACAGGAATACGAACGGTGGTAGCGGTTACACGAATAGAATCGTCCCTCATGATCTTACAGGTTTCTTTCACCATTTTCATTTCCTCCTTGGTATAGCCGTTCTCCAAAAAAACATCAATCTGCGGAATGACATTGAGGTCAATCGGATATTTATAGGCCATTGGATAGGATTCGCTAGAAGAAGAAACAGCTTTGTTGCGTTCTCCCATTAATTGCTCCACTGCTTTTACGCCTGTACCCGTTACACTCTGGTAAGTACTCACCACAACTCGTTTGATTTTGTAACGCTTATGTAGTGGTTGTAAGGCAACCACCATCTGTATTGTAGAGCAATTAGGGTTTGCAATAATTTTATCTGCTGCCGTCAATATATCTGCATTGATCTCCGGAACCACCAATGGCTTGGAAGGATCCATTCGCCAGGCCGAGGAATTATCAATAACTGTGATACCAGCTGCTGCAAATTTTGGCGCCCACTCCAATGAGGTAGAACCCCCTGCAGAAAAAATAGCCACAGCTGGTTGTAGTTGAATGGCAGTTTCCATTCCAACCACTTTATAGTTTTTTCCTTGAAATGTTATTTCTTTTCCTACTGACTTCTCAGAGGCAACAGGTATTAATGTAGTGATGGGGAACTGGCGCTCTGCCAATACTTGTAACATTTTTGTTCCAACCAAACCGGTGGCTCCAACAACAGCAACTTTCATTTTATGTGATATTGAAACGCGAATGTAACACGCAAGGCGATTAACACCGAGTAATTAGAGAAAAAAAACAAATCCATGACTTGCATTTTGTGTGAACACTTGTTAGTATTTATAGATGAAATCGCACCTCTATTTTTTACTGACTCTCATTTGGATGATGGGGACCAATAGTAGTGTCGGTCAATCACATCATAGCTTAATCATCAATGAGATTATGGCCGATCCAAGTCCTTCAGTTCAACTACCGCTTTATGAGTGGATAGAAATCAAGAACAACTCAAGAGAAACTATTCAGCTGTCCGGGTGGAAATTGGTAGCTGGCAACTCAGTGAGTAGCTCATTTCCTTCCTATTTATTGCCCCCGGATAGTATACTCATCGTGTGCAACACTCCTGCAGCCCTATTATTAAAAAACTATGGGAGCGTAATTGGTCTTCCCTCATTTCCTGCACTTAATAATGAAGGAGAGACTCTTTCGTTACGAGCCCCTAATGGAAAAACAATTCATGCAGTTACTTATTCTCCAAGTTGGTATGATGTTTCTTGGAAACAAGAAGGGGGCTGGTCTCTTGAAATAATCGATAACACCGCTGCTTGCTGGTCAACTAATAACTGGAAAGCAAGTATCGATAGTAAAGGAGGTAGCCCCGGAAAATCGAATAGTCAGTTTGGAAAAAAAATAAATGGTGAGACGTTAGCCCCTTTGCATGCCTATGCCCAAGACAACAAAACAATTGTTCTGAACTTTAATCGTCCAGTAGATAGCAGTTCGTCTGTCAATAAAATGGCCTTTGCTTTTACAAGAGGCTATGTCGCTGAGTCAATTCGCGTTCTTCCCCCAGCCTATGATCAGGCAATTATTACGCTTAACAAACCGCTTGAGCCTGACACTATTTTGAGAATCACTGTTTATCCTTTAATGGATTGTTCTTTCAATACAATGAATCAACCTTTATCCATTCAAACTGGTTTGGCCACTACAGCGCAAAAAGGGTCATTATTTATCAATGAAATTTTATTTAATCCACGACCAAATGCCTATGATTTTGCAGAGATGGGTAACAAAAGCAAACAGTTAATTGATCTTTCTAAAATAGTAATGAGCAACCGAACCAGTACTGGACAATTAGGTGGCGCCTATAAAATTAGCGAGACCCCTTTACTATTATTTCCTGATCAGCTTCTTGCAATTACAGAAGACAGTTCGTCACTTAAAAAAGAGTATTTCATACCCACAATCGCACAGCTAATTCAAATAAAACAAATGCCGACAATGCCAGACCAAGAGGGCAGTTTAGTGATGCTTACAATCAACGGAGATATTATTGATGAAGTACATTACAATGAAAGCTGGCATTTCCCATTGCTACAAAGTAACGAGGGAGTTTCGCTGGAGCGAATCGATCGAACAGCCTCTTCTACAAACCCTTTAAATTGGCATAGCGCAGCGTCAACAGAGGGATTTGCTACCCCCGGAAGAAAAAATTCACAGGAGAAATCAACAGTAACATCCTCTGCCCTCTTTGAAATAATACCTGCGGCTTTTTCTCCAGATGGTGATGGCTGGCAAGATTATTGTCAATTAAGCTACACTACTCGCCAAAACGGACAAATGGCTAGCATCAATATTATAGATGCTTCAGGTAGAATTATAAGAAGGTTAGCACCACAAGCATTATTAGCAACCAGTGGTTATTTTATTTGGAACGGAACTGATGAAAAGGGGCAACTATGTGTGCCAGGAAATTATTTATTTATTATCGAGCTATTCAATCTAAATGGAAATGTTACTAGATCCCGATTACCAGTTGTCATAACCTATAGTTTTAAAAAAGTTTAACATCTTCATTTTTTATATAAAGC
>JACCDO012053148.1_pt1 | contig 12745 bp, 9 predicted proteins | sample 7446101 | NCBI WGS metagenome assembly JACCDO01 (sample SAMN15323440, study PRJNA562643) | freshwater metagenome | isolation source: river surface water | place: USA:Blue River Watershed | collected 2017-08-16
CGTTTGCGTGTTTGCAATGCCGTACCCCGTTCACACGCGTCGCGGCACAAGCGCTTCGTATGTACCCCGAATGGAAACGCGTTGAGGAACTCCGGTTACTGGAAGAAGAAAAACGCAAGTTGCCCGAAACACAACCGCTCGTCGAATGGGAGCGCGAGTACCGAAGACAGCACGCCCGGTTACGGTTCGGGGAACGCATGACCATCCCGGAGCGTCCGCAGCTCCAAGAATCGACCGACGTGTTCCTCGCGTGTCCGAGAGAAAGCTGTCGCGGGTTCATCGCGGAACACTCGGACACGTGCGAAACGTGCGGACAGAAAGTATGCAAGATGTGTCACGAAATCAAGTCGGGCGCACATGTTTGCAAGGCAGAGGTCCTCCAAACCATCGCGCTGTTAAAGCGTGACTCCAAAAATTGTCCCAAATGCGCCGCGACAATTTTTCGGATCGCAGGGTGTAGCCATATGCATTGCACGTGGTGCAATACGCATTTCGACTGGGGGACTGGTGAAATACTTAAGACCAGTTCGAACGGACACTATCGTGACGCCGTCGACCTCGAACGGGCGCAGACGGTCGCACAGCGTGCAAGTGCGGGGGCGGGTGGAGGAGGTGTAGGTACAGGTGAAGAAGACTGTGTAAACATGGACGAAGTTCGTACGGCGTTGCGTCGGCTGCCTGACTCTCTTATCAAACGAACGTTGTATTCAGACTATTCCGTCGTGCAGTACGCGATGGAAAAGTATTACGGAACGAACGTGATTGGCACGAAGCGCGACAACACGCTTATGAATCTGCGCGTTATGTACCTCATGAACGAAATCACAGAAGCGCAATGGCGGTCGCGCGTGTTTGCAGCCGTTAAGTCGTACGACCTCGCACGAGCTGTTGCGTTTCAGTTCGGTTTGTATGTCGAGTATCTGCAGCACTTCCAGCGTCTGTACGTGCGCGAGTCCGTTTGGGACCCGGACGCTTTGTGTGGTGTGATTTCGGGGATCAACGCGTCGCTTGTGTCGTTGGCGGAGGAGTACGGCTCTGAACGGATCGCCATTCGTTTGCCGACGGACTCGGACGATATCCCTGCTTTACTGAGGTGAATTTAGTACCTTCTTCGCCTCTCCTTCATAATACTCTAACACAAGCATGGCGACGCCAGAAATGAAACAGACACAAACCTCGCGAAATACTTCTTTCGCCCTCTCACCAAACGCTTGGTCCAGTATCCATCCAACATGATGCGCAAAACGTAAAATGTGATCGCGTGCTGCTTGTCGAACACTCGCTTCTTTCGCTTTTTCAAACAAACTGTCGTCCGACACGTTCGACAAGAACTTGAAGAGGCTCCTGTCTGATTCTTGCAGCAAAAGTTGGTCGGCGTTCTCAGGCGCGGCCAATGTAATCCTTCCTTCACCATGCTTGCCGAAACGTAAAATTGGGCTCCCGCTTTCCAACGCATGGTTTACCATCATGGTGGACTTGAAAAACCAATAATAAATAAGCACCTTTGTCGCGTAAGTTGCATCTTTCGGTGACAACAAAATGTCAAAGAGATCGTGGAGCGCGACGTCCAGACCGTTTGCGCGGAGTGTTTCCTCAAGAGCCGTCTGAAAACAGCGGATGCTTGCAACGCTCATCAGTTGGTAAGGTTTGACTTGCCCGCGCAACTCGACTGCACGTTGGATCGTTTTGTCACGGATAGATTTGATCGGTTCCGAGTGGTTCTCGTGGTACGATTTGATCCCCGCGCTAGCCAACATCGAAAACGGAAGCGTGCCAAGAGTAGCTTCAGCAGCTTGGAATAATTGCACGTCTTGCTGCACGGGGGTCAGGTTGGTGGTTACTGTTTCCATTTTTTCTTTCTTTTGTTTTTATAGTGATATTTTTTTTTAACGACGTTTCGTCGACACCCTCTTCTTCCTTTTACCGAAAGAAGCCCGTCTCGTTGTCTTACGTTTGCCAAAAGAGGTCTTGCGCTTAGGTTTGGACGGCCTTTTCCGACCGAATTTGGAAGAAGGCACACGAACAACACGTCCCGCGCCAGCAGACGGCTTAACTGGTGGTTCGTCGTCATCCGAAGCAGTCCAGCACATATATATCAGAGCGGCAGCAGCAGATGCCCCCGCGAGAAGAGCAAACAAGGAGGCAGTTTCAACGTAGCTCTCGCTGAACGAGGCCGCTTGGGCCTCGCTGAAGAAAGTCTCAACCTGGTGCGAGTATGTTGGGTTTTGTATAAGCTCTGCTATATTACCGCACGCATCTTCTGCACCACATGGAATGTTTAGACGATTAAATTCATTGACAGTTTCATTGTCTGTCAGAAAGAATGAAAGCATGTCACTAATCTCTGCTCCACGGGTCTCCATAGTAACGTCGGACATAGTAATATTAGCCGCGGACGCTTCAGCAACCGCACCAACACTTTCCGTTACATTATGAAACACCCGAACAAGTGGACTATCACTGGTCAGACGGTGTGAATATGCAGTCAGACCCCTGTAAACAAGTCCGAGCGTGGCAGTTGGTATTCCAGATAAATACTCTATAATATCAGGAATAAGTCTCTGTGGCGTCGAATAACCCGTTGGCAGATGAAAGGCGTTTAAGATTCCGAGGGTCTTCGACAGCATAAAATCTTTTCGGCGTACAATCCAATACATCATAAACGTTATTATCTTTTTGGCTTGAGGGCTCAGTTTGTTGGACGCTTCTATTAACTTCGATGTGAGTTCTGCGGGATTTCTAATTCCGCGTTGCAAAACTGCATACAACCCGAAACTCGCAACTATCCAACCTGTAGTTGACTTCGTGATGAGTCGTAAGAACCGATTCCATAGACGTTGAAGTCTCTTGATAAACTCTGGATGAAAGATTGCTGTCTCAGCGGTAGAAGGAGATAAAGATGCACCCGCTGCACCACCCGCACCCACACGAGCACCCGCACCCACACGAGCACCCGCTGCACCACCCGCACCTACACGAGCACCCGCACTCGCACGCACACCCGCTGGCACAGCTTCGGATTCGGATGTACGATTAGTAGGCCTAGACGCATTTATCGCTAATGCTCTAGCAAGCACATCTTCGAAGTCACTGTTCTTTTTTGACGGCATTCTTTTTTGTTTCATACCACCGCGAATTTTTTATTGTTTTTCATCGATAATTTTAAACCACGGGTTAAGGTGCTTCTTGAATGCATCTCTTGCCAAAGTTATTTCTCGTGTTTGGCTTGCGGACGGTTCTGACGCTGTGTTGCCGGTTGCAAGTGCGGATGGGGCGGGTAAGGACGGTGTTGACGCTGTGTTGCCGGGTGCGGGTGCGTGACTACCACCAGGTGCCGGTGTGACATATGACATCGTCATCCATCTGGTAAGAAATACTCCTAAGAAAGCAACCACCATCTTGAAACCTGCTTCTGTTTGAAAAACATAAGGCCCGATTCGAGCAAACAGTGCTGCGTACGATATAGGCTTTTCTGATTCCTCAATTGAGCTGGTCAGTCCTAGTGCTACGCACGCACCATAAGCCGCTGATCCTGAAAATAATACAGGAGTCGTCGCTGTTCCACCTGAAAAAACAAGTGCTCCTGCGGCCCCTAACCCTACACTCACTGCACAAGTTCCTCTCGTCAAAAACCGAGTGAAAGATGATGCGACCTTAGTACCCGCGTAGGCCCATCCAAGATCTCTAAACTCCTCAAACATTCCGTTATTGATAGATTCTAACAGAAATTGTGCAACCAAAAGATTGACGAACAAAGCACAAATGCCGCCCGAGAATCTCTGCTGCGTCACCGGATCTTTTGAGATTATTAGTCCAAGCAATACAGAAATCGGTCCGATAACGGCTGGAATACGTAAGTCGTTCCACGTATTTTTGCGTGGGTCGAGAATTATTCTATTCTCCTCTTCGGTAACGGGTAGCCAGTCGTCAGGAACAATACGTTCAACCAGAGGGAGTTTTAGTGCATGTCGGAGTATATTATTTTGAAACCATGTCAACTCCTTTTCTTTTTGTGTTTGCCCTTCGAAAGGAACCATTGCAGTAGAAGAAGCAGAAGGAGAAGGAGAAGGAGAAGGAGAAGGAGAAGGAGAAGGAGAAGGAGAAGGAGAAGGAGAAGGAGAAAAAGAAGAAGCAGAAGAAGCAGAAGAAGCAGAAGAAGCAGAAGAAGAAGAAGAAGGAGTGTACGTTTTCGGAATTCTTCTTGCTTCTATGGGTTGTCCCGAGATAGCAAGTGCACCTAGAACAGCAGTACCAATATACTTGGGGTTCATACCAAAACGACTATTGGACTCTGGGTAAATGCGTTGGATCATGCGCATGATTTTACCCAATAATTGTTCGTGGTAGCCAAGTGTCCAGTAGGTTTGTAGATAATTATCCCTTTCGCTTGAAAATATTCTCGGTACCTGTGTGTATGAGTCCATAATCTCTCTTAAGTTGTCGACTCGAAGTTGTGTGTAGGCTCGGATGTTATCGAGTGAAAGTGCAAAGTCGACAAGTTCTGCGTCACTTACGACATCAAAGTCTTCAGTAGCTTCAGAAGTTTTACCGACGAGCCGGGCGAAGCGTGGGTCCGTTTCTGTTTTTCGTTTAAGGCTTGTAAAGATTTCATTTGCCTCTCGGTCCCAAGACGTGCGATGAATAGACTGGTAGTTTGGGAGAGTCTCTCTCGACATAAAGACTCTTCTCATGAAGGCATTGATCCGGAAATCAGAGACATGATGGGGGGCTGCGCTGTACGGAACAACATCTGCTGTCGCTGCGCTGTACGGAACAACTTCTGCTGTCGCTGCCGTGGTCGCTTCAACTGCGGGCACGACTGGACTGTTGTCTGGGGTCGCGAGAAACACAAGTGGTTGTATATTACTTAAGATTTCGTTGCTCATAGCTTCGCTTTCAGCCTGGTCCCCTTCGAGACCCGACGCGTTGTAGTCGGCGAAGATCTTGAAACATGTCGTGAGAAGAAGAGGGTCGTGAAAGGAATCGGACTGGCTAAACAGGTCAAGTTTCTGAAAAACTTGCCCGAGAACATGCAAACAACTTGCAGTATGGCGTGTGGCTTCTTGAGATTCACCTGTAAAGTGATCTTTGATGGCTCTCGACTCGGAAGTGGCCGCATCGAAGAGGGTTCTTATGTTCGAGATGGATGTGGAATGAAGTGCCCCTTCCGTCGCTTCACCGAGCCTCTGAAACAAGTGAGTCGGCATGTGATGTCCTGACATGGAGACAACAATTAAGAGTGATACAAATATGATACAGAGCGCTCGAAAAGAAAACGTCATGTCCCCTGTGACTGCAATTTTCATTCCGAGGAAGGTCAGTGACCTTGTCAGTGGTTTGTTCGCAAGTTCTCTGTTCATGCTTATACTGTGAATCGCTCCTTCGATTGTGGTTTTGGAAACGCGCAATAAAAGTTCAGATGCCGTCTCTTCTTCGTTTTCTTCACCTGCGGACGCTGACGGTGCGTGCGCTTTCGCTTCGCTCCGTCGGGGCTGTGCGGGTTCTTTTGCTTCACTCCGTGGGGGCTGTACGGGGGCTTTTGCTTCACTCTGTCGGGGCTGTACGGGTTCTTTTGCTTCACTCCGTGGGGGCTGTACGGGGGCTTTTGCTTCACTCTGTCGGGGCTGTACGGGGGCTGCTGGTGTAGGTGGGGGAACTCCTTGAAGACGTAGGTAAATCCTTGCATCTTCTTTGGGCATATAGAACTTGAGCTGGTTCCCCTCGCGTTTATAAAATAATGAAAACCCCCCGGGACGTCCTCCCGCGAGGCTGTCGAACGTGATTTCTTTTGTGTCAGGGCGTGTGACAAACGTTTGTGTTTCGATCAACTGTGATGAATTTTGACCAAAGACTGGTATGCAGTTGACCGTTGTGCATATTTGTCTCAATTCACCGTCTTGAAAGGCACTGATGGGTCGTGTGTGTTGCACGATTGTGAAGCTCATGCTTTTCTTTTATTTTAAAGGACCTAAAGAAAAAAATTACAACATTTTCACCTTTACTTGAGGACGTTCTCCGCGTTTTCCCCGTCTGAATTGCGATTGAAAATCTTGTGTCGCAGGTTCAGAAGCGCGTGCACCCGCGCCGCCCGCGCCTGCGCTTGTGGGTGTTGTTGAATGCACATCCTCGTCGTAGTACGGATTGAACCGCTGTTGGTGAAAGGACCACATACTTCGGTGAAAACACCTGCGTTTGTCGGGCGTCAACGTCAGCCACGTTCGTTTGTATTTGGCGTTTAAAACTTCGCCATTTCGCACAGGTACTTCGTCGAATGTCGGGTCTTCGTCTCCCGGGCGTTTTATGAACGCAACGTCAACGGCCTCGGCTTGAAATCCGTCTTGAAAGAGTAAATCGCACTTCATGTTGGGGTACACACGCGTCACCTGTGCGGGTTCGTACTTGGAGTCCGCGCAGTAATAAAAGATACAATCCTCGATTTTTCCCGAACGGGCGTTGTTGTCCAACACGATCGCGTTAAACCCTTTGGTGCAGTTCTGCATAATCTGATGGAACGCGTCCGAGGACGGGATGATGCCGAAAAAGTTCTTCCAGAGTTTTTCTCGGTTTGCGTGCACGTTGTCACGCAGTGCGAAGACAAAGTCGATTTGGTTACGAATGTCCGGGCTTAAATCCATGCAGTATTGCATGGTCACAATGACGGATATGTTGTTGTTGCGCCCATTCATAAAAATGAACCGTGTGGACTCGTCCTTGAGGATCACCTTATTGTCGTACATAATGTCGTCCAACATGAGCAGTTGATGGAACCGTGGGTTGGTCTTTCGGATTTTCTTTTGCATGCGCAACATGTTCGCGATGACAGCCGAGTCCCATCGGTCGTGAATAAACACTTCGGGAAACATGACGCGGTAATCGATCAATGATGCTTCTGTGGGACACACGACGACTCCTGCGTGAATTTTGCGGATATAAAAAAGGAGATCTTGCACAAGCGAGGTCTTTCCGGACCCGGACTTGCCCAGAATCAAAATCTTCGGAGGCCGTCCGTGGGTGCGATAGTGTTCGAGCAAAACGGGTTCAAACTTTTTAATGTTGAGTTCTACTTCAGCCTCAGATGACATGTTTTGATATTTTTTACACATTTGAAACACAAAAGAATAATTGCTACGCAAACACACTCGCGAGCACGTCGTTGACCACGGACGGGAGTTGTTCGTGGTCCGACGAATCCACGAAAATAGCGTCGCGCACATCGTAAAAGGCCTTGATATAAAAGTCGCGACGCAGGTCACGAGCCGAACGGGTCTTCTCGGGGTTGAACATGATCTGGACGTTTCCCCTGTGCGGGGACGAACGGAATTTGGACGGGTCGTATGCCTCGAGCACGCTGATAAGGAAGACGTAGTCGCTCGGCGTCGCGTGCGGGATGTCGCCGACGGAGCGGAAAGCGTCTTCGGGATTGTACGTCTGTCCTTCGTGGTCGACAAAGTACATGAACACGGGTTCGACGACGGACACGTAGGCGTCATCGAACGAGTTGAGCGTGTCTCCAAAGTGTTGGAAGAGCGGGAACATGATCTTTCCCATGAACACCTCCGAGAACACGCAGGGAGTAGTCTGGAAGCGCACGACAAACGTTTGCTTGGAACGATCCTTGCACGTGCGGATCATTTTTTTGTACAAGGTGATGAGTTCGTGCGCGACACGTCCCCATTGTTCTCCGACGACTTTCGGGGTCTTGACGCGCTCTTTCGGCACGGTCGTTGTTGCGACGATCGCAGAAGGAACCACAGGAACGGGCAAGATCAACAGTGTGGCTTGCAAAGAATTGCGAAGCTGCATGAGCGTTTGCAGAGACGGTGCCGTAGAGAACTGCTGGATGCACAACTGCGTGTGCAGCAGCGACGCGGGCAGCATTTTTTTTTATTTTTGGTTTGGTCTATTGCGTCGTACTCGTTGTTGGTCGGGGATGATGGTTTGTTTCGGAAATATATTTTTCAACGTGTGTCCGTAAAATTACGCGTTTCGTTCAAGAGGCATTCTTTGCCGGTCCGAGAAACAAAAGGATGAACTTTGTTCACGACTCATTCTTGGACGAGCTCACGGACGACTACATATGTCCAAACAAAATCACTGTCGAGAACAAGTTTTGTCTTGTGAAGACTTTGATTGTTTCCATGGAACACGTGCTGGAACTCATCCGAATCCACGCGGAAGCTCCGTCCGACCACCATCCGACGAACCGCTTGATCTGGTTGATAAAAACGCGGGGGGACCTTGCGGACCGAACGGACCGTGAGGCGTTTATGATGGACAGCGAGCAGTACCGTCAGGTCTTTGAGTTTCTAGAACACATGTTGTGCATTCACTTTACGGAATCCGAACGTGCGAGCCCGGTTGTGTTCGAGAACGCATGGCGTTTTTATCGTTCGTTCGAGGTCACTTACCGCCGGTTCGTGCACCCGGACAACTCGTGTCTGCAACCCAAGCTCGACGCTCTGTGGGATCGGTACGACTCTCTCGTGGACGAAGCGAAGCGTGCGTTGGATCCTTTACCGGAAGCTTGGGCGGCAAAGTTTGAGGACTGTTTCTTTGAACGCGGCCTTGCGACGGCGAAGAACGACGTCCGGAACGCGCAGAAGTGTATGGAGCCGTATGCGCGCAAAACATACTCGTTCCTTCGTGGTGAAGAACGCTTCCAGAAACTGTTCAAGTTCCACGGTCAGCGTCCAGAGCTCTTGGAACAGTACTCACTGTTCAAAGACTTGATGGCGGAATACATCCCCTTGTATTTGTTAGAGACGAAGCGTAAGCTAGACGCGGCGGGGCCGAAAGGATTCGTGCCGCACCGTGAGCGTATGGAGGAAACCATGCGGAATGCGAGTGTATACCTAGAACAGGCGCGGAACCTGTATGTGTCGACAGAGAGACAAAAGCTTGTGTTTGACGAAGTTGTAAAATCGATCGGTATTTAATTCATTTCATACATTTTTTCATCCGTTTGTGCACACGCACACTCATCAACATACACACACTTAAGCGGTGGCGGTAGCGGCCTTCTTGGGCACGATGCGGCGCTTCTTCACCTCGGGCTCGGGCACGGCGGCGGGTGCGGGGGCAGCGGTGGTCACATTGACAGGAGCGGGAGCAGCAACCTCCTCGGCGGTGGCAGATGCAGCAGCGGCGGCGGCAGCAGCAGCCTTCTCGGTCAGCTCAGCAATCTTCTGAGCAGTGAACGCCTTAGACGCGTCAGTGGTCGACAGCAGGTGGTCGAAGAACTTGGTGATCTTGTTGGTCTTGATCTTCTCGTCAAAATTCACACCGATCGCGTTGCCGTTCTCGTCCTTGTAGTAACCCGCAGGCACCAGGTCGATCAGCAGACGGCGCATGGACGACACGAACGAGGCGTCAGCGCCCTCCGCACGGAAGTCGTAGTTGCTGTCCTTGGTGATCACACCGGCAGCAGAAGCGAGCGACTGAACGCACTGCTTCACGTGGTTGAGCGACATGATGTCATTCACCATCCCCTTGGCCTTCTCGGGCATCTTGTCCGCGTTCGCACGCAGGAAGGTGACCAGCTCAGCGTTCAGCGACTTGGGCTGGTTCACACCCACGACGGAGTGAGCGGGCTTCTTGGGGCGGCTCTTGCGGGCCATGTCGCGCTTGGTGTAGCGATCCAGAGCCTTCTCCCTCTTGGTCGACTCGGTCACCATCTGCTTCACGAGCTTCAGAACCTCCTGCTCAAACTTCAGGTCGGCCTTGCGCTTCTCCGCGATCATCGCAGCAATCTGGTCGGCGGTGGGAGCCAGGGCCGACGCAAACTGAGGCTTCTTCGCAGCAGCGACCTCCGTGGTCTGAACAGTGTTGTTGTTGGACTCGTTCGAAGACATTTTTTGTGTTTGGGAAATGCGGATTCCTTTTTTTAATCACATGGTCGCAAGCCTTTTCTAACTCGATTTCGAACGCACTTTTTGCGAAAATTTTTTGCGAAACATTTTTTTTACATTCAATCTACATTCGATGTACAAACGCGGACAAGAAAATCACTTGCACTTGTCCATCAACGCCTCGGGGCAACGAAAGTGGCCCAGAACCTTCGCACCCGGTCCGTACGAAGGCTTAAGAAGCCCCTTGAGTTCACGCAAAAGCGCCGTATAGGTCGCAACCGGCACGAGCGTCGTCGCAGGGAAGTCCGTGCGGAGCTGCTTGACCTTCGCACCTGCCTCGGATCCCTCAGAAAACAGGCACATGACCTTCCCATCCGGGGCCTCAAGGAAGATCGCGCACTGTGCGTTGCGGCGCTGCATCTTCTTGGTCGTGTTCGCAAACACGGACCTAACGGCCTCGTACGTCGTACCAGAAGCGAAGATTGCGTGGTAAAACGTCGCGTCGCGAACAGCTTTGATGTCCGCCGAGTTCTGGTCGTCTGAATCATCCGACTCGGCCGCGGCCGGTGCAGCAGAGTCTGCCTGTGAGTTTTCAACAGGCTCCACAGGCTCCACAGGAGCCGCTTGGGCAAACGCAAGCGGCGTCGCAGTCGGAGGGAGAGACGCACCTGCACCCTCGGCCTCAAGGAATTCGTCCTCAGCCGTAGCAACACCAGACAGGTTCGTACGGCGATGGATGGACATGTTCAGGTCGCACACGGAACGCACGAGGTTCACGACCACATGCTCGTGAACGCCTGCGAAGAACTCCGTTCCAGGCACGCGGAACTCGTCGAGCAACTTATGCACGATCTGCTCGACCGGGTGCGCGTGGTGACACACGGCCGCGTACACAAACCCGAGCTTCGTCGAACGGCCGCGGTTGAGTTCGGTCAGACGCGCCTCGGGAGCGCGGGTACTGCATCCCACCTTGAAACAAGGCTGGATCTTGTACGAAGGATCATCGAACACATACACATGCTCAAGTGTGTTCAAATCTGTGGGTTCGCGCAACTTGCGCTTGCCGGCAGCACTCATTTTGTGTTTTAAGGTTGTGAATTGTGTTTTCCCCCAAAACCTAGCGACCCCGTTCGGAAACTTAGTCGGACTGACATTGACATGTGTTTCCGTAAAAATTATTCATCCACAAAACAACAACCAACAGACTCAACGGGTTCGTCTTCTGCTGCTCCACCCGCACCTGCACCCGCACTTGCGGAAAAACTCAACACATCCGCGGCCGTACGGACACGAATGGTCTGTACATCGAACCCGGACGTGTTGTAGAACTTGACACGTTCACGTCCTTGGTTATAAAAGAGTCCGAGCGTGTTCCGAATATCCACGATTAAAGGTCTTAGCAGACCTACGCGTTCGCCCAGAACACGTCCAACCGCTTGGCGAATGTCGTTACGAGGTGTCGCCATCATCACCGCATTCAGACCCGGGCAGTCAAATCCTTCGCCGCAGATACCGTACGTTCCCAGAAGAACATGAATGGGTTCTTCCGGGTACAGAGTTTCCTCGATGGCGCGTTCGGACATGTCGCCGTGCAACGTGCCGATTCTATAACTTGCGAAGAACGTGTCCGCCATCAACATCGCATGTAACAACAAAACGTGTTCCTTGCGATCCGTGAGAACCAGAATCTTACGTTCGGGGACCGTAAAGACACGTTTGAGCGTGTTCACAATCGTTTGGTTGTAGTCTTCCAGGCGTGCCATGTCCGTGATCGCCTGAGCGAAGATCGGGTCTCCTCCGCGTCCGAGCTTGATTTCGACCTCCCATCCGTTCTGTACGACCCAAACTTCAGGGACGACTTTCACTTCGAGGTACCGAACGGACAGAACGGGTCCGATCGACCACTGGAACACCTTTTCCAACCCGTCCTTGCGTTCGAGCGTCGCGGACAGTCCGATCGTGTGCGGGATGCCTCCGACCTTGTGCAGGGCTTGTGAGAAACTGGGTGCGGACATGTGGTGCACTTCATCTACCACCAAAAGCCCGAACGTGTTCAGGACGTCCACGGGAATGTCGCGTTTGAGTAGCGACTGAATCGTGCATGTCACAAAGTCTTTTCCCGCGCCCATGTCGGCGTCCGTGAGACTTCCGACGGTGGCATTCAGAATCGTCTGAGCACGGTCGGCGGACTGCTTTAACAGCTGGGTCGTGTGCGACAACCAAAGCACCCGTACGTTCAGCCGTGCGATAAGTTCCATGGCCACGACGGTTTTTCCGAACCCGGTGTGAAGTGCGAGACACCCGGACGTAATTCCAGGGTAACTGAAAACCTCGGACATGACTTCGCACTGTTGCGGCTTGAGCGTAAACCCGCACGTTCTTCGTTCGGGCAGCGAAGTTCTTTCAATCTGCGCTGTGCGGTGCGCGAGAACTTCCGGACGGAACCGAATGAGTTCGGGCATGGTTTCGAACCAGGTACGCGGGATCCACGTAAACCCTCCTTCGACGTCGTTCAGAACGCTGAACGACTTTCCGAACTGGGGTCCGCCCGAACCCCGTCCGGCCGAACGGGCTCGTTTAACAACGGGCGAGCGGTCATTAAGAACAGGTGCGACCTTAGAGAGGTCACGAAGGCGTTTCCAAACTGGAGCGGCCAGTTCGGACGCGTGCAGGTAATACCCGGACACGTCGATACGCATTTTTATTTGTATCGAACCATTGTTATCTAGGATTCCAGCGGGTTTAAGATGTCTTCCATTGCACACATTACGTCCATGACGTGTTCTTCGACCGGAGACGTTCTACACTCAAGCATGGGCTCGTTCGTGTCGATCGCGAGTCCGATGGAGCAGTGGACGTCATTCCATAAATCCACGAATACATGTCCGTGGATGTTC
>JACCDO010108938.1_pt1 | contig 12738 bp, 13 predicted proteins | sample 7446101 | NCBI WGS metagenome assembly JACCDO01 (sample SAMN15323440, study PRJNA562643) | freshwater metagenome | isolation source: river surface water | place: USA:Blue River Watershed | collected 2017-08-16
ATTATGAATGCCCGTGACAAGGTGATCACTCACTCACTCATTCAATCACTCACTCACTCGCTCACTTAAAGGTCGAAATGAATGTTTCTACTATCAATCACGATGACCATCGCACCCGTGAGGAGTACAAAAACAAACAAAAACAGCAAGCATTTGCCCAAATACAGAATATTGGTGCCAATTTATTAATATCAGGTGCGTTTACGTACTTGCTCACTCACTCACTCACCCACTCACTTACTTACTCACTTACTCACTCACTCACTCACTTACTTACTCACTCACTTACTTACTTACTTACTAACTAGATGCAATTCAACGTCGTGCGATGGAAGAATTTAAAAATTTCCGTGATGTTCGCGAGCTGTTGCACCAGTACGAGGGTGTCGTTGCGGCTTGCTTATCAATTGCTTTTGAAGAGAATTTGTTGCAATTTAATCACGATGGCGCGTATAACAATTCATTTGACAATAATAACGAGCCAATGGTGTCGAAGGTACTGACGCACTCAGTTATATACACATTCACACTTTTTACTCATTATTCACTCCTTCATTCGTTGCAATATAGCCGTTGCTACCTATTGGAGGTGACAAATCAATAGGTGAAATATTCGGACCAAAATACGACCCGAATGACAAAGCAATCACGACGTTCATCGATGTGCCACTGGGTAAGTGGACGTCTGAGCAAGTGCGGGATTGGCTGGATGCGGTGAGCACGCATAAAGAGAGCAATAAACTCATTATGAAGTATATTAACGAAGAATTAGACAAGCAAAACGATAGTAGTAATAGCAAGAAGCGAAAGCTCGAGCCGACCACGTCATCTATTTTTGGAGTGACTACGACAGCTGGTCGACAGAAAAATGCCGTTAAATCTCTCACGATTGATGGTGCAAATGTCACCGCGGGACAGATTCTTGGAAGATTGAATTTCTACTTGGTTCTTGGTGGAAATGGGAAGAATACAGGTCCCGCGGCAGTGGACTTGGCAGTAATAAACAGCTATAAAGATTCACGAAATCGTCGAATTAATTACGACCTTAAGCTGAAGGAGGCGTCGGAGTACAAGGAGCACGAGACCCGGCGTATGACTATCGAGAAGGACACAGATCGGCTCAGCAATGTAAAAATAGAGAAAACGCTGGAAGAAACCGTTCCAACGACAAATATTCTGTCGGGTTTGGATATTGATGATGTGTTCGACATGTTGCCTGTGAATAGTGTGGTCATAAAGCAGGAACCCGCGGCGGAAAAGCCAGTTGTAGCTGAAGTATCGAAGCTGAAACGACCTAAAATTAGTTTTGATTAATGTACAGATTTATACTTATTATACACTCACTCTTCTGCTGTCTCCTCACTCACGTCTGGCTAGTGGCCGCTGCAAATCCACTTAATACTTTCATTATTATTGTTACTTATGATCTCCTTCTCCGCGTTGACCGCAATCCAAGAGCATTGGCAACAGTAAGCAACGTCGCCGTTAGGTGACTCAAGTAACTCTAATTCTAATTTTTCAGTTGGAAAATTATTACGAAAAAACATATAATCAACACGACTACTCCACACCCTATCTACAAATGCCAACACTTTGAAATTGCATTGAAGGCACCTTAAATTGCTGCACGCAACTTTAGAAAATGAGGATGATTTCAGTCCTCTTGGAATATTACTTCCACCTGGAGTGAATGAGTGAGTGAGTATAAGAGTGAGTGAGTGAGTGAGTGAGTGAGTGAGTGGATACCTATAATAACACGTATGCATCTCGCATTTTTCTGCTTATCATTATTTTCAACTAGAGAAAGATGGTTTATTAATGGTGCAGTTGATTTAGTAGCTAGGTTATATATGTCATCATCATTATCAAAATCATTTGCAGTAGTAGTAGTAGTAGTAGTAGTGGTGGTGGTTGTAGTGGTACTTGCAGTAGCAACGTTAATAGTCGGCGATTTCAACTGTTCCAACAACTGGTCGATTGAATTGCTGTCGGAACTATTTGAGATATTATCATTTTCATTGTTATTTCTATAATCTACTTTACCTTTTTAGTAAGTGGGTTAGTTAGCGATTGAGTACGTGATAGTGAGTAGTTAGTTGGCGTATCTTACTTGTATTTTTGATGAGCACATTATCATTTTTAGGTGATTGTGTTTGTAATATCATGTTTAATGATGTTGGTGAAAATGAAGACAATAATTGATTATCATCCTCGTCATCACTGGTTATAATATTCGACATCTTATTCTCAGAGATGGGCGATTTACTATCATCCCCCGTATCACTATCCCCATTATTGCTATATTCACCACGAATATACCTTAATTTGGGGTTTATTATCTGATTTTCATTGGATCTTGCTGGTGGATGCGGTATGAACTTAATAGTCACTGGTTCAGCTGCAGGTGGTTCATTCAGACCCTCCAAGTCAGACAGCAAAGCATCAATGTCGTCGTTCATTTTGTTCTTTTAGGGAATCTCAACAGTGAAGATTTCAACTTTTCCGGCCCTTTTCAAAAATAGAGTTTCCACACCACTTTCCAGAGTAGTCGGAAAAAGAGACGTTTTGATTGATTGACTGATGTCGTTGCAAGTTCTCTATGGATGCATCGAGTGCCTGCATAACATGCAAGGTTACTTGGAAATAAGAGATGCGAACAACTTCCATGCGACGTGTAAATATCTCCGAAATCAACTTATGGATCAGTATTTTAAGGATCAGTTGCTCACGAGACCAGTTACGACGAGAGAAGGAAAGATGTCTATTCATCATATCAAATCCCCATTAGTCAGCTATAAATTACCATTTATAACTTCAGTTGAAAGTTATGAAGGAGTTCTTGGCACTGCAACCAACTATGACAATGCTTTCTATTATAAAAATATTTTCATTGAAATTTTCAAGAATTTTTTAAATCCTGACAAGTTAATTAATCTAAGTAATGACATATACTCGGTTTCAAGTGTCGATCGAGCGGAAGAGTGTCCGTTTAATTGTTTAAACACTAGTAAATGTTATTTAAATTTCACTTCACAAATGAAGATATTAACATCAAGATGGTCCGAGTCTGAAGAATTTGAAAATATAAAATATCATGTAGGTGCGTATGCACTCACTTATATACATACTTGCTAACTTGCTTACTTACTTACTTTATCAGGTATCGACTCTTCGTATCGCTGTGGTTGTATCACGTCGAATCCGTGCTATTGGTCTTCAAAGCCATGTCCTACGGATAACGCCATCGAGCATATCACTTTTACTACGAAGCCAAGAGTGTCTGTTGCGGTGGGATTCTCTATAACGCCATATCAAGCGTTCTTTCAACCAGAAACTCCTACTTATAGTCCTGCAAAAGTTCAACTACAATTTCTGAAATCAAAGATTGCATCTGTTAATCCAAAAGTCAAGATTGGCAGTCACACTGATACGGATGCAGATTTAGGTACATATTCACTCACTTCCTCTCGAGGTGGACACATTCACTCACTTATTCACTCGCTTAGAATATGTAATGTCAACAGAAGCATTCCTTGTACCTAATACATTTGAGGAGCATGTAGTGCTGCTCCAACAACCAATCATCCTGACTTCCGATACTTTCGTCAGAATTGTGATGATCGGAAGCCAGCAGCGACAGACGATTCAAGAAGCGAATGACGACTACTACATGTGCGTAAGCAACTTCAAGCTTTTAGGATATGATGTTAGCTCTATTGTTGGCAGTGCACGAGAGAGTCTTCCACAGAGTGGAAAGAATAGACAGAAGCCAGCCAAAGAAATGGATAGTGATGTGTACGGAAATCTAGTTCATTTATTAGGATTTAAGGTTGTCAATATGATACATATGTAATTAAATTTGTATTTGTTCTTACTCACTCTCACTCACTATCCGAATCTTTTCTTTATCATTCGTTCCTCTTCTTCTCTTTGTTCTCTTTGTATTCTTGCACGTTCTGCAGAAAATGATGGCGAATGGAAAACTTCGCCTTCATCAGTAACTCTGGTTGGTGATGCTTCTTTTCTGAGTGCTTTCATCCTATCCAACTGCTTCCTTTCTTCTAGACTTAATACCCGTGGTACCTTGTCATTATTACTATGCTTTCTATCACCTATAAATATCAGACAAAAAGCAAAATATAAGACTGAAGCAACAAAAGCCAGCATTGAAAACAATTTGTTTCCACTTCGATAGGCATAGAACTCATAACCAAGAATTGCAATTGTTGGTGCAGCATAAACTTGACCTAAGCGGACGATTGAGTAAGTTAATGACATTCCTAATCAGTAAATGAGTGATGAACCTGCTGAAAAATATATAATACCTCCTGTCGTTAGAGTTATCAATCCACAACCAAGTCCTCCAAACGGGTTTAGTATTCCGCCAATAATCAACACAACTGAAAAGGCGATTACGGCAAGCTTATTAATCGCCATCCTTATATCGTCCTATCTATCGCTACAAACAAGTCTCTTCCTCACTATTTACTACCTAGGTTTTTTGATTTTTTCTACAGAATTTTTTCTATTTTCTAAATTTCCAAACCGGTACCTGTACCGGCATTAATGCCGCATTTAAAGTGTCAACAATCCAAATTATTACTAGAAAAATAATGCAGATTCAAGGTGGAGATAGCCGCAGTGATGCACTCGACTAGTTTCAAACTAAATTCGTAACTATTTGCCACAAATTTATGCCGGTACGATGTTGAAATTTTCGACGACCGAAGTAAGAAGAAATTATGAAGAGACCATTCGATCGTGTCCGTTTTGACGGTGGCGGTCGAGGAGGAGGAGGCATTGGTGGTAGAGGGGGAGGAGGAGGTCGATCAAATGATAGAAGAGGTAAAAATTTCTTTAAAATTGAGTTTGCATATGATCCATGGAGTACAATTGTTCAAGAAAAGATAAAATTGAATCAATTAGACGAAAGCGAAATGAGTAAAGATTACGGACTGCTCAGCTCCACTGTGTGTGGCACGAGTGATGTTGTTCAATCTAAGGCGAAGTTAAATGAAAAAGATAAGAATGAGGCTGTCAAAGCTGTTGGCGGCGATGAAGTGGCGAATAATGCGAAATGAACGACTCATGCGACAAGTGCGACTTTACAGGTGTGTAATTATCACACCCTTCGTGCTCTGTTAGTTTCCTGTCTTCGCCTCAGAGAATACACAATATCGAAGGAATAGTGACGCAGAAGAAACGGATCAAAAGAATGTAACATGAGTAAAGAACTATTGAAAACACACAAAAACTAATAATTATGTATATTTAACCTTAAAAATGTGTATATATAAATAGATTGCAAGTCATTGACTGAACAATTGATATCCTAGTTATTTAACGGAAATTAAATCCACCTTGAGGAGCGAAACCTTGCTGACCAGGGACACCAAAGCTATACTGTTGCCCGTTGACTGCAGGCGCTGTGGTTGATGTACTGGTATCTTCTTCTCCTCCAAAATAATTTTCCAATATTTTAACAGCACGTTCATATATTTGACGCATTTCATGTGTTTGTAATTGTTCGATAAACTGCTCACCGTCGCAGTCGTAAAACAACTGTAATACTTGGTCATATTGAGTACGATCAGCTGCATAAGTAAGTAAGTGAGTATGTGATTAAGTCAGGAGTTGAGTGAGTGAGTGAGTAGATACCTTGACTAGCGGTTTTTAATATATTCTCTAAACCTTCTAATGCAACAGATATAACTTTGTTGTCAGGAGCACTCAATAGTTTACACAATGGAGGGATGACTCCCGCTTTAGCTAAAAATAGAATTTGTTGTGGATTACCACCTGAAGTTGCGTTGGATATCGCCCAGGCTGCTTCCTTCTGTATCTCGAATTCGGCGGTTGTCAAAAGTTCAACTAATTTAGGGATTATACCGTGGTCAATAACAGCTTGCACTTGAGTAGGGGTACCAGCAGTCACGTTGGATATTGTCCAACAAGCTTCTTTTCTTATATTCTTCTTGGAATGATCAAGCATCCACAATAGCGCTGGTAATGCATTTAGATTTAAAATGGTTTGAGTTTGTATATCATTTCCGGTAACAATGTTACCAACAGTTCGTAATGCTGGAGTCTGTACTGTTGATGCACCACGACTTAATAGTTCTACTAGCTTTGGGCAGACGCCGCTTTCAATGACAGCTTGAATACGATCATTCTCACCGTCTGACAAGTAACTCAAGGCCCAGCATGCGTCGGTAATTGTTTCTTGATCATTGGAGTACAGAAGTCGTGCTAAATATGGCAATGCAGGTCTAACTAATTCTAAATCTGGAAGCGGTTTGCCTCTGCATAAGTTCGACAAGGTCCAGGTGGCATTTCTAATGGTTGACAGACGAGATTGATCGTTGAAACTAGCTATAACTGATAATAATGCAGGTAAAGTATTTTGTGCTAACACATAATCACGACAATGAACAGAATCACCAGCAACATTACCTAATGCCCATGCTGCTTGCTCTCTAACATCTTCATGTGCTGAACTTAACAATCGAACAAATATTGGAACAGCACCAGCGTCCATTACAATACGTGTATGCTCTGATGTACCAGAAGCAATATTTGTCAATGCCCATGCAGCTTCAAATTGTAATGGTGCATTGTCAAATGCTTGTAAAAATTGAACAAAACGTGGAACAACACCAGAATCAATGACTTGTTGTATAGGTGGTTTATGTTCTATAGATAGTAATCTTCTAAATTGTTGAGTGGCACGTAATATTGCAGCTGGATCATTCGACATTAAATATTCTCTTTGTTCTAATATTTGTTGTTGTGTTCCAGGATCATTTGATTGTCTTGCATGAGTCGTTACTTGATTATTGACTGGAGCAGGAGAAGGAATATTGTAGCCTGCAGTGTTAAAAACTGTATTAGGTGATGCAGCATTTGTTGGTGAATCAATAAAATTTCTTCTTTTTTGTATTTGATCTTCCTTCTTACTTCTTCTTAATTCAACGGTTGTTTCTATAAAAACAATATACAAATGAGTCAATTTGTTGAATGAGAAAGTGAGTGAGAATATTTTATTAGCGAAGATGGTGAATATTCAACAGATTTTATGAATATATCATGCAAATAAAAGTGCTATGGCGCCATACCTGATCTTCTGCGGCGAGCCTCCTCGTGATCCACGCCCTTCTTGAAGTCCTTCTTGCGCTCCGAATCCATTCTTTCAAAATTCCTTTTTTTAGAATATCGATGGAAATTCGACTATGTGATGGTCAGGGTTAGTTTGTATAAGAGAGAGAAGAGAAAGAGAAGAAAGAGAAGAGAAAAGAGTTCTCCAAACGAATTAAGTGAAACTAATGGTTTCAATTGATTGCGTGAACATCGCAGTCGAGAGATAAATTAATTTTTAGTTCAACAGAAACGTAGCAGCCAACAACTACTATTGCAAGCGTTGCAGCCTACAAATACGAAGGATTGTGATTAAAGTTGTAATTATTAATATCGAATTTAGAAGTGAACTCTCTTACACCCTATTGCGGTCCCAAGATGAAAAAAACGATCAAAACCAAAATAGTTTTTGTAAAAAGCTAGGTATATCACCAATGAGTCAAGTGGGTTCGCTGGTTAAGTATAACACGCCCATCCAGGTATTCACACTTACAAATTGATATATATTTAATTCAAAACTTATTCGATCGCAATCATATAGGTGAGTAATCTTGGACAGGGAAAAGGAAAGAAGAAAGCTACCGAGAAGAGTACAACACAAACAGAAGGTATTCACTCATTATGCTCGCTATTCTCTCATATCTAACACTCTTACTTCACTCATTCTAGATATATTAAACTCCATATTACCACCTAGAGAATGGACAGAAGATGGTCACTTGTGGGTCCAATATGTTTCATCAACACCTGCAACACGTTTAGATGTTGTTAATTTACAAGAACACTTAGATCATCAATTACAATCAAGACAAGCAAGAGAAACAGGTATATGTCCTGTTCGTGAGGAGTTATATAATCAATGTTTTGATGAATTAATAAGACAAATTACAATAAATTGTCAAGAAAGAGGTCTATTATTATTACGTTGCCGTGATGAAGCAAGAATGACCATTACAGCTTACGAGACACTGTATGAATCCGCCATAGCGTACGGTATTAGAAAGGCATTAATGGCGGAGCACCGTAGAACAGAGTTGGAAGCTAAAGTTAGACAATTAAATTTATCAAAAAAAGAATTATCGATGCAAGTTGAAAATATGAAGAGAACCATCGATAACACCATAGCCAAAGGTAACGAGAAGCGAGACGCGGAGGAGAAGATTCACTGCGATGAAGTGGAACGGATTCAGCGCACAAATGACCAGTTGAAGACGTCGTTGGAGTCCCTATTATCGGCGCCTAAGAAATAAATTTATCACTGAATTTGTACATTTTTAATCATAATTTTTCACTATTTCTCTTTCCGACGCGCGAGTAAGGCGAGGCGCCCATAAGAAGGGTTTTAAGATTAAACTTTCAATTATATAAATAAAAAAATATAACTGTATGACTGCGTAAAATATTTACCAATAGTTTGTGCAGTACATCGATGCGTATTGACAGCCGATGTTCTCTGGCACAGGGGATTTCACTCTCGCCTGGTGCTGCTCTACGTATGTTAAAGGAATGTCGCCTTTCTTTTCTTGTGCAATACCTACTACTGCCGTATTCCACATGTTCATCAAATCATCTCTTGCTTTTGCATAGGTAGGAAAGCAGTTCTTACCTAATATCGCCTTTGCATCATCGAATTGATTGTTGTTCAACAGAACCTTTGTCTGCATGGTGACATAAGCATCTAGCTCGCGGTGTGCGTCAGGTACCATAGGTAAGAACTCAGCCATTTTGTCGTACCACAATTGTTGCTGTAAGAAGAAGGACATTTCAGTGACCATGTTGTCAGTTAATCTGAAGTAAGCATCACTATCGTGTTGGAAGGAAGACTGTAAGATGGACCAAGCTTGCTCGTAGTATGTCCAAGCGTCGTCGTACGAGGTCTGTAGGACACCTAAGCATCTGGCGGCGATAGGATTTGGCTTTAATTTCATTGATAATTCAAACATTTCAATGGATTCAGTGACAATTCCTCGTTCAGTGAGACCGATACCGATGTGTAATGCGTGTAGCCATGTCATGCCATGTTTTTCCGCCGACTGTGTGAGGAGGTCTAGCCAAGGATTGGTGGTTTGGTAAGATAATGGTAGTTTACCAAGTGTTTCAGCAGAAAATGTTCCATCTTTCACCAACTCTATCCATGGTTGTGCCTCTTTAAACGCTAATGTGCCTTTCTCTGGTGGCGTGAAGACCAAGCCTGGTGCTAGTCTCTTGCCCAAGCGCAGCTCCTCTACATAACCCCATGGTTGGCCTTGTACTAGAATCTTGCTAGGATCCTTGGTTGCATGTTCAACATAGAAATGATCAATATCTTTGACCACCTCCTTAGGCATGCCATCGCCTTCCTTCTTCATCCATGTGTCTATCTCATTCAACGCAGCTTGGTAACTTTCGCCGCGTAAGACATCCATATTACCATCAAATCCCTTGAACCACTCAGTCCATTCGCGAACAGATTCCGCAGGTAATGGCCAATTTTGCATTTGTGTAGGAGCAGGACCGACCTGTAATTCAGTGTAATCACCCATACGCTTGCCGCCTCCAGCCAAGAAATCTTGCATGAATCTACCTGGACCAGAGTCGCCCCAAGTATAGAATTTCGTGCCATTCAACGGATGACCGTGCACCAACACATAGCCATCCTCTTGGGTGTGCGCAATGTAAGGGGTGTAAACGGTGTCAGGAATACGTAAAAACATATCACCGATTTGGTGATTGCCTAGGTACGAGTTGTCAGTTGGCCACTTGTTCTTATAACCTTGGAAGGTTGCGTTCTCTATTGCTTCGGCGAAATATGGCCAAGGTGCATTACGTATTTGGTTTCTTGATGTTTCAGCAACATGCGTGGCAGGTGCGAAAATTCTTGTTGATGGCTTAGCATCGACAGCTACACAAGTCCACCAATAGCCGCGTAAATCGTCTTTAGTAGGATTAGTGATGCGTGGATGTGCAGTGAAGGAGTAGTTGGTAATGAGCATGTCTACTTGCCATACAGTGCCATTGTAGCGATCGAAATCATACACTCGCAGCACAGGTCCATTCTCTGTCTCAACTTCCGCAGTGTAAATTTGTGTTTCGGTAAAAGCAGAATGTCCAAGAATACCAGGCGACCAGTTCCATTCTGCACCTCCAGCAGCCCATGCTTTCAATGCACCAATATTTGCAGGTTGATGTGCTCTATTAGCAAATAACAACTCTCTTTCACGTTTTTTGTCCCATATACCCCATACTTTACCAGCGTATTGTGGAGTTACAGTAACCTAGAAATGAAGTGAGTGATTATTACATTAATGAGAGTGTGTAGACAAGTTAATTTACCTTTAATTCATCGTTTTCGATGACTATGGTATCAATATCTTTTTGTTCTCTTTCACATCCCCATAAATCTTGTGTTAAATAAGGTAATTGTGGACTTCTTTCATCTTCTAATGCACCTTCAAAGATGTCGTCACCGCATGAATCATCAGGAATAAATGGTTTTAAAGCACCTCTACCTCCACCAATTTTGACGCCAACTGATCCACCCTAAAGATTGCGTAAGTGAGTAAGTAAGTGAGAGAAGTAGTGTCAATATAACTGTATATTATATACCTCTACGGAGCCCATCATGAACATGAACTGTGGCAACAAATTACCAGGCTTAACTTCACTGTTAAGAACAGACAATTTCCCCTTGGAAATTTCACTGTGTGCCTGCACAATCAGTGCAAGGACTGCCGAGACAACTAGGAATCGTAACCACGCCATCTCAATTATCGATTATCGGTTCTTTATTCCTCGATTTTCGGCTTGAACTTCTTGACGGTACTTGTTAGGGTTGATTGTAAGCGTCGATTGACTTATCGCACTGAATAGTAACTTATTCTGATATTGGCAATGAGCGGTAGCTACAGGTAACCTATATGCTGTACGTTTATCACCTATCCGCAACTACACAAGAAAGGCGTCTTATGTAATCATAATCATAATCATAATCATGATGATAGCATCGAAATATCCCTGTAAAACGTTATTATTTATGAAGATTTCGGGATACTCATTATTTACCTTCATAATATTATATATCATCATCTATGTCTGTCGGACTAATCCCCCGGGTACCGGTAGCTTTGAGTGATGAGGAGCATAGACACAAAAGAGAGCAAAGACATGGCTGCCCCTGCTCCAGCAAAGGTATATCCTTTCAAACTAGACACGTTTCAACAAGATGCAGTCAATCATATAGAAAATGGTGATTCCGTACTAGTTGCTGCGCACACATCTGCTGGTAAAACTGCTGTGGCAGAGTATGCCATCGCTAAATCATTACGAGATAAGCAACGAGGTATATTGCTCACTAAATCACTTACTTACATATTTACTTACTCGCTAATTCAACCAATAGTTATTTATACCTCGCCGATTAAGGCGTTAAGCAACCAGAAGTATCGTGAAATGCACGAGGAGTTTCATGATGTTGGTTTAATGACAGGTTTATTCACTCAATTAGTGTATTTTACATTGATGTATGGCATTCACTCACATATCTTGTTATATTCATAGGCGATATGACGCTTAATCCGTCAGCTACATGCTTAATTATGACCACGGAAATTTTAAGAAGTATGTTGTACAGGGGTTCAGAGATTATGCGTGAAGTTGCATGTAAGCTATAGTCCTCTTACTCACTCACTACCTTACTCACTTACTCGCTCGATAGGGGTTATATACGATGAGGTCCATTATATGCGTGACAAGGAAAGAGGTGTAGTGTGGGAAGAAAGTATTATTTTACTACCTCATAAAGTTAGATTTGTATTTTTGTCTGCCACTATTCCCAATGCCAAAGAGTTCGTTGCATGGGTGTCGAAGTTGCACCACCAACCATGCCACGTTGTCTATACTGACTATCGACCAGTCCCTTTAGAGCATAATATCTGGGTTGGATCACAAGTTGAACCGTACTTGGTTGTTGATGATAAAGGTCGCTCACTCACTCTTACTCACTCACTCTTACTCACTCACTCTTACTCACTCACTCACTCACTCTTATAGGTAGATTTTTAGAGAATAATTTCCAAAAAGCGATGGGTACGATGGAACCTGATGAAGATATTGATCGACCAGCCAAGAAAATGAAGAAGTTCACGACTAACGAGGCAACGGATATATCCAGAATCGTGAAGTACGTGGACGACGCCTCGCTGCTGCCATGGTACTCACTCACTCACTCACTCACTTACTTACTTACTTACTTACTTACTTACTCACTCACTCTTACTCACTCACTCACGCACTTACTTACTCACGCACTTACTTACTTACTTACTTACTTACTCACTTACTTACTCACCTACTTACCTGTGTTCTTTAGTATTGTCTTCAGTTTTAGCAAGCGCGATTGCGAAACATACGCGAAAAAGATATTTTCTCGCTTCGATTTCAATAACGACGACGAGAAGGACCTGGTGGAGCAGGTGTTCTCGAGTGCGCTAGAGGCGCTGAGTGAAGACGACAAGTCCTTGTTACAGGTAACTCCCTCTCTACTCACTCACTCACTCACTCACTCACTCACTCACTCACTCACTCACTCACTCACTCACTCACTCACTCACTCACTCACGCACGCAC
>JACCDO010307813.1_pt1 | contig 12737 bp, 10 predicted proteins | sample 7446101 | NCBI WGS metagenome assembly JACCDO01 (sample SAMN15323440, study PRJNA562643) | freshwater metagenome | isolation source: river surface water | place: USA:Blue River Watershed | collected 2017-08-16
GCAAGCAGCAAGAAAGTCATCCCTTCGTTGAAACGCGACAAAGAAATCAGTTTGAAGGGGCGCTATAGTTATTGCGTTGGTGTCGACGAAGCTGGGAGAGGTCCATTGGCAGGTCCAGTTGTATGTGCAAGCTGTTATGTCGCCAATGATATTGAAGAGATTGATGGTGTTGTCGACAGTAAAGCATCAACTGAGCATGATAGAGAAATTACTTACGAAAAATTAATTAATAATCCAAAAATAACATACGGAGTAGCCGTGATAAGCCACAGTGAAATCGATGAAATCAACATTCTGGAGGCTACCTTGAAGGGGATGAGGACTGCTACAACTAATTTACTGGAAAAGCTTGATAAAAAAATGAAAAAAGAAGACATTATTGCATTGATTGATGGAAATAAAGTGCCTGCGGATATGCCAATACACGCTGTTGAAGTCATCAAAGGCGACTCTTGTGTCTTTTCTATTGCTGCGGCGTCTATCATCGCTAAAGTCACTCGAGATAGAATTATGTTAGAATTAGACAAGAAATATCCGCAGTATAACTTTAAAACGCACAAAGGCTACCCAACCTTTGAACATCGCACAGTGTTGTCCCAAGTTGGACCATCACCTGTCCATCGATATAGTTACGGACCGGTCAGAGACGCCGCGCTACATTTTAATATTCCTTTCAATACATACGTAGAGAAGAAGAAGCTAAAAGAGTTGCAAGAACTTGAGAGTAATGAGAAGTCACCGAAAGCAGGAAAAATGAAGCAATTGAAAGCAAAGGTTGTCGTCAAAGCCGTCAAGAAGGCGGTGAACGGAGCCAAAGTCGCCAAGAAAGCTAAGGAAGCCGTTAAAGTAACCAAGAAACCAGCATCCAACCGTGAAAGTCCAGTTGGTGCGCGTCGTTCGACAAGATTGAAGCAAATTACCAAATTTTAATTACTAGTACATAATATAATTAACAAATTGTAATTACAACTATATCACCTTAACTTAATTTAGTATGATCCTCCGCCGCCACTTCCGCCGAACATGTCCATACCGCCATCTAAAGCATCAACTTCCTCTTCCTTTGGCTTAGCAGGAGCAGCAGCTTTAGCTGGCTCACTGTTACCTCCGGCAGCGGCAGGAGCTGCTGAAGCAAATGCTGAAGGATCCTTTAAGTATGCCTTAAATGGGTCAGCTTTAGCAAATGAGTAGTTGTCTAATCCAACAGTGATGGCAACCATGGTCTTGAATGCATTGCCGACACTGTGAGGGATAGATGCTTGAGTTGGATAACCAATTGCAAGGGAGATGGAAGCAACTTTTTGTAAAACAACACCAAATCTAGCAGATAAAACGTTGTCATCAATATCAAGAACTTCAACACCGAATTGAGATCCGTGATCGAAGATACTGTCAATAGCTAAACCGTAGGAGAATGGCTTGATGTTTAACTTGGATAATAAAGCAGCCTCAGATGAGCCAACTTTATCGTTCTTCTTGATCAAATTGACAGGGTTGGTGATTTCGATTTGACCTTTAACAATCTTGGTTGGGATTTGTAAGACTTGGAAAAATGAAGTTTGACCTGGATCACAACCAGTTGGACCTGCAGGTACAACGACTTCAACAGGAGCAATTGAACCAACACGAGCAGGAGCAGGGACTCTGTTTCTTAAGATCATATCACGAACTTTTGGTAAATCAGAGTTAGTGAAAACGAAACCGACGTTACCAGACATTTTCTTCTCAATGCTCGCCATGAAATGACCAGGGTTTTCCTTTAAGAATTCGGCTAATACCTTCTTCATTAAAGTATTCTTACCCATAAGAATCTCAGCAGTGCCACGCATCTCCTTACGGGTTGCGTTCATTTGTTGAGAACCAACGTTATCAACCAAGACAACGAAGACTTTGGAGTAATCAGAAAGAATTCTCTTCATGCGAATGAAGTATTCGATCTTCTTTTGTGGATATTTTCTAGTACCTTCGGCAGACATTTTTTATGCGTTTATTGGTGAGGAAGCTGAAGCTCGGGACTGCAACTCTATCGTTCGTGTGGGATATTTAACCGCACCAAGTTTTGTTTTGTGGCTGGAGACCACGAGAAGCCACTGATTTTCGAAGGTCCGGTCCCTGGTAGGGTTTTTGAAACTGAAGTAAATAAATAGAGAAAGAATGAGTAGAAGCGACTACTGAGTGCAAGGTTCCGTTGCAACTAACGATTGGGCTGAGCTCGAGGTGGTAGCAGCGATGGATGTCGCCGTGACCGCGATAATGCGGTGTCTAGTTAGCTTAATAACTACGTAGTGTTTTAGCGCATGCAAAACTCCTTCTGAAGCGATGCAGCGACGCGTCCAATGCGCCTAAAGATAACTGACACAATAGCGGGCCCGTCCCTCAGGGTTTCATCAAAAGATTTTCAAAAAAAGTGTCGGAGAAAAAAGCGATTAAAACCGAATAAGAGGACGGAAGAACAGGGATTTTGAGTGAGAAGTAACGATCAAACAAGCTGTATTTAGTGAAGACATGGCGAATGCGTTGGTATTGCTAGATTACGATGACACGTTGATTCCTTCAACAAAGTTGCAAAATTTATTAAAGATATTGAACAATAGTAAACGAAAGAAAGAGAAACACCAAGATATTAGCTTGAAGAATGACTTGAATAACGAGAATGAGTCGCCAAATGAGACAACAAAGCTATCTGCGAAACAGGCTAATGAAGTAGATATTTTTTTTGATAATATTCCCATTACATTACACGATAAAAATGTTAAAGAAGTAGAAAATGTACATAGAAACAGTAGTATCACTCCTGCTACGTCGATATCTTCGTCTTCATCTAGTTATCCGTTTTCTAATGACATAATGCTTGAATTGAAGCAAGCAGAAGCAGCAGCGGTATCATTACTAAGAGAAATTTATTTAAAAGGAGCAAAAATGGTAATTATTTCAAATGCTGAAATTGACTGGATATGGTACACATTGAGCTGCTTCTTTCCATCTTTGCACAATATTATAAAGTCGTATGGCATTGCTGTGGTGAGTGCCAGAGACAATTTTGAGAATGTCTATAGAGATAAGCCAGAATTATGGAAAATTGCATGTTTCCGTGAGCAGTTCCAAAATCATTGTACCTCGATGATAAGCGCCTCAAGCAGCGTTGAAACGTCGTCGTTATTAGTATCAATTGGAGATAGTTTACACGAAAGATTGGCAGTACAAACAGTAGGAAGTGAATACGAGAATGTGAATATTTTGTCTATTAAGCTGCTAGACACCCCAAATCACGACATACTAACGAAGCAGTTGCACTTTATTAGCTCAAATTTCAGTGGATATTTGATAAATGAAAGTAACGATTTGTTTGTTCAACTGAGAGATGACGGGGAATGCTTTTACACACATCATCACGCGCAGACGAAACAGGTATCAGTAGTGACACCAGTTATTGTGCCAACTGGTAAAGAAATTAAAAGTAAGTTTGTTATATACATATTTCCATCTATACTTTTACTTATTACTCGCTATAGCTGAAGGCGACTGGTTCGCGCCATTATTAGCGAAGACTATGACCGATGCAAAGAAACGCAAATTAGGTGGTGCGTCCGACGAGCAAGCGAAAAGTGATGATGACACCAAGATGGCGCTTGCATGGAATCACAAATTAGACTTTGAAAATTCATGAATTTCCGCAAACTAGTTTCTACAAATATATTCAACTGTTAATTAAAGAACTACAATAACTTGAATTCTTTGATCACGTCTAAATTGTCAACTATTATCTTGCCGATATGGATACTTTCTATCGCCTTGGAGCATGTACTCAACCTATTAAGCTGCTTACCGAGTAACACATTATCTTTATTTATCTCAATAATTCTTGTGCTATCTGGAAACTGAAACGATTCAGTTCCATAAACATTTACATATTGGCAATGGTATAATTCATCTCCTTCCGTTACTTTCAGTCCTGACCATTGAACGTTTATGCCGTGGACGGTAGCATTTATGCTGTCAATGTCACCATGATCAAGAACTTTATCCAGAAATGACTCGGTCAATCCAAATAAATAAGTCTGATTCACATGCCTCTTCAACCAAACAGATTTTGAATTGATAAGTCGCTGCATTTGTACTTGCGATTCACTTCGACACCAACGACCTCGTAAGCTGTAGACTCTCACGCAGTCGGATTCGGTTGGATATTTCTGCCATGTCACGACTCGCAGAGCACAGGAGGTACCGGAACTAATTCTGTTACCTATTAGGTAGGTCAGAATCAATCGAAATTTCGCCTTCGTTCTCGCCTCTACTCACTCGCGCTTCTGCTCGCGCTAAACAGATTCTCATGTGCTTCTAACGGCACAAAGTGCAACACTGAGGTGGGACCGGAACCGTCCTCAAGATTTTTTAAAAAAGGAAAAAGGTTGAAAAGACCAACCCAAGGTGGCACTTTGCAGGCTCACGGGTGAAGTTGAGTGTGAGTTAGTGTAAGAAAGGGAGTGAGTAGTCATGGTGAAGCGTCGTAGCATTAAGAAATCGACCACCCGTGTTGGTAAGAAGGCAGCAGCAGCACCGAAAGCAGTGCCTGTTGCTCCTGTCGATGAGAAGCAGTCTATAATTGATGATAGTACTGCAGATGAGCACCCATTCAAAATCGGACATTATTTGGTAGCAAAGTATAGAGATGACTCTCATAGATTGGCTAAAATCATAGAGAAGTCAGGAAAATCTGGTAGTACAAATGGTAATGACTGGCGGTATTATATTCATTACATTGATTTTAATAGAAGAATGGATGAGTGGATAACAAATGACCGTATAGTCATGCTACCGTCAGAAGCTAATCCAATGGGATTAAAAGCTGCAGCTGCTGCTGCCCATCACCATGACAAGAAAAGTGAACATAAAGGTGACGACGACGGTGGTGATGATGATGAAGACGAAGATGAGGATGGCGACGACGACGAAGAAGATGACGACGATGACGACGACGACGCTGCAATGGACGATGACAAAGAAATAAAGTTAGGAGTTACCTCAAGGGGTGAAGGTGGTCCAACTACCGTGTCAGAGTTGGAACACGATGAACACGAAGGATTGGATGAAAAAAGCTTGCTAGAGCACGAGGAGATCACCAAGGTGAAGAACATCATGTACGTCTTGTTCGGCAAGCACAAGATCGAGTGCTGGTACTTCTCGCCGTTTCCCAAGGAGTTCCACCCAAATGGTCCGACGGATTGCTTGTATTTCTGTGAATTTACATTTCGTTTCTTCAAGACAAAGAATGAATTAGTCCGTTACCAGTCCAACCCCGCGCTGCCCCGCCACCCGCCGGGCAACGAGATATACCGCGACTCCAAAGTCGCAATGTTCGAGTTAGATGGCACTGTGGAGAAAATATATTGTCAAAACTTATGTTATTTTGCCAAATTGTTTTTGGATCACAAGACGCTGTACTGGGACGTGGATCCCTTCTTGTTCTACGTGCTGTGCACGCACGACGAGCGCGGGTACCACCCGGTTGGCTTCTTTAGTAAAGAGAAATACTCGGATTTAGGCTATAATTTGGCGTGTATCTTGACCTTTCCCTCGTCGCAACGGCAGGGCTACGGCAGGTTTTTGATTTCATTTTCTTACGAGTTGAGTAAGAAGGAGGAGAAGGTCGGCTCGCCAGAGAAGCCTTTGTCGGACTTGGGTGCCGTGTCGTATAAATCCTACTGGGCTAGTACGTTGCTTCAAGTACTACGGAACTATCCCGGTCAATCGCTGTCTATAACAGACTTGACCCTGATGACCTCCATTATCAGTGACGATATCATCGCTACTCTCACCTCGCTAGGGATATTGCAGTGCATTAACGGTAACTATATTATCTACGCGCCACCTGACGTACTAGAAGAGCTATTGATCAAGTACCCTAGCAGCGGGCTGTTGGTTGATCCCGACCAGCTGCACTGGGCGCCGCTGTATATTGTGGATCCAAAGAAGGACAAATGGTCGCTTTACTACGTGCAGAACAACTAGTAGGAGTCAGTAGCTGAGGTGGCGGTGTACATAGAGGAACTGGGCGGTCCTCGAGGAGGTTGACATTTCCGGGTCGCCCAAGTTGCGCGCGTTTGACTGGGTAGCGCGCGGACGCCGATCGGGCGAGGACGGCGACGGCCACAGAGTGTTTCAAATTGTAACTAAGTAATTATTTCGACGTTTCACAGGACCGCAGCTGCTGCGCAGCACCCGCAAGTAACGGTACTTCCTTGGCGGAAAAAAGTAAAAACGTAATCGGATAGTTGACAGTTGGGTGCATTCGCGACGATTGGTTGTTGTGCAGCTTGTTCAGTCAGTAGAAACGTGTGAATTACAATGAAGCACGTATTCACACCGGCAAGTAGAACGAGCCGATCGGGGACAGACGAGGATGAGGAGTTTCACTACAACACACCGTCCCCACTCATGTCTGCGACCAAAACAACATCGACATCGCCCTTATCCCCGTCGGAGAATGTACTAAGAGCATTAAAAATGTTGCAAAGTCAACGTAAGACATATGAAACAGATATTGATAATAGTCTGGTCATTATCGAAGAGTTAAAGGCAAATATTGAAACTACACAACGATCCTTACTGCAGTGGAAGACCGAGCACCACCAGACATTGTACCATGAAATTGATCAGATCCAAACCTCATCCGACAAGATAACTGAAGATATAAAAAAATTATATGGAAAATTAGATGATTACAATGACGTGTACCTCTCATCCGAGAGATTTGTGACTACGCAGCACGAGAACGTGATCACGTGCAAAGGCGCGATCGAGGAGGTCCACAAGCAAATCGACTCACTCACTGCCAAAAATCGTAAATTAAGAGAAGATTTGCGAGTATTAGAGTTAGGAAATGACAATTTAACCAAGAATTTGTCCGTGATACACCACCCAACGAGCGCGTTCAACAGCGAAATCGGTATTCTGAAGAAGCAAATCGACAAGCTGGTGGGCGACATCAAGTCCGACCAGCACTTCGCGGACGAAGCAAGCAAGAAATCTGACAGTTTATGCAAGTATTTGAACTTGTTGCTGTCCGTTAATGACGATTTGTGCAACGCAGTGACCGCGCAAGAGAAGACGAACGATATCTTCTTGCAAGTCAACGGACAGTTCGCCCATCCTCGTTACTCGTGGGGCAAAGAGTCGTTGCCAATCACTGAGGTAATGAAAATTGTGAAAAATGCTGCAGAGACAAGTGCCAGTAGTATAGCAGCCATAAACGCAAGTAAGAATGTGCAGAAGTTGGTGCGTTCCTTGCGTCACGGCGGCGACCCCACCGAGGCGCTGCACTACCTGCAAGACGTCACCGACCAGTACATCGATCTGATAAAGAAGAAGCCCAAAATGGTGAAACGAGACAGTAAGAAGAAGAAGAAAGAAGCGAAAAAAGGAAAGAAACCTGTGAAACAAGCCAAAGAGACTCGCATTCGCGCCAAGAGGAAGCAGAGCGCGCAGCAGTTCCCCACGCGGTCGCTGTCGATGTCGCTTGACCAGGCGAAATCGTCCCCCGTGTGGCATTATTATTAGATATTCAGTGAGTGACACACCAGGCTTGCCTGCTCCTATTTCTCGCTGCTTATTACTGATTACAATATATAAATCCTCTGTAATATATTATAGATACACCCTAATTGATGACGCTGTCGCGGTCGCCCAACCTCGGCAAATATATGAAGCTGTCTGTGCCATACCCCTCCATACTCATGATAGTCAACTCGCCACCGAAGTAACGCGCGTAGTTCCTGGCAATAGGCAAGCCATAGCCCAACCCTGCAAGCGGCGACTGCACATCAAAGTCTCTGACGGAGTCTTTGTTGTCGGTGTTGAGCATGCGATCAAGAATGGCGGGATCTGCGGTGGTGAAGAGGTAACTCCAGATACGATTCATGTTGGACCTGCGAATCCCTCCTCCTTCGTCAGACACTTTGATGACAACATCCTCGTTGCTCTCTCCATCCGCAATAATTATCCGAATTGGTGGCATCTTGTCTGTGCCGTGCTTCTCGACTGTTGCTCGCATACTATTCTTCAACAACTCTAGTAACATGTAGCTAATGTGCGACGACACATAAGGAAAATGCAAGTCTGTTCTTCCGTGGATGGTGACTTCGGGCGCGTCGCCATGTGTCCTCGTGCACATGTAAGCCGCGTCGTCGATGACGTTCAACGCGATGTCATACGGCGACGCACTATCAGATACCAATCCGATCATGTTTGGCTCATTCGATGGCTTGCGCAAGGCCAAATACTGACCGATTAGCATTCTAATGCCGATTCTGCTCATGTAAAAGTCGTTGAGCCGCTGCTGAATGTCGTGCATCTCCGCGAACTCGTCCGTTCCCTGATCTAAAATTGTCTTGATTTCATGGGCGCCTTTAGCCATTGTAATAAGTGTAGGTGCATGTCTTTCGTATATAGATTCTATTACTTTTGCAAATTGCGCTTCCTTATCTAAATCTGTTGGAGCAGGACACACTCTTAACTGCGCAAATGAAGTCTTGTACCAATTGCAGACATTCATTATACTTGGTGATTTACTAAATAATTCATAAGCTTCTAGTTCAACTGCTCGATGGGCTAATCGCACTGGTAATTCCCTGTGCAAAAAGCAGGCAACCTGTATCCGCACTCTTTCCGATGCAGCTTGTCTACTCTTGGCATTCACATTGAAGTCGTGCAACCTATCTCCTCTCCCCGTTTCCATCAACGCTTTCAACGACACAGCTGTTTGTTTCTTTTTACCAAAATAATGTAAGTCTTTATCATCGCAGATAGGCTTTGCAGTGCTACTGAAGGGTGCGCGACGTGTCAAAGCGACTGCAATGCGTCTGCGCAACAACATCATCAATTGGGCAACCGAACTTGCACTTGCAATGCTCTCTGTCATCATCAACAAAGGACCAGGAACGGACCGGCAGAAAAGAGGCGGCCTTTGAGGCCTTAAGAGTTAAAAGGTGTGGGTAATTACAGTAAAAAGGTTCTTCTGCGCTGGCTAGAGCGCGCTGTCGCTGTGCTTGCCGGAGCCCAGCAGGTTCAGGTTCTGGCTGGGATCGCTGCTTTTCATTCTATAAAACATGAAGAGAAATCCAACGACTACTAGAACAGCGACTACAATCAAGGCGATGGCATATCCTGGTAACTGGGAGCTGCTGGTGTCCGACCCCTTCTGCGCGGCGTAGTACACGCTTCCACCTGCATACCATCCAAGGCCTTCTCCCCATACTATTTTAGACAAACCGTTTTCGTCAACAGTTAAACTGCCATAATCTCCATATGGAAATTGGAAGCCGTCCTCGGATTGATAGGAGTATTCGTTCATCGTCGACAGCTTCACCGAGTCACTGAAGGTTTCTCCGCCGTCTTTCGACTCGCGGTAGTACACATTCCAAGCAGATGTTCTGTTGTCCATCCACGCAATGCGGATATCGCCGGCGGCGGAGGGATTGGATGTGATCATTACGCTGACATGGTACACATTTGCATCGAGCGGTGCGTCCGAGACATCAACGGGCTCGCTGAACTTGGTGTCGTCGGCGCCTAAGACGGTGAGCATAACTCTAGTCTCCACCGTGTCGGTGCTGTTGTCGTCGCCGTTGTAAATGTAGTACACAACGTCGTCTTTATCGATGGTCAACTGGCACGAGCCAGTGAAAAAGTCGTCCTTGCACTCGGCCCAAGCGGGGCATTTCTGGTTGTCTTTCCACGTTGAAATGTTGTATTTCTTGAAGTGAAGACCTTGGTCGATGCTGCTGTAAACTCTGGCATAGGTGAAGTTGGAGTTCGTCTGGTTGAATACGGTGTAAGTATCGTCTTGGTAGTAGCCGTAGTACCCATACGACTGCTGCTCGTCCTGGGAGTCGTCTCCCATGGGAGTGGCTACGTACGCGTAAAACGCTTCACCAGTGCTTCGCACAGCTACTCCTCCGGCATAAAAATAGCTGCCTTCTTGTATATCCATTCTTACTGGGCCATTCCAGGTCTCTCCGTTATCTGTGGAGGTTGAGGCGTATGGGAACTGGGAGTTGAAAGTCACGTATATATTGTTGTTATCATTTTGGTCGACACCAATCCAATTTTTGTCCGCGGAAACACCGCAACTTGAAACTACTGGATCAGACCAGGTTTCTCCATTATCAAAAGATTTTTGAAACAAAATGTTCCATGGATTGTACTTCTCAAAGCCGATGTATGTTATGTACATATTTCCTTGCTTGTCTTTAGCAACAACAGAGTCAGCAAACCATGTTAGTTCTCCCGAATAAATGTACTCATTCGATTCAAAAGATTTCCCGTTATCTGTTGACCGTTTGTATATAATCGGGTCTGCACCACAGTCTAAACAAGCTCGTATGCCGCCAACATTAGTCGCTGTAACTAGCACTGTGTCCCCAGATGTAATTATCTGAGGCTCCCACGTGTCTAGCTGGTCGAACAAGTTAATCTCTTGCTCGAAGCGGATGCTGCATGCAAGGCACACAACAGCTAGGAACAGAGTGACCAAAAGACTCATCTTGTATTCAACCATGGACCGTTTGAACCCTCCTTGGAACTTTGAACTTGTATTTTTTTTACCGGTACCAAAAATTGGCCGATGGTCCGTAATCCCTCGCCGTGTGTGACTGTCATATTAAGTACATTACTTACAAAAGAACAACTGACTTTAGAGCCACGTAGTCAACGCGGAAGCTGTTGGTGACACAGCCTTCAGAGGGATTTAGTGTCATTGGATCGTCGCGGTAGCTGCCATGAGTACTCGGGCTACTATGCACGGCAGCATCGCTTCTAACCAACTACTCATTAGTGAGCAGCTGCGCAGCGTTGGAACCCGCTTCGCTAATCAGCTTCGGACACCGACAAATTCTCCATTGATGCTTTGACTCTTTCCGCTTGAGCTTTTCTTTCTTCTTGCTCTCTATCGAAGGCGGCAAGCGCCTCCATTGCTGCACGCTTCGCCCCTTCTTGATACGCCGCATCTGACGCCTTCTTCGCGGCGACTTTTCGCTTCTGCTCTTGCACTTGCTCTTCCAGATACTTTTTATTTTCTTCCTCAATTTTTCGTTCTCTTTCTTCTTCCTCCTCTGCTCTGCGCGCCTCGATCAATGCAGCCCATTGCTTCTTCCGTTGCTCCTTCTTCATCAGCTCTTCTTCTTCTGCTTTAGCAGCGTTCAAGCCAACCTCTGCGGACTCGAACATATTTTCCGAGTAATTGGTTTTAGGGCGTTCCTTGGGGTGCAACGCAGTCTTGTACATGAACTTCATGTCTTCTGTCTTCCTACTGAGTGCCAAACCTAGTCGAGGCTTCACGCTACCTTTCCCGTATACATCCTAGTGGAGATAGTGCGTAAGTGAGTGAGTGAGTGAGTGAGTGAGTAAGTAAGTAAGTGAGTGAGTGAGTGCGTGCGTAAGTGAATAAATGAATGAGCCAGTCAATACGAAAGCAGTCATTACCTCGAAGTAATCATACACTTTCGGCGGTGCAGTTTGGATGCCGAAGCGGTCCAAGTCGTATACTTGCGGCAAATGGTGCAATATTCGGAAGTTTTTGATGGACGAAAAGTCAATTTCCCTGTTTCTGGGATGCAGTTCGTCTTGCATGTGAACTAAGTAGCGCCAATTCTCCACGTGCTTCATGATGTTCCCCTTGGCTTTCCCGTATACGCTCACTATCCTTAACGAAGCGTCGTCGAACTCGATCTGCTTCCCGTCGAGCAGCTCCTCCTTGAGACAAACCACGACGTTATCCCGTGCTAATGCTTCTTTCCTAGTAATGAGAAGAAGAATTATGACTATGAAGAAAGACGTAAAAGCAGGAAAAGTTACCTTTCTCCCGTTGACTTGTTCACTAAGCAACCTACTCCGTGTATTCTGCCCTTCTTGAACTCTCCATCCCAACTGATTCCATCCTTGAAATTCCATGTAGCAAGTCCGTGCAGCAAACCTTTCACAAAGTTTCCCTCGTAAAGTAAGTTCATTTCATAGAAAAACTCGCCTTTGCCATGAGGATACCATGCTTTCCCGCTTGAATCAGTTACATTTTCGCCGAAATAAAGTGGTGCACCAGTAGGAGGTACTCGCTTTCCTTGTAGATTAAATTCATAGTATTCCTTGGTACGAGACGCCTTTAATTGCTCGATCCTCTCCTCTTCCTCGCGACGCTTTGTCTCTTCAAGATTATACCTCTTCTCTTCGAGTTCTCTCTCTTTCTGAATCCTTTTCTCCTCTATTAATGCTAATAATGCAGCCTTTTCTTTGGCTTTTTTTTCAATTTCAGCCTCTTTGCGTTTGCGCTCCTTCGCCGCCTCTGCTATCTTGTTTGTCAACATGCCTTACTTGACTACAGTCGCCTCATTTATTTGCTGTTGATTGCGTCCTACACATGATAATTCCTTTCTGTTTTCCATTTTCTTCCCTTTTTCTAAACGGACGGGCCGCATGTGGGAAATGCGCGATCTACTCAGTTTCCGTGTCGTATTAACGACGCTGAGCGCGCCGCGAGAGACACCGAATCCCTCGTAATGGATCGTGTTGATCACCTCAACTTTGAACCAAAACAAATGTTTTAAAATTGAGCCGGTACCTGCTGAAAATGAAAAAGGAGTCCGTCGAAATCGAAAGTTGGGTACCAATCCCGTTCAAGATAGAAAGTCCTATCAGACCTCACCAAGTACGGGTCGGCTGTGTGCTGGCGAGTCGTTGTTGATTGGTAA
>JACCDO010544482.1_pt1 | contig 12736 bp, 3 predicted proteins | sample 7446101 | NCBI WGS metagenome assembly JACCDO01 (sample SAMN15323440, study PRJNA562643) | freshwater metagenome | isolation source: river surface water | place: USA:Blue River Watershed | collected 2017-08-16
ATTTTTGGTATTGCTTTGCTTATTGTGTATCCAATCGAGCTTTTCACAACTACTACATTATTCTGGTACTGAGCATACGATGGAACAAACCTAGCATAAGCCTTGTAACGGCCAAGTGTTGGTGTGCTTCCAACAATACCATTCTCATACACCATGTTACCTGCATATGCACGACACTGACATTTGAGAATATTTTCTCTTGAAATAGGTAATCCGTAAGGTATTGTCCTCTCTTTTAGTGCAATTGACCAAGTGAGTTCAGGTCTCACGGCGGTGACGTTGACGGTTCTCTCAATACTGAAGCAGTAATAATCATCTTTATACTCCGAAGGTGGATAGTATGTTACTCGCACAATCTGGTTAGTTGCCGCCTTTGTAGGGAATAAGAACTCAAAAGTACCCGGTGTTAAGTCACTACTACTGATCCCTAAATTGCGTTCATCAAAAGAATTTAAATTGTCTTGTAACACCTTTGCGCCAAACCTCTGCCGGAGTAGGTGCGTATCTGCGAGATCCAAGTAACTGATCTTGTCTTGCTCTCCTTTAACAGGTGGTATATCCCAACCAATAAACAATCGTTTCGGTGTAACGGTTATCTTGCGTTCTATAGTTGTAATAGTGAAGTTATGCAAGTACTGCTCTGACGGAGTGAACGTGGCAGTTAACGTGTACTCACCTATGTGTGGAAACACGTAGCCAACCGGGTAGTTGAGGTCAAAGGTCCCTTCAATCTCAATCACACTCACACTCACATATGCTTTAGTTAACTTCTTACCATATTGCAGTTTACCGTTATCAGGTAGCGCTTTGTCCCACAATATATACGGAGTCTTCTTAGCCACACAAAGCTTGATAGAAGCTGTTGCTGAGTACATATTAATCGAGTCGAAAGGCAGGAATAGCACCGTTAGAGTTGTCTCCCCGGCATTCAAGATATCCCCTTCCTTATGTGAATACTCAAACTTACCATCAATTGGCTTCGCTTCAACTTCACCAAGTTTTCGCTCCTTCAACGGATACACACATTTTGCAGTTAAATGTAACTTTTGTTTCACTTCGTAAGGGTATGTAGGTATATTTGTCTCTTTAGGTGGAAGCCACTCAAGTTGCGGATAGCAGCGACTCACCATCACATTATTCTTCTGCTCAATAGGGATGTAATTCTTCCCAAACGGCTCGAAACGGCAGGTAAGAATGTGTTCACCTGCATCAAGAATAGTTCCAATTGGTGGGTCATAATAGAATCTACCAAAAACTGGGTCATCAGTAGTACCGCCGTTGGTATCTTTAGCTGGTAACACTGCTTTGACGTCATAATGATCAGCTCCTAACGGCTCTTTATAGTTCATAAATGGTGGTGATTTCCATATTAATTGCGGAGTTGCAGGTAGAACTGTGATCCACGTATTGCGCCGGGTACGGTTCCAATTCAACTTATCTGATGGTGTAAAATCCACAGCTAAGAAGTTTTCTCCAACGTCAAGAATCGAGTCTGGAGCTGGAAAATATTCAAATTTCCCTGGTAAATCATCTAAACAAACTGCTTTTAAGTGTGTTTCAAGTGTAATTGGTGCTGGAAAACGAATGGGACCGGGGGGTGTGGGGAATTCAACTCGAGGTATTTTTTTTCCTTTATAGGTAACATTAATAACCTGTGTAAGTGTCCCACGAGTGAAATTATCTCTATCTACACCAGTTGGTACAAAAGTAACCGTTAGCACATGCTTTAAACCCTTCTTTAAGCGTGTACCAATGGGGGGTTTATATATAAACTCTCCTTCGCGCACATTAGAACACTTACAATTGAGCTGGACTTCTGTCAGTGGCACACCATCAATGATGTCAAAAGGCTTGTCCCACGTAAGCAGCGGAGTGCCCACTGTGACCTCTATGGTAGTGCTGCCAAAGCAGTCCGTTTTTCCTACTGTTTTAGATAAAAATGTTACTTTTAACTCATGTTTTCCTACGTTTAACACTGTTCCAATAGGCGGATCATAGATGAAATCACCGGGGTAACAGCCTTTTACCTTTGCATTCAACTCTAACCTTGTTAATGGCTGTGGATGCACTAGAGGTTCAGGGGATGGCCAGTCAATCAATGGAGGCTTCCCTTTCAACACCTTAGTACTTATCTCCGCACAATTACTAACATAATTCTTTGCATCTTGTGGTATAAATTCACAAGTTAACGTCACTGGTCCCAGCTCCTTCATGACGGTACCATGGGGAGGGTTGTATACAAATATACCAGGTAGGGGTGTGTTACTATTCTTAATAATTTTGTTTACTATAGTCGTACTTGTTACACAGCTCAAGATCTCGTCGTCAAGGACATAGTTCTCATATATAAAGACAGGCGGTGGCCAGTGCAGCACTGGTGTTGCCCGGTCCACTTTGATCTCTCGACTTACACTGCATGGTAAATAGCGCACACCATCTGCAGGAGTAAACGTTACTGTTAACACTGTGGTTCCTGCGTCAATAATGCTGTTGACGGGAGGCGAGTATTGGAATACACCAGGTAATTGAGGGTACTCATTGATACTTATCCCTTGGTAATGCTTGTTCGTGATGGTGAATGGGTACGTGTTGACGCGGTCGGCACTGAACAAACCAGTCGGATCTGCCCATGATAATGCGGTTGGAGCGCCTTTTACAGTGATTTCTCTGGTTATAGATATGCCTTGGACATAGTTGATGGCGTTTATTCCGGTAGGTTTATATGTGGCGGTTAAAACATGAGTGCCCATATCCAAAATACAATCGGGCGAGTGCGAGTAAACCATACTACTGTCACCATACTGAGTAGTAGCTTTAAAGTAATTAGAAGTCAACGGATTATTATATTCTATATGGTCACTCGGTAATGTCCACAATATCGTAGGCGTTTCTTGCTCAATATATATTGTTTTGCACGAAGTTGCCGATTCATAAAGATTATCTGAAGGTAGAAATGTAACAAATATTTCATGCCAACCAGCCATAGGAAACTTATTACCAACTTGGTATGGTCCATAGACGAAAGTACCATTCACACGCTTGTTTGTATCATTCAGCGCATATGCTGTGAAGAATCGCGAGTCATACTTAGCGGTAGGATATATTAGCAATCCGTGATCCATCTCCCATACTATGACTACTTTCTTTTTCTTCATCTTGGATTGTGGGGCGGGAGTATCATCGCTTTTGGCCTCCTCAAATATCTCTTCATCCACCACAATCTGCACTGGTTTCGTAGGTTTCTTGAACCGTAAAAACTGCAATATCCTACGTATACGTGCAATCATGGTAACATGGGTAACCACACAAGTCACAAACGCTTCAACATGTCAGATTTCTTCCTGGAAAAGGTAACAATTTCCCGTTTTTTTCAGTCCACACCTCGAAGTACACCCGTTAGAAAAAGAGGTTTGAAAAAGGAGAGTTGGGATGTCTTTCTTGGCTGCGTATACGCAAGCTGAGGGCAGCTCAACAGCTGTAGACTCTAGTACTGAGATGTACGATGTGAGATTGCCGTTATTGCCATTTCCTAACGATGCAGTTGATTTATATCAGTCAAAAGTTAGTGTAATACTTGCTGCCATCAAGAAGAAAGAAGATGTAGCGAATGCAGCAAAGCCTAAGAAGAGTCGACTCGATTCATTAATGGAAACTGGTGAAAAAGATGAAAAGGGTGAAAATGAAGCTTCCAATGATGTTTTACCTGTTGCTGATGCGATTACTAATGAAGCTCGTGCAGAAGAAAAAGCTAAGTCTGATGACAAATCAACTACTTCTGATGCACAATCGCAGATTGAGGTTAAGGAAGAATACACGCTTATTGAGGAGGTGGAGGCATATGAAGGGTATGGTATCGCCTTATACTACAGCGGGAACTACCATGAAGCATCTAATTACTTGATTAAAGCAATTAATAAATTAAAGACTGACCCAAGTAGGGATTTGAGCGACAATACATTCCGCTTGAATGTATATGCTGGGTTAGCTTTTTATAGGTTAGGAGAAGTAACAACAGCAGATAAGCACTTTGGAGGCTGTACAAGTAAGAGAAAACAATCAAGTAATCCTGTATATGCAGCTATAGCATTGAGTAATTCAGGGCTTTGCAAATTATACTTGGAACAAAACAAAGATGCTATTGAGAGAGCCAAAGATGGTTTGGCACTAGCTTTCAACCACTATAACAAGGACGGTAATGGTAAATCCAACGAAACCTTACTTCATCATGCAAGAGTTTTGCTCGCAATTTACATCAAAACTGGGTTCTTTGACAAAGCTGAAGGGATCTTGGATGACTACGACTTCAATAGGAAGGAGGCTGTTATCATACGTGCTGGTTGTAGGTTTGCTGGTGGTAAGTATGACTCTGCATACTCCCTGTTAGAAGAGGAAGCACTTCGACAGAACGAGTCCATCGATGAGAATTCATCATTGAATAGAGAAGAAAAACTAATAAAGAAGTGGGTCAATAACATCCTAGACTCGCAGATACAGTACAATATGATATGCTTAAACTCAAGGAAGAATAAGCACGACATCTTTGCGACGGACCGAGCTCTGGTCCCGGTGTGCTCGTACCTCGACGAGAGAAATGCAGAAGTAAAGGAGCAAAATAAATATGGAAATCCTTTTTTTGCTGCAAAACCAGATAAATTACCTAATTTTACACCGTTTGACACTGACCTAGCGACTGCCGCTATCGTATCACACATCCTAATTAGTAAGTTAGAGCAAACGTTTCTCACAGCTGACTTTCGCACTGGTATTGACGTCCAATTAGGGATTACAAGCGGTTGTAGCGATGAAGATGCAAGTCAAGAAACGGAGGCGATTGATAGGATAACAACGGCACTTACCACGGCCTTATCATTAATCAACCACACCCAATTTAATCAAAAACCATCATATGATATCACGGCAACCAAAGAAGGAGTCGGTAATTATTCCTCCTTTCTTACACTTGCTCAGCTCAAGCCAACCGGGACCGACAGCGACAAATCCTTCGCTGCAATGAGTAACGAGGTCTCAAGTCACCTAAAAAATAAATTTGGAATTGTTATTAATGAAAAAACAGGTCAAAAATTACCACCAGGTACACCTGCAGTAGCCGAGGCAGATAGTGCAAACAGGAAGAAGAAAATAGATTTTAATAAGAGTTATGTCAGTACAACTCACGACGGTATCACGGTGCGCAATGAGATCATGGCCCTATCCAAGCGGATTGGTAACACAGAGGCGACGTACTGGATTCAATGGGCTTTGTGCAACAGTAACGGTGCTGGTTGGGGATACATGTGTACCTTGTCACCTAATTCAACACCAGAAAATGGAATAGTAGTAGCAGGCACAGGAGCATCAGCTATTGGAATGAAAGTTCAAGAAACATACTTGAAGGAAGTTCGATCGCGGTTGACAGAAGTAGAATATGACTTTAGTTCAAGGTTTGAACACGATCCGTTGTACCGTCAAGGTGACAAGGAAACACGCATACTCTTATTGATTACATTAGCAAAGATATCAGCTCAATTGAATATGCGCAAGGAGTGTGCAGCACACGTAACACAGCTAGAGCAACTAGCAATGTCACTGCGCGATGCACATCCAAGAAACGGTCAGAATAATGATTTCTTCTACATAGCAATGGCTAAGAAATTGCGTTATGACCTAGAAGAGTGGAATTTAAGTGCTATAAGTTTCCCGGATAAGCGGTTAGAGCATATGCTGGTCATGCTTGGAATGGCCAAAGAATATGTGAAATATGCCAGCTACTCGGTAGATGTACATGTGCGACGCGATGCATATAAGAAGCTTATCAACACTTACCTCGACATCAGTAACGCTCCGTTACCTACAGGTGCAGAAGTGTTACCACCGGGCACTTTAGAGAAGCTGTTGAATTACAGTCCGAAGGACATAGAAGAAAGAGAAGCGAGGAACACCTCGTGGACCAAACAATTTGCACGTGTTAGAGCTGAACAATTCTTAAAAAAATTTAAAGAAGCAATTAATCCAGTTCACGAAGAGTTTAAAGAGCGTGCAGAAACGGTTGAAGAGGAAGTGGAAAAAAAGAATAACGAATTCGGTAGTGATGACGACGATGATGAAGACAATGGCATCAACATCAGTTCGTGGGACGAGTGAGCAGAGCAGCATACGAAGGGGGAGGAGCTGGGTGCAATCTGATAGAAATGTAGCTTTTGTGCATACAAGTATATACTTTACATGTAAATAACAACGTAACAAGATCATATTGAAGGCTTTCTTCCTGTTGAGACCGGTCTGATTAAGGAGGTGTGGATAGTAAAGAAGAGACCAATAATAGTATCGACTGATTGCACGGCTCAACGATTTCATGCTGATATTGACCTTTCCCCGCTATCCACAGCTCAATCTTCTATCTTCTCTACATCACCGGTACTAACGATGCGGAACTTAGACATGCGAGCCAGCGATTACCTATGAGCAAATATTCTAGGAAAGAATAGGCGAAAGTATTGCATTTGCAACAGTAACATTCTTATTTCATGTTGCAAGCACTCCGTCGCTGCCATAATACGCGCGTGTTGTTGCCAGCAGGACGTGTTCACTACACAATTCCTGCGTACTTGAATGGAAATAGCGTCGACTGTAATGTGCATAAAACACAGTTATCTTTTCGCGTTGGTAGCTCTTTCGGACATCTCGCAGAAGCCAGTGTCCTCGCTAGTGCTGGGGGCACAGTGGTTCATGCTACATTGTGTTCAACCTCTGAAAAGGTTGAAGAAAATCAAGCAATGGGTATGCTACCGTTGACTGTTGATTACAGATCTAGAGATTATGCATTTGGAAGAATACCTGTCACTAATAATAGAAGAGAAAAGAATAGCTCTGATGAAGATGTTTTAATAGCAAGAATAATCGATCGTTCGGTGCGCCCTTTATTCCCTAAGGGACACTATGATAATATTCAAGTAGGTGTTACGAATCATGCTACTGACGGGATCAATGACCCCATAGTTGCAGCTGTGAACGCTGCTTCTTGTGCTATTCTACATTCTCAACAACCTTGGAATGGCCCTATCGGTTGTGTTAGAGTTGGACTTTTAGATGGTCAATTAGTTGTAAATCCAAATGTGAAAGAAATGCCAAATAGTAAATTAGATTTATTATATTCTGGAACCGCCCATCGACCGCTTATGATGGAGGTGATGGCGAGTGAAGTGCCTGAAGAGACAATGAAAGAGGCTCTAAGTCTAGCGCAGGCAGCAGTAAAATCAATAATCGATAGTCAATTACAATTATTAGATGCAACTAAAAATGGTAGTTATACTGTTGGTACCAGTGATGAGCAGAGCGGTGTGACATACTTAGTCAAGAAGAATGCCAAAGGCTCCTTCACTAAACCAATAGTCTGCTTGTCAGATGGCATGAAGCAGGCAGCCGAAGCCGCAGGGTTGGAAAGCGCCCGAAGTATTTTTCAAAATGTCAAAGAAACTTCGCGTGAACTACGTCGTCAGAATGAAAATAACGTGAAAAATATTGTAGTAAATGACCTGAAACTCAAGTATCCGAACATGTCCGAGTCTCTCTTGAATGCGGCAGTTGTGCACGTGATATCCAAAGCCTTTCGTGAGTCCCTTTTGAATGGTGGCTGTCGGGCTGATGGACGGGACTACCATGCGCTGAGACCGTTACATACTTATATTGATCCACTTCCTTCAGTACATGGCAGTGCAATTTTTCAACGCGGTGATACGCATGTCCTATGCACTACTACTCTAGGTAGTGTAACGGATAGTAAGGAGATATTCCCAAAGGATGGCAGACCCAAGGTCAAACCTAACTTCGTGTTACACTATGATTTCCCTCCTTACTCAACCGGGGAGGTGGGTTCATACGCTGCTGTTAACCGCCGTATGATTGGTCACGGAAATCTTGCCATGAGAGCCGTTGCTCCAGTAATACCGTCAATATTTGAATATCCTTTTTTTATAAGAGTGTATAGTGAATGTACCTCTTCAAATGGTTCCTCTTCCATGGCCTCTGCAGTTGGTGCATCATTAGCCCTTATTGATGCTGGTGTTCCAATCAAAGCTCCTGTTGCAGGTGTCTCGATAGGGTTAGTAACTAGTGATAGTCTCGCAGAAGTATCTGAAGTTGAAGCAACAACTAACGGCAGCCTTCCACAGAATAGTAAGTACACTCTACTCACAGATATCTTGGGAATGGAAGACTATTATGGCGATATGGACTTCAAGGTGGCAGGCTCTGCGAATGGGATAACGGCTATTCAAATGGATGTGAAATTAGCCAACGGTATCCCTTTAGAAATTATTAAACAAGCCCTAGACCAAGCGAAACAAGGGCGTGATTACATCTTAAGTAAGATGCAAGAGACGGTGCAGAAGACACAAGACCCTGCATTGGTGGCGAAGAAGGTGTATAAAGCAAACACACCATATGCAGAAATATTAAGATTTGATGCGGATAAGAAGCGCACTCTAGTGGGTCCCGGTGGAGAGATGGTGAAGTATATCGAGAGCAAGTACAAGTGCGAGATAAACCTGTTAGAGGAAGACGTTGTATATATCTACGGTGAGAACCAGAAAAATGTGCGTGATGCACGAATGCTTATACAAGACCTTGTATCGGTGATCAAGGTGGGAGATACCTACCTCGCCGAGGTCAGTGACATCAAGGATTACGGGGCTATGATCAAGATTACCCGTGCTCAAGAGGCTTTGTTGCACATAAGTGAAGTAACGCATGACAAGGACGTGTTGAAGAAGCCATTACGGGATGTGTTGACAGTAGGACAGCGTATCGACGTCAAGGTAATACATGTGGATAAGCAGACAGGTTTGATCCGTGCAAGTCGCAAGCAGTTACTTGATGCTACAAAATCGGTTCCAGATTCTCTTACTGACTCAACTAACGCGGAACCATTTCACGAATTACCCACTTTCCCAGTTGTTGCTACTCGCAAATATAGCAAGGATTACTTTAAAGACAACGTGGTGTCGGAGAAAGAAATACAATCGAAGCTGAACTCTCCGAAACCAGTGTCTTATGACATCGAGTCAAGACCTGGGTTTGCAGGCAGGAAAGACGGAGGCCGATCACCTAGTCCTAGTAGTAACAATCGACCTGCACAAGGTGTGAGTAATAATCGTCCACCTAGTAACAACAGCAGTAATAGTAATAGTCGCTCACCTAGTAGCAACAGCAGCAGTAACAGTAGTAACAGCAACAGCAGTAATAGTAACAGTCGATCACCTAGTAGCAACAACAATAGTACCAGTAACAGCAATAGTAACAGTCGCACATCTAATGGCAACAACAACAGTACTAGTAACAGCAGCCGATCTCCTAGTCCCAGTGTTAGACCTGCACAAGGTGTAAGTAGCAGTCGCCCACCTAGTCCTAATAGCAACAGCAATAGTAATAGTAATAGTAACAACCGATCACCTAGTCCGAATAGCGGTGCTCGACCTGCACAAGGCGCTAGTAATAATCGCACACCTAGTAACAACAGTAATAATAGTAACAGTCGCCCACCTAGTCCTAATAGCAGCGCGCGACCCGCTCAAGGCGCGAGTAATACACCTAGCAACAACAGTAACAGTCGATCACCTAGCCCAAGTCCAAGTGCTCGACCTACACAAGCTAGTAGCGGCAACCGAAGTAGTGCCAGCCCAAGTCCGACCAGACCTAAAAAGCATGGCAATCCTGCTAGCAAGGAGTCCAACGATGACAGCAAATCGAGTAAAGACAGTACCACCAGCGCTAGCACAGCAGATAGAGCCGTTAGTCCTAACAAAGAGTTAGACACACGCACTAAGAAGCCCAAGAAGCAAGATAGTAACGACAATGTTAGCAGTGAAACTGATGTGAATACAACAAAGAAGCAACCACAAGCGAAGAAAGTGAAAGGAAACGAGGCCGGAGCTGCAACCACTACCGACTTTGCACCTGGCACAAAAGTACCCAAATATACTAAAATAACAACTTCAATCTTGAACTCCGGCAATCCCGCGCTGGTCTACCTAACGACTATCAACGGTCAGCGGAAGAAGATCGTTATGGCGGTACCAACGGATTCAGCGGTAGATCAGGGATTAGTTGACAAATTTGTAGAGAGATTACGAGGTAAATTCCCTGAATTAACGGATCAAGATATATGGTGAGACGTGTGTATTTAATTAGATATTAAACAAATTCCTCAGCCTAGTCGCCTCTATACTGCTGTTGTTCATGCACTTCACTAGGTACTCTAAATGTGTTGCACTTAACCGATTAAAGAGTTGTAACTCATGCATCCCATGTTCCATGCGGAAAGGACCACCAATTCCTTCACTTGCAAGAACAACACTTAACTCCGCCGCACGTTCATAATATGCCACAGCCAGGGAAGCTTTGTAGGTGGGATCGACATCCATAACCGCGAGGTGGCTGTTCCTGCTGCCCTCCGACATGCACAGCAAGAGGTACTCGGTCAAGAGACTATTCACTACTAAATTAATAATTTCATCACATTTATGTATATGATTTAGAATTAACTGGCAGTTTTCGAGCAAGGTCAGAATATCGTTGATCTCTCTGCGAGCCAAAGCCGTTGGTGTTGTTAGATATTCTTGTAACTTCTCACCACGCTCTTGTAACATCCTGGTATACTTGGTGGTTGAAGGTGGGTAGTGACTAGTGACTACTCGTTGCGCCTCCAACACTTCCATATGCTTGCCACTTATTGCGTGATAAACAGCGCCACCAGGTGAGTTAGAAGAGAAATTTCCTGTGATTTCATCGACTATATCAACAAATAATTGAATAAAACTGTTGCGACACTTGCTCCATATCACGGTAATCCCGTCCTCGTCGTAACCTGGCGCGGGGTTGAGGGATGAGGAGATAGCCTCAAGTAGTGCTTGCACATAGGCATCACGGTTAGTTTCATCAGTGTTACACACCTCACTCAAGTCATTCATGATGGAATAGTAACGACTCCAAAACTTTAACATGGATATATTCCAACGTAGGGATTCAAATTGGTTTCCCATGACGGGGATCATGGTTTGACACGACATGAGCATGTAGTCCAACGGCACTGTATCAACACCCTCATCACTACCACGTTCTTCAGGGCAATAATTCTTTTTTACTGTGACAAGTAGCTCAATAAGGGTTGTCTTCACCACGTCGAGTTTATTCTTAAAATCCACGGAGTTGTCGGTGTACAGGTCCCGCAAGTCGTCAGCAAGAAACGAAATAATCATGCTAAAAGAGTAAGTAAGTAAGTAAGTAAGTAAGTAAGTAAGTAAGTAAGTGAGTGAGTGAGTGAGTAAGTGAGCGAGTGAGTAAGTAAGTAAGTAAGTGGAGTGAGTGAGTCACCTGTTCGCCTGTTTACAAGCTTCTAATTTATTTAGTAGTCCAATTTCAGGTCTTCCATCTTTCTGCAACAACCAGTGTAACGACGTGATTCTCTGGGACTCGTGGTTGCCAATAGCGGTGTCTGCCACGTCCATTGACGTATCTAAATCCCCACCTCGTTTACTTTTCATGGCGGAACTTTTAATAAATGGTGTGTCACCTCCTGCTAACCTGTTCCTGAGACCAGTAGACAATGGTGTGATAGGGATCTGTGCCCTAACGGGTGTGATTGACTCGCCTTCAGCTACTCGAGATGGCATAGGACTAGCAACTGGAACTGCTGCAGTACTACTACTATCACCTCCTTCTTTGATTGTTTCAACAACTCTTTTCTTAATTTCAACTAGCTCTTGTGGATCATCTAACACTCTCTGAACTGCTGAAACTACTTCTTCAGCCTTTGCACTGAGCTTGTGATCCATGAAATCCTGGCTGCGTAGCTGCACATCGCGCTGCATCGACACAAGAAGCTGAACAAAGACACTCGTTCGACGGGGTTTACTCAAGTACTTGCCATATGTTGGGACCAAGTGATATAGTCGATTGGCGATGAGGTGGTCGATATACACTTCGATGCTTTTGTAAAGGAGGTCGTTAGACACCAAGTCCGCCAGCTTCAAACAGCCACTTGTTGTGTTCTCTCGCAAGAAAAGCAACAAATGACACACGATTCGCTTCAATCTTTCGCTATCTTCAAAGCTTTGCGGTGTGTTCAAGAAGGCGGTAATATCGCCGGTAATGAAGGCCTTGAGACCCTTGTAGCCGCGCATCAAACTGACCTGTAATCGGAGTATAAATTGCTCGAAAGGTGAACTTTCAGCAGGTACAAAATCACTTAAACAAGCATAAACATCCTTAATATTCACCTCATCATTTCCATTGCAACGGATTACACCGGTATGCTTGTGCACCGACTTGAGCTGGCGCTGCAGCTTATCTATGAAGTCGGATGCTTCCTTCAGATGACCAGATTCGGGATATAACGAGGAAAATGTTGCTAATTCCTTACGATAATCATATATTTTATTCCAAATATCGTACTCATAGTCCGCCTTGACAACGATCCACATCCAATCCCGCCAATGCTGTAAATAGTCCTCTTGATTACCTCGTAAAGACTCCAAGGCATCGATATTATTACATAAGAAAGCATATATTTCTCTCTCGTACTTGGTTACCTCGTTACTGTTATCCTTGGTCAACGCGTTGGAATATTTATAACAAGTATCTAAATATCGAAATAAATGTAAATTATCCAGCTCAATACCGCGCAATGAAGCTGCTAACCAGAATAACTTGTGCTTTTTACACATTTCGATGACATCTGCCA
>JACCDO012008056.1_pt1 | contig 12734 bp, 10 predicted proteins | sample 7446101 | NCBI WGS metagenome assembly JACCDO01 (sample SAMN15323440, study PRJNA562643) | freshwater metagenome | isolation source: river surface water | place: USA:Blue River Watershed | collected 2017-08-16
CGACCATCGTCCCGAGCAGCACGATCCAGTCGAGGGGCGTGAGCATCAGGAATAGACCCGCGAGAACACGGTCAGCCCCGCCACCACGAGCAGGAAGACGACGAAGACGAGCGCATACACCGCGCGCCACGAGCGGAAGCCCGGCAGGCCGGGCGAATCGTCATCGGCGGGGGCGGGGGTCTTTTCGGGAGCGGGAGCCATGGGGTCAGCGCGGGTCTCTATTTGGCCACGGATGGCACGGATGAACACGGATGGGCCACGGAGGAGAGGCGGAGCGTGATCCGTCGGAATCCGTCCAATCCGTGGGAGAAAAAGACCCGCGCGCGCGGCATCATTCCGCCCTCCCGAGCGACACAAGATTCGCGAACAGCCGCCAGGCGCCGGGGTTGCCGGCGGGCAGTTGGCGGAAGAAGGCGAGGCCGGTGTAGACGTAACGGCCCTTCCCGTGGCGGGCGATGAGCAGGCTGCTCTTCAGCGGCGCCTCGCCGGTGTCGGCCATCGCCAGCGGCGCCTCCCAGCGCGCCTCGTCCCATTTCGAGGGGAAATAGGCGCCGCGCTCCTGCACCCAGCCGTCCCAATCGGCCGGGCCGAGGCGGTTCGGCACGGTGAGCGCCGGGTGGTCGGGCAGCAGCACCTGCACCGGCGCGCCCTCCTCGGTCACGCGCAGCCGCGGGGCCGTGCCCTCGATGGAAAGCTCGAGCGGCGCGAGGGTCGGCGCGAGCAGGCCGTTGGGGCGGTTGTACTGGGCGACGACGGTGCCGCCCTGCTCGACCCAGGCGAAGAGGCCGGGGAGATTGTCCTTGAGGTCGGTCCGTTCGTTGAAGGCGCGGACGCCGATGACGACGGCGTCGAGTCCGGCGAGCTTCTCCGGCGTGAGGTCGGCCCCGGTCAGGCGGCGCACGGTGGCGCCCATCTGCTCGAGGCATTCCGCGACGTAGTCGCCCGCGCCCGGCAGGTAGCCGATGGTCCGCGCGCGCAGGCCGAGGTCGAAGCTGGCGAGCGGCGCTCGCGCGGCGGGCTGCAGCAGGAGCGGCGGCAGGTGGGCGTAGCGGAGTTCGATGCGCTGGTGGGAGGTGGTCTGTCCGCCGATGGTCGCCTCGGCCGCGAGCCGGCCGGAGCCGCCGGACGCGGGGGCGGCGACGCGGAAGATGAATTCGGACCGGGCTCCGGCGGCGGCGAGGTCGAAGGCCTGTTCCGCCGGCGTCACCGTCCAGCCCGCCGGCGCGCGCAGGCGCAGCGTGCCGCGAGCGGGGAGCGAGGCGTTCACCGTCACCGCGACGTCGCGCGCGGCGCCGGGGGCGACGAAGAAGACCTCGGAGGAAAGGGCGAGCGAGACGGGCGGGATGACATCCAGCCGGCGGAGGCGCGGGGCACCGTCGCCGGCGGCCGCATCGGCCGCGAGCGGCTCGTCGTCCACCGCGAGGCGCACGCCGGCGACCTCGAGGACATGCGTCACGGGCACGGCGGGCGGGTTGTCGGGCCGGCCGATGAGCGTGGGGTCGGCGACCGTCGAGATGCCGGCCGCGTGCTCCTCGCGGAGCCAGTAGGGCTGGGAAAGCGGCAGGTCGGCGGGCAGCGCGACGACGAGGTCGGGCAGGCGCGATGCCGGCGTCAGGTCCGTCGGCTTGACCTCGTAGCGCGCGAACGGCGTCGCGATCCCGAGGTGGCGCACGCCGGGCGCCCCGGCGGTGGCGGTGAACGTCAGGCGCAGCGGCTGGCCGGGCACGACCTCGGCGCGGTCGGCGCGGGTGGCGAGGCGGACGCCGGCGCAGGAGAGGAGGAGGCGCTCGAGCTGGGCGCGCTTGTCGGCGACGACCGGTTCGTCGGGCAGGGCGGAAAGCTGCGCGTGCAGCGCGGCGAGCGCGGGCAGGGATGCGGCGGGATCGTCCACCTTGAATTCCGCCAGCAGCTTCGCGATCGCGGCGTCGATCGCCTCGCCGCCGGGGTAGCGGCGCCAGGTCGTGTCGATGCCCTCCATCAGGTCGGACGCGGCGGCGTCGCCGGCGAGGAGGAGGAAGCTCTGGTTGTTCGGGCCGGTGCGGGCGCGGGTGGCGAAGCCGCCGAGACCCTGCGTCTTGTGCATCGCGCGGCTGTGCGCGGCGATGGTGCCGAATTCCTCGCCGGTGACCGCGTCCCGGCCGGCGATGTCCTGCGTGAACGGCGTGCCCGGGAGCGGCAGGGTGGAGCCGGGCGTGAAGCGGAAGACGTTCCAGAAGAGCCGGCGCGCCTGCCAGGGGCGGAGGCCCTGCGCGAGCTGCTCCGGGTAGGCGGCGGGGTCGGCGGCGAGCTGGAAGGCCTCGACCGAGAGCATGCCCGACGCGGTGTGGTGGCCGTGGCCGCCGGTGCCGGGCGGGATGGGGAAGCGGGTGACGATGACGTCGGGGCGGAACTGGCGGATGACGCGCACGACGTCGCCGAGGACCTCCTGCCGGTTCCAGAACGCCAGCGTCTCCTCCGGCGTCTTGGAATAGCCGAAGTCGATCGCGCGGGTGAAGAACTGCACGCCCTGGTCGAGCGCGCGGGCGGCGATGAGCTCGTGGGTGCGGAGGTAGCCGAGGCGCTCGTCGAAGTCGCGCCCGAGCTCGTTCTGCCCGCCGTCGCCGCGGGTGAGCGAGAGGTAGCCCGTGCGGTAGCCGCGTCCGCGCGAGAGGAAGGTGATGAGCTCGGTGTTCTCGTCGTCGGGGTGCGCCGCGACGTGGAGGACGGAGCCGACGGTGCGCAGCCGCTCGAGCTCGACCGCGAGCGCGCGCCCCTCGAGCGGCGCCGGGGCCGGGGCGGCGTGGGCGGCGGCGACGAGGCCGGCGGCGAGGACGGCCGCGACGGGACGGGAAACGGAGGAGCTCATCGTGGTGACTGGGTGAAGGGCGGTGCCGCGACTGCGGCAAGAACCCGCCGAAGTGCGGGCGCGACTCCCCGGGTGCGAACCGAAGCGACGTTCGCGGCGGGGGCGGGAGACCCCGCCCTGCACGGGGGGCGCGCGGTCGCGGGAGGCGCTTACTTGAGGCTTTCGATCAGCGCCTGGTTCAGGCGGACGTATTCCTCGCGGATGCCGGCGCGCTGGTCCTTCTCGGCCATGGCGAGCGACTGCTCGGCCGCGGCCTTGGCGCCGGCCTTGTCGCCCGCCTTGGCGAGGATCAGGCCCTTGCGGTAGATCATCCAGAACGCGTTCGGGTTGGCGGCGAGACCGGCGTCCATCCACGCGAGGGCCTTCTGCAGGTCGAGGCCGTTCTCGTAGTAGAACATCGCCGACGGGAAATAGATGCGCTTGGCCTTCTCCGGGTCGGCCATCGCGGCCTCGATCTGCGGGACGAGCATGCCGACGGTGTCGATCTCGACCTGGATCGGCACGTGGGTCGTGGCCCAGGCGACGGTGAGGGTGGCGGAGCCCGGGCGCAGGTCGCCGAGGGTGATGGTCAGGGTCTCGACCGCGGGGCCGGCGACGGGCGTGGCGGTGAAGCGCGCGGCGTCGTTCTTCGCGTCGTAGGTGTACGCGCCCCACTGCGGGCGCTCGCCGGGATTCTGGAGGATGACCGTCCACTCCTGCTCGCCCGGGATGGTGAACATCTCGTAGGTGCCGGCGGCGACGGTCGTGCCGTTGAGCTTCACCGGCGTGCTGAAGGTCACGCGCGTGGCGTTGTCGGCGCCCGTGCGCCAGATCTGGCCCCACGGCACGAGGCCGCCGAAGATGGCGCGGCCCTTCGCGCTCGGGCGGTGGTAGGAGACCTCGATGTCGGTCACGCCGACCTTCTGCTTGAGCGAGCCGAGGGGGCTGGCGGCGGGGAACTGGACGGCGGGGGCGGCGTTCTGGGCCGCGAGCGGACCGGCGAGCAGGAGGCTGCCGGCGGCGAGGAGGGAGGCGATCAGGCGGGATTTCATGGGGGAGGGGGTTTTGGAGGAGGCGGAAGCTAGGCAGGGCGGGGCAAAGGACAAGCGCCGGCCCGGGGCGATGGTGGACTAGGGGATTGACCTCAAGAACTCGGTCGGGGTCCCGCGAATCAGGGATTCGACCGCGGACCCGATTCCCTCGACGACTGCGGCCCGCGCGCGCCACGCGGCCAAGGCCAAGAGAACGGTCAGGCGCGACCCCGGGGCCCGCTTGGAAGGCGATTTCTCCGTGCTCTCCGTGTCTCCGTGGTTCCACTCCAGTCAGGGACGGGTGATTAAGAACGCTCACACCCGCCCGCGGCCGATTTCTATGCGGTGCCGCGGTCGCCCGGCCGGTTGACTGGGGGCGGGAGCGGCCCGTAGTTCCGACCTCCGCCCGTCTCCCCGTCATGCCGTCCGCCCCCGTCCAGCCGCCCCGTCCCTCCGCCGAAGAGCCCCGTTCCGTCATCGACATGTCGAAGATGAACGAGGGCCAGCGCGCCGCGCTGCAGGTGACGGAGGCCGCGCGCGAGTCGGTCGACGACCTGAGCTTCGTCGCGCACCTCTTCATGGGCCGGTGGCGGCCGGGGAAGATCCATCCCGTCACCGAGGTGGACGCCGCCGAGAAGGCGCGGGCGGACCGGTTCCTCGCCGAGCTCGGGGCGTTCCTCCAGGCGCACGTGGACCCGGACGAGATCGACCGCACGGGCGAGATCCCCGACGCCGTCATGGCGGGCCTGGCGAAACTCGGCGCCTACGGCATCAAGGTCCCGCAACCGTACGGCGGCCTCGGCTTCTCGCAGACGACCTACTGCCGCGCCTGCCAGCTCATCGCCAGCTGGTGCACCAACACCTTCGCGCACCTCTCCATCCACCAGTCCGTCGGCGTGCCGCAGCCGCTGATGCTGTTCGGCACGGAGGAGCAGAAGCGGGCGTTCCTGCCGCGCGTCGCGGGCGGCGAGGTCTCGGCCTTCGCCCTGACCGAGGCCGGCGTCGGCTCGGACCCGGCGCGGATGAAGACCACCGCCACGCCGACCCCGGACGGCGAAGCCTTCCTCCTCAACGGCGAGAAGCTCTGGTGCTCCAACGGCACGCGCGCCGGCCTGCTCATCGTGGCGGCGCAGACGCCCCCGAAGCTGGTGGACGGCAAGCCGCGGACGCAGATCACGACCTTCGTCGTCGAGGCGAAGTCCCCCGGCGTCGAGGTCGTCTGCCGCAGCCAGTTCATGGGCCACCGCGCGATCTACAACGGCGTGCTCCGCTTCACCGACGTCCGCGTGCCCCGGGCCAACATCGTCGGCGGCGAGGGCCGCGGCCTGAAGGTCGCGCTGACCACGCTCAACGCCGGCCGGCTCTCCATCCCCGCCGCCAGCATCGGCCTGGCCAAGCGCTGCCTGCAGATCGCCCGTGAGTGGGGCGGCACGCGCATCCAGTGGGGCGTGCCGATCGGGCAGCACGCCGCCGTGGCGGAGAAGATCCGCCGGATCGCGGCGCATGCCTTCGCGATGGAGGCGATGCTCATCACGACGTCGCGGATCGTGGACCGCGACAAGAAGGCCGACATCCGCCTCGAGGCCGCGATGTGCAAGCTCTGGGGCACGGAGAAGGCGTGGATGTGCCTCGACGAGGTCATGCAGGTCCGCGGCGGCCGCGGCTACGAGACCGTCGAGTCGCTCAGGAACCGCGGCGAGAAGCCCTATCCGGTCGAGCGCTTCATGCGCGACGCGCGGGTGACGACGATCTTCGAGGGCTCCTCGGAGATCCTGCGCCTCTTCATCATGCGCGAGGCCCTCGACCCGCATCTCCGCATCGCCGGCGTCGCGCTCAACTCCGAGCGCCCCTGGGGCGAGCGCCTCGCCTCGGCGGCCAAGGCCGCCGGCTTCTACGCGTGGTGGTACCCGCGGCAGTGGCTGCCGGTCGGCGGCGGCGCGCCGGCGGATATGCACCCGCGCCTCGCCGGGCATTTCTCGGAGGTCGCCGGCCTCTCGCGCCGGATGGCGCGCACGCTCTTCCACCAGATGGTGCGGTTCGGCCCGAAGCTGGAGAAACGCCAGGTGCTGCTCGGCCGCATCGCCGACATCGGCGCGGACCTCTTCGCCCTTTCCGCCGCCTGTGTCCACGCGCAGAAGCTGATCAACGAGGGCGAGCCGGCCGACAAGGTGCTGACGCTGGTGGACGACTTCCGCGCCCAGGCCCTGCTCCGCGTCCGCCAGAACTTCGACGGGATCGCTCACAACGCCGACCAGCACGGCTACGCCCTCACCCAGCAGGTCGTCGCCGGCGAGCACACCTGGCTCGAGCGCGGAATCGTCTGAGGCCGCGGGCGGGCCGAGCGGAACCGCAGAGGCACGGAGGGCACGGAGAAAACGACCGCGCGGAATCCGCGCGGACGGGTGGCGCGCGTTGACCCCAACGCGCCCGCAGCGGACCGAGGTAGATCCGCTCCACCTTCCGGCGACCGGGCAACGACCGCGTTTGTTCGCATTGCGAACAAGCGCGCCACGGCTCGTGCGGGGAATGTTCGCAATGCGAACGAATGCGCCCGCGGTGGGCGCAGACACTTCGCGGCGAGCGTGGCGCTTCGCCGCGCTCGCCGCGTCAGCTGCGCTTCAGCTTCTCCACCGCGCCGAGCTGCCGCGCGCGGCGTTCCTCACGGTCGCGGAGGGTGGGCGGGACGGCGCGCGATTCGCAGTCGGCGACGCCGCAGCGCTCGCAGGTGTCGCCGACGACGGTGACGGCGAGGGCGGGGTCGTTCCAGAAGTTGACGCTCTTCTGCAGCGCCGCGTCGACGAGGAAGCCGAGCGTCACGCAGGAATTGAGGTGCGGCTCGATGGTGTGCGGGTGGGCGAGGGAGACGCTGAAGTACTCGGCGCCGGTGGCGTGGAAGCGGGAGCGCTGGGCGTTGGCGAGGGTGGAGGACTGGCCGGTGGCGGCCTGGCGCCGCTCGAACTCGAGGAGGGAGCGGACGGAGACCCAGCGGCGGCAGTAGTGCTCGTTCACCCCGATGCTGTGGGCGGCGTGCATCCGCTGGTAATGGAGCTCCTTGCCGATGCGGATGTCGCCCGTCCCGCGGCGGTGGTCGAAGCGGACGAAGTACATCTGGGCCAGCCCGAAGAACCGCGGCACGATCTGGGAGAGCCGGTGGAAGAACATCTCGGGCGTGGCGGAGTAGCGGCGCTTGATCGCGACGAGGGCGGCGCCGTCCCACTGCGTGCGGGCGAAGAACTGCCGCATGTCGTTCACGAGCAGGTGGCGGTCGATGAGGACGGCGCCGGCGAAGTAGGAGGCGCGGAAGTTGTTCAGCAGCTGCTCGAACGACTGCACCTTCACGATCGGCGTGGTCGTCGTGTCCTCGCGCAGCCCCATCTCGCGGTAGGCGATCTCGCGCGCGAGCTGGAAGGACCGCTGCCACTCGGTCAGGCGCGGGTTGAGGAGGAGGCGGGGGGCGCCGCTCTCGCCGCCGAGGGTGACGGCGCGGAGCCCGGCGAGCTCGGGGTCGGTGGCGAGCGTGAGGTCGTCGAACGAGTAGCGGTGGCGGCGGACGAGGTGCTCGCGGAGGCGGGCGTGGTCCGGGGTGGCGGCGCGGGCCCATTCGTGCTGGCGCCGGAACTTCTCCGCCGCGAGCTCGATCTCCTCGAAGTAGTTGCGGTTCTGCTCGACGTAGGAGCGCATGGCGGCGAGCAGCAGGTGCTCGACGGTGACGTCGAAGCGGTGGGCGATCTTCACGAACGTGTCGAAGAGCGCGCTGATCTTCTCCGGCGAGGCGGCCATGAGCTCGAGCAGGCCGGTCGGCGTCAGGCCGAAGACCTCGAGCGGGATCTCCTCGAGCACGCCGGACTGGAGCACGCCGGAGAGCGGGTGGAGGCGCTCGCCGAGCTGGAGGGAGACGAGGTCGTCGTAGGTCGTCCCGAGCGCGCGGGCGAGGGCGAGGATCTTCTCCGGTTTGGGGTACTTCTTCCCCTTCTCGATCTCGTTGAGGTAGGAGATGGCGAGGCCGGCGCGGCCAGAGACCTCCTTGAGGGAGAGCCCGCGCTGCTTGCGGAGCTGGTTGAGCTTGAGGCCGAGGATGAACCGGAGGTTCTGCTCGGAGGCGGTCGGGCGGGGCGCGGCCGCGGGCGCGGCGGTCTCGGCGGAGGGGGACATGGCCGGTCAGGAGTCGAGGAAGAGGTCGGGATAGAGGCGGCCGGCGTTGGCCGGTTCGCAGGCATAGGGCAGGAAGTCCGTCACCCCGCGCTCGCGCAGCAGGTCCTCGTCGAGCAGGCAGCGCCCGTGGAGCGAGCCGTCGCGGGTGGTGAGGATGGCGCGGGCGGCGTCGGCCATGATGTCGGGCTTGCGCGAGAGGGCGAGGAGCTGGGCGCCGACGGCGAACTCGATCGCCGCGGTGGCGATGGTGGTGCGGGGCCAGAGGGTGGTGACGGAGATGCGTTCGCCGGCCAGCTCGCCGGCGAGGCCGAGGGAGAGGAGGGTCATCCCGTACTTCGACAGCGTGTAGGGCGCGTGGGGGGCGAGCCAGCGCGGGGCGAGGTTGAGCGGGGGCGAGAGGCTGACGACGTGGGCGCAGCCGGCGCGGTCGCGGGCGGCGCGGAGGAGGGGGAGGGCGGCCTTGGCGCAGACGAAGACGGCGCGGGCATTGACCTCGTGCATCAGGTCGAAGCGCTTGACGGGCGTGTTCTCGACGCTGGTGAGGGAGATGGCGCCGGCGTTGTTGACGAGGGCGTCGACCCGGCCGAATTCCGCGGCGACGGCGGCGAACGCGTCCTGCACCGCGATCTCGTCGCGGACATCGAGCGCGAGCGGCAGGGCGCGGACCCCGAGGGCGCGGACCTCGTCCGCCACGGTGTGGATGGTGCCGGGCAGCTTGGGGTGGGGCTCGGTCGTCTTGGCGGCGACCACGACGTGCGCGCCGGCGCGGGCGGCGGCGAGGGCGATGGCGCGGCCGATGCCGCGGCTGGCGCCGGTGATGAAGACGACCTGGTCGGCGAGGGGGCGGTCCATGGCGGGGCGGGGGCTCAGCGGTCGAAGACCACGGCCTCCATCGGCGGCTCGTGGCGGCCGCGGCGGCGGATGTGGAGGGTGAGGTTGAAGTGGGCGGCGACCTGGCCTTCGGCGGTCGCGAGGTTGAGCTTGAAGGTCCGGTCGAGCTTCGGCGCGTGGGTCAGGGCGGCGCGGATCTCGTCGATCTCGTGGGCGGACACCCTCGCGTGGGCGAAGAGGTCGGCGCGGCCGGGCCGGCGGAAGTCGATCTCGGCCGATTTCATCCAGACGTGGAAATCGGGCCCGAGGTGGGTCGCGACCAGCACCGCGTGGAGCGGGTCGACCGCCGCGTACATCGAGCCCCCGTAGATGGTCCCGTGGAGATTGCGGGTCAGGCGGCCGAGCGGGAGCTTCACCACGATCTCGCGGAAATCCTCGCTGATGCGGACCACCTTGGCCCCGCTCTGGCGGTAGGCCGGGTAGCGGTTGAAGCGCCAGCGCAGGAGCTTGATCTTCCAGGATTCGGCCATGCCGGGGACAAGCAGACCGGATGCCGGCCGCTCGCTGCCAGCGAATTAATCGGCCCTTATTCGTCAATGGCGAAATTTCGCTTGATAAGGTTAATAGGCTTCGCATGTTGCGGTTGCACCTAACCCCTGGGCTGCGGTCGCCCCGCGCCCCCAGCCGATGTTTACCCCGAAACTGACCCAGCATTGGCAGCGCCTCGGTCGCGAGGAGGTGCGGGAGCTGCAGGGCCGCAAGCTCCACCGCTACCTCCGCGACTGCGTGCTGCCGTTCTCGAAGCGCTACAAGGAGGTCTTCCGGCAGGCCGGCCTGACCGCGGACGACATCCGCACGGTCGACGACCTGGCGAAGATCCCCTTCACCACGAAGGAGGACCTCCTGCCGACCCCGGAGCAGCCGCGCCGGGCGCTCGACTACGTCCTCGTCCCCGATCCCGCCGTCCTGCGGCGGCGTCCGTCCACCCTCCTGCGCGCGCTGCTCCGCGGCCCGGCGCGCGTGCGCGAGGAGCTCGACCGCGAGTGGCGGCCGATCTTCATGACCGCCACGACCGGGCGCTCGACGGAGTCGGTGGCGTTCCTCTATTCGCAGCACGACATCGCGCACCTCGGCCTCGGCTCGGGCCGGATCGCGGACATGGGCGGGCGGACGCGCGACGACCGGATGCTGAACATGTTCCCCTTCGCGCCGCATCTCGCGTTCTGGTACATGTTCTATTCGGGCATCGACCGGAACATCTTCTGCCTCTCCACCGGCGGCGGGAAGGTGATGGGCACCGAGGGCAACCTCCGCGCCATCCAGAAGATCCGGCCGAGCGTGGTGACGGGCATGCCGACCTTCCTCTACCACGTGCTGAGCGAGGCGGTGGAGGAGGGCCTGCGGTTCGAGGGCATCAAGTGCCTCCTGCTCGGCGGCGAGAAGGTCGCCGAGGGCACGCGCCGCAAGCTCGCCGAACTCTGCGCCGCGCTCGGCTCGCCCAACCCCGTCGTGGTCGCGACCTACGGCTTCACCGAGTCCAAGCTCGCCTGGGCGGAGTGCCCGTTCCCCGTCGGCCACACCCCGCCGGGCTACCACCTCTTCCCCGACCTCGGCATCTTCGAGGTCGTGGATCCCGAGACCGGCCGCGTCCTCCCGGACGGGACCGGCGGCGAGCTGGTCTACACCCCGCTCGAGCAGCGGGGCACCGTCATCCTCCGCTACCGCACGGGCGACCACATCGAGCACGGGCTGACGCACGAGCCCTGTCCGTACTGCGGGCACCGCATGCCCCGGCTCGTCGGGCGCATCTCGCGCGTGTCGGACTTCCGCGCCCTCCGCTTCCAGAAGATCAAGGGCACGATCATCGACTTCAACGAGCTCGAGCACGCGCTCGACGACGTGCGCGGGATCGGCTCGTGGCAGATCGAGCTGCGCAAGACCCACGACGACCCGCTCGACCTCGACGAGGTCCACCTCCACGTCACGCGCTCGGGCGACTTGGCCGAGGACATCCTCCGCACCCAGCTGAGCAACCTGCTCCACTCGCACTTCGAGGTGCGGCCGAACCGCATCGAGTTCCACTCCCCCGAGCGGCTCCGCGAGCTCCAGAAGGTCGGGGTCGCGCTGAAGGAGCAGAAGCTCGTCGACAACCGGCCCAAGCCCAACGCCGCCCCGCACCGGCCCCCGCCCGCCTCCTGCTCCGCGCCATGAAGGAACCGCTCTACATCGTCGACGGCGTCCGCACGCCCTTCGCCAAGATGGGCACGTCGCTCGCCGCCTGCGGCGCCGACGAGCTCGGCCGCACCGCCGCCGCCGCCCTGCTCGCGCGCACCGGGCTCGACCCGGCGCTCATCGACGAGGTCGTCTTCGGCTGCGTCGGCAACCCGGTCGAGGCCGCCAACGTCGCGCGCGTCATCGCCCTCCGCGCCGGCATCCCCGAGTCCGTCCCCGCCATCACCGTCTCCCGCAACTGCGCCTCCGGCTTCGAGGCCGTGACCCAGGCCGCGCAGAAGGCCGCGGCCGGCGCGGGCGACATCTTCCTCGTCGGCGGCGCCGAGAGCATGTCCAACTACCCGCTCCTCTACAACGAGGACGCGGTGCGGAAGTTCGCCGCGCTGGGCAAGGCGAAGTCCGCCGGCCAGAAGCTCGCCGCCCTCGCCGCCTTCCGGCCGAAGGACCTCTTCCGCCCGAAGGTCGCGCTCCTCCTCGGCCTGACCGACCCGGTCTGCGGCCTCGGTATGGGCCAGACCGCGGAGCTGCTGGCGCGCGACTGGGGGCTGACGCGGGCGCAGCAGGACGACTTCGCGCTCCGCTCGCACCGGCGGGCCGAGGACGCGCGGGCGCGCCTCGCGGAGGAGATCACGCCGGTCTACCCGCGCGGCGGCCGCGAGGCCGCGGCGGTCGGGGCCGACAACGGCGTGCGCGAGGGCCAGACGCTCGAGGCGCTGGGCAAGCTGCGCGCGGTCTTCGAGAAGCGCGGGGGCTCCGTCACCGCGGGCAACGCCTCGCAGGTCACCGACGGCGCCGTCGCGCTGCTCGTCATGACCGAGGCCGGGCTCAGGCGGACCGGCCTGACCCCGCTCGGCCGGCTCGCGGCCTACGCCTACGCCGGCTGCGAGCCGGCGCGGATGGGCCTCGGCCCGGTGCACGCCATCGCCCGCCTCGAGGCGCGGTCGGGCCGGCGGCTGGCCGACGCCGACCTCGTCGAGATCAACGAGGCCTTCGCCGCCCAGGTCCTCGCCTGCTGCGCCGCGGCGAAGTCGGCCGAGTTCGCCCGCGCCCACCTCGGGCGCGACACCGCGCTGGGCGAGATCCCCGACGCGAAGCTGAACGTCAACGGCGGCGCCATCGCGCTCGGCCACCCGGTCGGCGCCTCCGGCGCGCGCCTCGTGCTCACGGCCCTGAAGGAGCTCCGCCGCCGCGGCGCCCGCTCGGCCCTCGTCTCGCTCTGCGTCGGCGGCGGCCAGGGCGGCGCGCTCTGGCTCGAGGCCGTCTGACCCGCCCCGCCATGCACCTCCGCCTCGACTTCGGCACCGACGGCCTCGCCACCCTCACCCTCGACCGCGCGGGCTCGTCGGCCAACGTCTTCGACATCCCGGCCCTGCTCGAGCTCGACGCCCATCTCGCGGCGCTGGAGGCGCGGAACGACCTGCGCGGCCTGCTCATCGTCAGCGCCAAGCCCCGCATCTTCATCGCCGGCGCCGACCTCAACTCCTTCGCCGGCGCGACGCCGGAGAAGCTCGGGGAGATCGTGGACCTCGGCCACCGCATCTTCACGCGGCTGGAGCGGCTCGCCATCCCCTCGGCCGCGGCCATCCACGGCGTCTGCCTCGGCGGCGGCTGCGAGCTCGCGCTGGCCTGCGACTGGCGCGCGGCGTCGACCGACGCCTCGACCA
>JACCDO010276269.1_pt1 | contig 12733 bp, 10 predicted proteins | sample 7446101 | NCBI WGS metagenome assembly JACCDO01 (sample SAMN15323440, study PRJNA562643) | freshwater metagenome | isolation source: river surface water | place: USA:Blue River Watershed | collected 2017-08-16
CCCGCTGCCGACGACGGACGGCTCCTCGCAACGATCGCTGCTGTCGGCGCTGACCAGTTGGTGGTCGACCGCCGCCCCGGCCGCGCCGGACCCGATGCTCGGCTACGAATCGGCCCAGCCCTGGATGTTGGCCGACGCGGGGGCGGACCACGCCGGCCACCTGCGCGGTTGACGCGCCAACGACAACGGGCCCCGCGGGGCCCGTTCCTTTTTGGCCATCTGCCCCGACATGGGGCAAGCGTCACCCTAGATCCGGCAGTTGGGCAAGCCAGAGGGGCGGGCAAGGCGGGGCGCTGGCAAGGCGCGACGACGAAGTGGGCTCCCGCCCACGAGGAGAAGCAACGCGGCCAGCGCCACGAAGCGCCAGCCCAGCGGGCATGCAGCGCTCCTCACCGACGTGGTGAACGTCGCCGAAAACGCAAGGCGTTGATGCGGCCAGAGCTTCGATGCGTGGCGAGCGGTCAACTGCCGGATCTAGGGTCACTGTATGAGGCCGTTCTTCAGCGCGTAGTAGGTCAGGTCACTGTTGGTCTGCAGCTTGAGCTTCTCGAGCACGCGGGTGCGGTAGGTGCTGACGGTCTTCACGCTCAGGAACAGCGCTTCGGCGATGTGGCCCACGGTCTCGCCCTGCGCCAGGCGCAGGAAGACCTGGAACTCGCGCTCCGACAGCGCCTCGTGCAGCGGCTTGTCGGGTGCGGTGGCGCCGCCGGTGCCGCCCACGACGCTGTCGGCCAGCTGCTCGGCCACGGCCGGGCTGATGTAGCGGCGCCCGCGCGACACCAGCCGGATGGCGTTGGCGATCTCCTCGGGGTCGCACTCCTTGTTCAGGTAGCCGCCGGAGCCTTGGCGCAGCAGCGTGGTGGCGTAGTGGGCCTCGGGGAAGCCGCTGAGGATGAGCACGGGCAGTTCGGGGAAGCGCGCCTTGATGGCGGCGAGCGCATCGACGCCGCTCTGGTCGGGCATGGAGATGTCGAGCAACAGCACATCGACCTCGCCCTTGCGGGCCATGTCCAGTGCCTCGTGGCCGCTGCTGCCTTCGCCGGTGACGCGCAGATCGACGTGGTCGGACAGGAACTGGCGCAGCCCGGTGCGCACGATGGCGTGGTCGTCAACGATGCCGATGCGGATCATGGGAAGTACCTGCAGTTTGAAAGTAGGGCTTCAGCGTAGCAGCGGCGCCAGCGCGCGCACCTAGGCCGGCGTCCTACAAAGATGACAGCCGTGTCCGACAGGCGCCCCCGCTGCGGGACTATCCCGCCGAGGTCCGGCAAACGGGATAGTTTGGACACGGCCGAAGGGCCGCCACCGAATCAACTCATGGAGCCCCACATGCTGAACAAATCTGTCCTGACCCTGGCCCTGTCTGCCGCCCTCGTCGCCACGCTGGGCGTCACCAGCGGCTGCGCCGTGACCCGCAAGCAAGAGACCGTCGGCGCCTATGTCGACGACGCCGCGCTGACGACGCGCGTCAAGGCCAAGTTCGCCGCCGACCCGACCGTCAGCGCCATGTCCATCAGCGTCGAGACGCTGAAGGGCACGGTCCAGCTGTCGGGCTTCGCGAAGAGCACCGACGAGAAGCAGATGGCCGAGAAGCTGGCCCGCGAGACCTCCGGCGTCGTGGCCGTGCGCAACGACATCGCCGTCCGTCCGTGATGACCGAACGCGTCGCGTCTAGGACTTGTCCTACAACGCGACGCGTTGCTCATGCTGCCGACGTGATACCGAAGCGGTTCATACTTGACCCCAACACGTCTCCCCGCCACACCGCTTCCTCCCGGGCCATGCCAGCACTCAAAGCCTTCATCGTCGAAGACAGCCCGGTGATCCTCGAAAACCTGGTCGCCACCCTCGAGGAGCTGGCCCAGGTGGAGGTGGTGGGCTCGGTCGCCGACGAAGCCGGCGCCGTGCGCTGGATGAGCCGCGGCCCCGACGCCGGCGCCGACCTGTTCATCGTCGACGTCTTTCTTCGCTCCGGCACCGGCCTGGGCGTGCTGCAGGCCGCGCAGAAGCTCGGCGTGCGCGCGCGCCGTGTCGTGCTGACCAACTACGCCACCGACGAGATGCGCCGCCGCTGCGAAAGCCTGGGCGCCGAGCGCGTGTTCGACAAGAGTCGCGAACTCGACGACCTCATCTCCTACTGCGCCGAGCTTGCCGATGGCGACTCCACTGGCTCTACCTCCCCCGTCCTCTGAGCGTCGCACGGTGCTGCGTCATCTCGATCCCTGGCTCGTCGGCGCCTCGCGCAACCGGGGCATCGCCGTGCTGGGCGCGGCGCTGGCCGCTGCGGCCGTCATGGGCGTCAGCGAAGCCTCGTTCTGGGGCGCCGAGCAGGCACTGACCCAGTCGCAGGCGCGCTACCTCGCCCGCGACGATGGCCTGCGCCTGCGCGAACTGCTGACCACCGCCGAGACCGCCCAGCGCGGTTTCCTGCTGACGGGCCGCGACGACTATCTCGCGCCGGTGCTGCTGGCCGAGCGCGAACTGCCCCATGTGCTGCAACGCCTGCAGGGCCAGTACGCAAATTCGGCCTGGGCGGCACTCGTGGCCGATGCCAGCCGGCGCGCCAACGAAAAGCTGTCGGAGCTGCAACTCGTCATCAAGCTCTACCGCGAGGGCAACACGCCAGCGTGGCAAGGGCTGGTGGAGTCCGACATCGGCCGCGAGAAGATGCAGGCGGTGCGCGACGCCGTCAGCGAACTCGACCGCCACGAACTGGCCGAGATCGCCCGCGAGCGCGACGCCATTCACCGCTCGCTGACCTACGGGCGGCTGGGCGTGCACGGCCTCACGCTGCTGAGCCTGTTCGGCCTGGCCATCTTCCTGCGCCGCAACGAGGCGCTGCACAACGCGCGCCGCCAGCATGCCGACGAACTCGCACAGGAGCGCGACCGGCTCGACCGCGAAGTGGCCCGCCGCACGGCCGAGCTGACCGAGCTGGCCCGCCACCTGCAGACGGTGCGCGAGGACGAGCGCGCCCACCTGGCGCGCGAACTGCACGACGAGCTCGGCGCGCTGCTGACGGCCGCCAAGCTGGACGTCGCCCGCATCCGGCGTATGACCAAGACGGCGCCGGACATCGACGAACGCCTCAAGCACATGAGCGCGCTGCTCGACCAGGGCATCGCACTGAAGCGCCGCATCATCGAAGACTTGCGCCCCTCGGCGCTGTCCAACCTCGGCCTCATCCCGGCGCTGGAGATCCTGACGCAGGAGTTCGCGCAGCGCTCCGGCCTGCAGCTGAGCCTGGAGCTGACCGACAGCCCCACCGAAGAAGGCGACCGGCTCGCGCTGTACCGCCTGGTGCAGGAGGCGCTGACCAACGTCATGCGCCACGCCAAGGCCAAGCAGGTGCGGGTGACGCTGGGCGAAGCGGAGGGCTGGCTGCAGCTGCACATCCGCGACGACGGCCAGGGCTTCGACCCCGACGCCGTCGGCTCCGGCCACCACGGCTTGCTGGGCATGCGCTACCGCATCGAGAGCCTGGGCGGCACGCTGCAGCTGCTGTCGGCGCCAGGCCGCGGCACGCTGGTGCTGGCCCGCCTGCCGCTGCGGCCGGCACCGGAGGCCGTGCCCAGCGAGCTGCCGGCGGCGGACAGCGAACCGCCTGCCGCCGCGTCGCTGTCCTGACGTCCTACGCGCGTCTGCCCCAGGCACCGACACCGCGCGCGGCGGCCCCTCGCGACACTGATGCCAACACAACGCGCCATGCCCGGCGCAAGACCGACATCAGTCGCCAGGAGCATCCCATGCCGTTCCGCAAATTCCTGCACGCCGAAGGCTGGCAAGCCCAATTGCCCCACCCCTTCCCGGTGCACGGCCACCGTGGCCCGCAGATCGCCGCCGCGTTGATGGCCGTGGGCGCGCTGAGCGCCTGCCTCGGGCTTGCCGCCCTGCATGACGGCCACGCCTTCGACGACCCCGCCGGCACCGCGCAACGCCGCCCGACCGAGGCGCTCAAGAGCTGGCAGGACCAGTTCGCCAACGGGCTGCAGGTGTCGCTGCGCGCCGTGGCCGATGGCCGCGACACACCGCCTCGCGCCACGCACACGCTGATGGCCGGCGGTGCGGCGGCCATGGGCGCCGAGGCCGCGTCGCCCGCGCGCCACTGACCGCCACCGACCCCCGCTGACGCCACGCGCGGGCCGCACCGGCCCGCCCCGCCTCACGCGGGCTGAGCGTCCTCGGCGGTCAGCAGGCAGCCCACCGGCTCGGGCCGGTGCAGCAGAAAGCCCTGCACCTCGCCCACACCCAGGCGCACCAGCTCCTGCAACACTTCGGGCGTCTCCACGCACTCCGCCACCGTCGCCAGGCCCAGCGTCTGCGCCACGTCGACAAAGCTGCGCACCGCCACCTGGTCCAGCGGGTCGGTCATCAGCGAGCGCACGAACTGGCCGTCGATCTTCAGCACGTCCACCGGCAGCGCCTTGAGGTAGCCGTAGGAAGACGCGCCGGCGCCGAAGTCGTCCAGCGCGATGCGCGCACCCAGCGCCCGCATCTGCGTGACGAAGCGGGCCGCATCGGCGAGCCGCGTGATGACGGCCGTCTCCGTGATCTCCAGGCACAGCGCCCGCGCACGTTCGGCGCCCAGCTCCAGCAGCAGCGCCCGCGCCTCCTGGTGGAAAGCGGCGTCCTGCAGCGTCAGCGCCGACAGGTTGACCGACAGCGACGCGATCTCGGGCAGACCCTCGCGCTGCAGCATGGTCACCGCCTGGCGCAACACCCAGCGGTCGATGCGCGGCGCGATGTGAAAGCGCTCGGCCGCCGGCATGAAGGCGGTGGGCGGCACGCGGCTGCCGTCGCGCTCACGCAGGCGCAGCAGCAGCTCGCCCCGCAGCCGGCCGTCGTCTGCGGCGCCCTGCGCCGGCAGCACCCGTTGCAGGTCCAGCTCGAAGCGGCCTTCGTCCAGCGCCTGCTGCAGCCGCGTGGCCCAGCGGTGCTCGCTCTGGTGCGCGCGCAGCGCCGCATCGTCCGGCGCCCACACCTGCACGCGGTTGCGGCCCAGCTCCTTGGCGATCATGCAGCAGGCATCGGCCTCGCGCAGCACGCTGGCGGTGTCGGGCCAGCGGCCGTCCAGCGGCGCGACGCCGACGCTGGCGCCGATGCGGAAGGTCTGGTCGCCCTCGGTGTAGCGGTATTGGTCCAGCGAGTCGCACAGCTTCTGCGCCACGTGCTGCGCTTCTTCCAGCGAGCAGTTCTCCAGGATGGCGGCGAACTCGTCGCCCCCCAGGCGCGCCACGGTGTCGCGCCCGCGCACGCCGGCCTCCAGCCGCCGCGCCACCTCGCGCAGCACCTCGTCGCCGGCCGCGTGGCCGCAATGGTCGTTGACGAGCTTGAAGCGGTCGAGGTCGATCGCCAGCAAGGCATGGTGGCTGCCCTCGCGCTTGGCACGCTCCAGCGTGCGCGCCAGGCGCTGGCCCAGCTCCGAGCGGTTGGCCAGTCCGGTCAGCACATCATGGCTGGCGCGCCAGCGGATCTCGTCGAACTGGCGGCGCTGCTGCGTGACATCGCGGAACACCAGCACCGCGCCGACGACCTCGCCATCACGCCCGCGGATGGGCGCGACGCTGTCATCCACGGCACGCGTCTCGCCGTCGCGCGACACCAGCACGGCGCCGGACGGCAGCTGCGTGGGCTGGCCGCTGGCCAGGCATTGCAGCACCGGGTCGGGCAGCGGCTCGGCCTCGTCCTCGCGGCGCGCCTGGAACACCTGGCAGGCCGGCTGGCCGTGCGCGGCCTCGGCCGTCCAGCCCGTGAGGCGCTGCGCCACGGGGTTGAGCCACGTGACACAGCCTTGCGCATCCGTCGTGAGCACCGCATCGGCGATGGACTGCAGGGTGACCTCCAGCAACTCGTGCTGCTCTTCGAGCTTCTGCTGCAGCCGGCGTTCCTCGCTGACATCCCAGCACACGCCCGACAGGCGCAACGGCCGGCCGCTGCCGTCGCGCAGCAAGCGGCCCGAACCTCGCAACACGTGGACACTGCCGTCGGGCCAGCGCACGCGCCATTCGCCCTCCAGCTGCGGCCGGCGGCTGAGCGCAATGCCCAGCGCCTTCAGCGCCGCCCGGCGGTCCTGCGGGTGCAGGCGCCGCCGCCAGCCGACCGGCGTGATGCGCTGGCCATGCGGCGCCTCGCCATGCAGCCGCCACATCGCGTCGTCCCAGGTCAGCGCGCCGTGGCGCGAGGCCTGCAAATCCAGCTCCCACACGCCGATGCCACCGCCATGGGTGGCGAGGTCCAGCCGCTCCAGCGCCCGCTCCAGCTCGGCGCGCACGCCGGCGGGCTCGGTGACGTCCTGCATGACCACGCCGATGCGGCGCACCTCGCCGTCGTCATCGGGCCCGCCGACGACGCGCAGCACGCGCTCGCCCTGTGTCGTCTCGCAGCGCAGCTCCACGTCCCAGCCGCGCCCCTCGGAATCGGCGCGGTGCAGCGCCGCGTCCAGCATGGCGGCGCCATCCGGCCCGAAGCGGTCGAGCAGCGCGCCCAACGTGGGCACGCGATCGGCGGGCAGGTCCAGCAGCTCGCAGGCGGAGTCGGACAGCACCAGCGAGCCGGTGTCGGCCTGCCACTCCCACGCGCCCACACCCGCGAGGCGGCTGCAACGCTCCAGAAAACGCGCATTCAGGGCCAGGGCCTGCTCGACGGCGGCCGCAGGCTGGGGATCGCTCATCCGAGGCTCCAGGCTGGAAAGCCTGGCAGCTTGAGGCGCCCCCTCGGCCGGCCTTGTAGGACGACACCCCTTCTGCGGTTTGTTACAGCGCCGATGACAACCCAACAGCCGCCATCGCGTTCAATACCGGCAAGCACCCAGAACCAAGGAGTTCCTCATGAACCAGCAACGCCACCGACTCGCCCGCTGGGCGGCCCCCGCCGCACTGGCCCTGGCCGGCCTGGCCGCGCTGCCGGCCCAGGCCGCCGACATCGGCGTGTCCATCGGCTTCAGCCAACCCGGCGTCTACGGCCGCATCGACATCGGCCAATACCCGCAGCCCGTGGTGGTGGCGCCGCAACCGGTCATCATCGGCCAGCCGGTCTACCGCGAACCCGTCTACCTGTGGGTACCGCCCGAGCATCGCCGCGACTGGCGCCACAACTGCAACCGCTACCGGGCCTGTGGCGCGCCGGTGTACTTCGTCGAGGACGGCTGGTATCGCAAGAACGTCGTCGTGCGCCGTGAGCCCGACCGCGGCCCGCCGGGATACCGCGACGACCGCCACGACCACCACTGGGACGACCGCGGCCGCGACGACCGTCACGACCACCGCGGCCCGGATCGGGATCGAGGCCGCGACCGGGATCGGGATCGCGACCACGGCCCCGGCCGCCGCGACTGACGGTTGACACCCGCCGGCGCGGCGATGGCTTCAGCGGTCAGGCCGCTGCACGCACGCGCTCGGCGACGAAGTCCCGGTAGCGGCGCAGCGGCCGGCCGAGCAGCTGCTCGAGCTTTTGCACGGCCCCGTCGGCGCCGATCTGGCCCAGCTGCTGGATGCGGGCCATCATCAGGCGCAGGTCGTAGGCCAGCCAGCCCGGCGCGTTCTGCGCGAGCTGGGCCTCGAAGGCCTGCACGTCGTCACCGGCATAGGCGATGGGGCGGCCCAGCACCTCGCTCCACACCGCCGCAGCCGCCGGGCCGTTGAGCACCTCCGGCCCGACGATCTCCAGCGTCACGCGCGGCAGCGGGCTCGGCGCGCGGTCGCGGCGCAGCAGCTCGGCGACCGCGATGTCGGCAATGTCGCGCGCATCCACCATCGCGCAGCCAGGCGCGCCGATGGGCATGGGGAACACGCCGTAGCCCTCGATGACGGGCTGGATGGCGATGTCGTTCTGCATGAAGTAGGCCGGGCGCAGCACCGTGACCGGCAGCGCCAGCGACTCGATCATGCGCTCCACCGTGTGCTTGCCGGCGAAGTGCGGCACGTCGGTGTAGCGGTCGGCGTGGATGACCGACAGGTAGACGATGCGCTCGATGCCGGCCTCGCGGGCCAGGTTCAGCGCCTGCAGCGACTGCGTCAGCTCGTCGGCCGCCAGCGCATTCAGCAGGAACAGCGTGCGCACGCCGTGCAGCGCCTGGCGCATGGAGGCGACGTCGCTCAGGTCGCCGACGACCCCCTTGACGCCTGCGGGCAGGGACTGCGTGCCGGTCCGGCGGACCAGCGCGGTGACGTCTGCGCCCTGGCGGGCCAGGCCTTGGACGACGAGGGAACCGATGGTGCCGGTGGCGCCGATGACGAGGATGCTCATGTGAGGACTCCGTGTGTGGAAGTGTTTGGGAAGGAACGGAACGAACGATATGCCGTTGCAATCCATAAACACAGCCGCCAAAATCAAGACAAACCGTCTCAACCACAAGACACATGGACCTGAACGCACTGGCGGACTTCAACCTCGTGGCCACCCACGGCGGCTTTGGCCGGGCCAGCCGCGCGAGCCGGCGCTCCAAGGCGACGCTGTCGCGCCGCGTGGCCGAGCTGGAAGAGCAACTGGGGGTGCGGCTCATCGAGCGGGGCAGCAAGGGGCTGGAGCTGACCGAGGCCGGGCAGCGGCTGCAGGAGCGCACCGAGGGGCCGCTGCAGGAGGTGGGCGACGCCCTCACCGCCGCGCGCGAAGGCAGCGGCCATGTGGCGGGGCGGTTGCGGGTGGCCGCGCCGGTGCTGTTCGCGCAGCTGGCCATGGGCCGGCTGGCGGCCGACTTCCGGCGCCTCTACCCGGCGGTGACGCTGGACGTCGTGGCCGAAGACCGGCTGGCAGACCTGGTGGACGAGCAGTTCGACGTGGCGCTGCGCCCCAACCCGCGGCCCGACTCGGCGCTGGTGGGGCGCTGTTTCGCGACCGACCAGCTGGTGGTGGTGGCGGCGCCCGCGGTGCCCACGCCCGAGCCGGGTGACGACCCGGTGCGCGTGGACGCGGTGGTCAACGGCTGGCGCGACGGCGAGACCTGGCAGCTCGCCGACGGCGGGCCGACGATCGAGCCCGTGCCGGTGCTGCGGTTGTCGTCGATGCTGATGCTGCGCGACGCGGCACTGGCCGGTGCCGGCATCGCCCGCGTGCCGCGCTCCATCGTCGGCGCGCAGTTGGCGCGCGGCGAACTCGTGCAGTGGGGCGCGATCGACGGCCCGGCCGTCGAGCTGTGGGTGCTGCACACCTCGCGCCGCCTGGCCAGCCCCAAGGTCAAGGCCTTCGTCGACTTCATGGCGTCGCGCTACCCGGACGGCACGCTGACGCTGCCAGGCTAACGCTTGGGCAGCGGGTAGCTGGCGAGGCTGGCGTAGCCCTTGCGCGACACGGCCTGCACGCCAAAGATGACGTTGTCCTTGCTGACCGGCAGCGTCACGCGGTTCACGCGGCCCACGTCGCGCGCCTGCTGCCAGGTGGCGGCATCGGTGTCACGCCAGACGATGCGGTAGCCGGCCACCTCGGGGTCGTCGCTGGCCGCCCATTCGAGCGTGGAGTCGTTGGTCAGGCCGCTGGCGTCCAGCCGCACGCCCTTCACCGGCGCCGGCGCCCAGGCCAGCGTGGCCAGGCCGGCCAGATTCACGCGCGCCACGTCTGCCACGTAGGGGAAGTCGACGAACTCGGGCAGGTCGCCGTAGACGACGCCGTTCTCCGTCCTGGGGTTCTGGTGCTGGTGCGCGAAGTTCTCGAACGGCTCCGTGAAGCGCACGGCGGCATAGCCTCGCTCCAGGAACGGCAGGTGGTCGCCGCCACGCAGGTAGCGGTCGCGGCGCTGGATCAGCTGCACCGTGAAGCCAGGCATCGCCGCCTCGGCGGCCGCCTTCAGGTGGCGGCCGAGCTGGGCCGTGGGCAGGTCTTCGTTGCCGCCGGCCTGCAGCAGCGGCAGCAACTCGGCCTGCATGGCGGCGTGGGCCTTCTGGTCGGCCGCCGTCGCCGGCCGGTTGGCCTGCGCTTGGCTCAGCAGGCGCACCAGCGGGTCCAGCCCGTCGGCGAACAGGCGCATGCGCCGCGCATCCCGCTGGCCCGCATCGCCGCGCGAGCTGCCGACGATGTCGTTGGTGATCATGGCCTCCACGTTGACGCCCTGCGCCCGCGCGTCGCGCGCCCATTGCGCCGCGCCCAGCAGGCCCTGCTCCTCGCCGGGCACGGCCATGAACACCAGTGTCGCGTCGAAGTGGCGCGTCGCCATCACGCAGGCCAGCTCCATGACGGCCGCCGTGCCGGAGGCGTCGTCGTTGGCGCCGGGTGCCTCGCCCAGCGCGTCCATGACCTCGCTGTTGCGCGAGTCGTAGTGGCCGCTGACCACCAGCGTGCGCCCCTGGCTCGCGCCGCGCCCGGGCAGCGTCGCGACGATGTTGACCAGTTCGGTGGGCTGGTTCACGCGGTTGCCGGCGGGCTCGATGAAGCTCTGCTCCTCCACCCGCAGGCGGCTGCCCGGCGCCTTGGCGCAGGCCTGCAGCTCGGCGGTGATCCAGCGCCGCGCCGCGCCGATGCCGCGCGTGTCGGACGCGATGTCCGACAGCGTGTGCCGCGTGCCGAAGCTGACCAGCCGGCGGATGCGCGCCTCGATGCGCGCGGCACTGACCTCGGCCAGCATGGCCTGCAGCTCATCCGCCGGTGCGGGCGTCTGGGCCTGCGCGGACGCGGCGGCCAGGACGATGGACAGGGTGAGGGCGAGCGCGCGGGGTCGGGTCTGCATGCGGAAGATTCTGCCCTTGCTGCGCGGGCCGGCTTCTTCTACGCTGGCCGGTCCCTGCACGAGGAGAGTCCGATGACCTTGGATTCACGAGTGAGCGCCATCCGCACGGTAGCGCTGGTCGGCCCGGCGGCGGCCGGCAAGACGCTGCTGCTGGACGCGCTGCTGGCCCATGCCGGCGTGCTGCCGCAGGCCGGCAGCATCGAGCGCGGCAACACGGTGTCCGACCACGACCCGCTGGAAAAACGCCTGGGGCATTCGCTGCAGTCCAGCCTCGCCCATTTCACGCACGACGGCATTCGCGTGCACGCCATCGACACGCCCGGCGCGCCCGACTTCATCGGCCAGGCGCTGCCGGCGCTGGAAGCCGCCGACACGGCCGTCGTCGTGCTCAACGCGCAACACGGCATCGAGCTGATGGCGCAGCGCCTGCTGACGGCCGCCGGCGAACGCGGCCTGGCGCGGCTCATCGTCGTCAACAAGATCGACGCGCCCGAGCTCGACCTGCCGGCGCTGCTGGCGCAGATCCGCGACGTGTTCGGCAAGGCATGCCTGCCGCTGAACCTGCCCGCGGGCGGCGGCCAGCGCGTGGCCGACTGCTTCTTCGCGGCAACGGGCGACCCGGCGATCCCGCCCGATTTTTCCTCCGTGGCCGACGCGCACCGCGCGCTGGTGGAGCAGGTGGTGGAGGTGGACGCCGGCTTCGTCGACCGCTACCTGACCGAAGGCGACATCGACCCGAAGGAGCTGCATGCGCCGCTGGAGCAGGCGCTGCGCGAGGGCCACCTGATCCCGGTCTGCTTCTGCTCGGCGCGCACCGGAGCCGGCGTGGGCGAGCTGCTGGCCGCCATTCGCACGCTGATGCCCAACCCGGCCGAGGGCAACCCGCCGCCGTTCCTGCAAGGCAAGGGCGCCGAGCCGCAGCCCTACCCCGCCACGCCCGACCCGGCCGCCCATGTGCTGGCGCATGTGTTCAAGGTCGTGGCCGACCCCTATCTGGGCAAGATGGGTGTGCTGCGCGTGCACCAGGGCCGCGTCGCCCGGGGCGGCCAGCTGTTCGTCGGCCATGCGCGCAAGCCCATCCGCGTGGGCCACCTGTTCATGCTGCAGGGCGGGCGGCACGTGGAGGTGGACGAAGCCTTGCCCGGCGAGCTGTGCGCCATCGCCAAGGTCGACGACATCGCTTTCGACGCCGTGCTGCACGACGCGCAGGAGGACGAGCACATCTTCCTGCGGCCGCTGGACTTCCCGACGCCGGTGCACGGCCTCGCGATCAGCCCGGCACGGCGCGGCGACGAGCAGAAGCTGTGGGAAGTGCTGGCGCGGCTGGTCGACGAAGACCCCTGCCTGCGCATCGAGCAGGCGGGAGAGACACACCAGACCCTGGTCTACGGGCTGGGTGAGTTGCACCTGCGGCTGCTGCTGGAGCGCGTGCGCGAGCTCTACAAGGGCGAGGTCGCCACCGAGCCGCCCCGCATCGCCTACCGCGAGACCATCGCCGCTGCGGCCGAGGGCCACCACCGCCACAAGAAGCAAAGCGGCGGCGCGGGCCAGTTCGGCGAGGTCTACCTGCGGGTGGAGCCGCTGGCACGCGGGGCGGGCTTCGAGTTCGTCGACGCGGTCAAGGGCGGCGTCATCCCGGGCCAGTACATGCCGGCCGTCGAGAAGGGCGTGCGCTCGGCACTGGCCAGCGGCGTCATCGCCGGCTTCCCCGTCGTGGATCTGCGCGTGACCGTTTACGACGGCAAGCACCATTCGGTCGACAGCAAGGAAATCGCCTTCGTCACCGCCGGGCGCCGCGCGCTGATGGCGGCCGTGCGCGAAGCGCAACCGCTGGTGCTGGAGCCCATCGTGCAGGTCGAGGTCACCGCGCCGGAGCACAGCATCGGCGACATCACGGGCGACCTGGCCTCACGCCGCGGCCAGGTCAACGGCACGCGCACCGCCGTGCCGGGCAGCCTCATCGTGCAGGGGCTGGCGCCGCTGGCCGAACTGGCGAGCTACCAGACGCGCCTGAACGCGATGACCGCCGGCCAGGGCCGCTACACGCTGCTGCTGTCGCACTACGAGGCGGTGCCGCCG
>JACCDO010343260.1_pt1 | contig 12733 bp, 13 predicted proteins | sample 7446101 | NCBI WGS metagenome assembly JACCDO01 (sample SAMN15323440, study PRJNA562643) | freshwater metagenome | isolation source: river surface water | place: USA:Blue River Watershed | collected 2017-08-16
AACTGCGCCCCAGCGAGCCCGACGATGCGGCGCTCGCGACGTTCGTGCGACGCGGAGCGTCCATCGGCGCGAACTGCACAATCGGCCCCGGCATCGAACTCGGCGCGTTCTGCATGGTCGGCATGGGTAGCGTCGTCACGCGGTCGCTGCCGCCGCATGCGCTCGCGCTCGGCAATCCCGCGCGCGTCGTCGGCGCGGTCTGCCGCTGCGGCGAACGCGTAGCGACGTTTGCGCCCGGCGAAGCAGTCGCGGCCGCGCAGTATTCCTGCGCCGCATGTGGCCGCAGCGTGCCGTTCGGCGGCTGAGCCCAGCGAGCTAGCTCGCGTCGGGGTCGCGCTCCGCGAGCTTGCTGTAAAGCGTTCGCCGTGCGATGCCGAGCAACCGCGCAGCTTCGGCCTTGTTGCCGCCCGCGGCGTCGAGCGCGCGCGCGATCGCCCATTGCTCAATCGTCGCGAGCTCGAAAGACGATGGCGCGCCGCTGCCCACCGACGCGAACGGCTGCTCCTTCGGCAACGATGCCGCGAGCGGACCGCCAGAGGCTTCGGCGACGAGGCGCTGCACGAGGTTCTTCAGTTCGCGCACGTTGCCGGGGAACGCGCGTCGCTGCAGTTCGCGCGCAATCGCAGGCGGCAACGTCGCTGACGGCGAGCCCGCGGGAGCAAGCTCGGCCAGGAAGCGCTCGGCGAGGCGCTTTGCGTCGCCGGCGCGTTCGCGCAACGGCGGCATGCGCACGCTGACGACCGCGAGGCGGTAGTAGAGGTCTTCGCGCAGGCGGCCTTCTTGCACTGCGGCGCGCGGATCGCGATTGGTCGCGGCGATCACGCGCACGTCAAACGGCGCGGTGCGATCGCTGCCGACAGGCCGCACGTGGCGATCCTCGAGCGCGCGCAGCAACCGCGCTTGCAGCTCCAAGTCCGCGTCCGCGACCTCGTCCAAGAACAGCGTGCCGCCTTGCGCTTGGCGGAAGAGCCCGAGGCGCGCGCGATCCGCGCCCGTGAACGCGCCCTTCTCGTGGCCAAACAGCTCGCTCTCCAACAACTGCGGCGACATCGCCGCGAGATTGACCGCGACGAACGGCCCGCTGCGCCGAGGCCCTTCGTCATGCAGCGCGCGCGCAGCGATCTCCTTGCCAGTGCCGCTCTCGCCCCACAGCAACACGGAGAACTCCGCGTCGACGCAGTTGTCGAGCAGCGCAAGCGCCGCGAGCATCGCTGGCGACTCGCCGAGCAAAGCGGCAAACGAATGGCGCAACTCGGCGCGCGCACGAACGGGGCCGCGCGCGGACAGCTCTTCTTGCTGCGCTTGCACCGTCGCAGCGAGCGCACGGTTCTGCTCCAGCAACTGGTCCTTCTGCGCGCGGTTCTCGGCGAGCAGCCCATGCAAGTGCAGCGCGATGGCGGCTTGGTCCGCAAACGCCTGCAACCACGGCAGGTCGCGCTCGTCGAACGCCTTCGTGTGGAACCGGTGATCCAGATACAGGCAGCCGATCGCGCTGCCGCCAGCTGACAACGGCATCGCCAGCACGCTGCGCAAGCGCAAGTCCGCGACGCTCTGCGACGCCTGCAACTCGCCTTCCTGCGCATCCTCGGAGAATACGCCTTGGCCCGCGAATGCGCGCTTTACCACCGTGGACGAGACCTTGCGCTCCGGGTTGGGCACATTCTCGCCGTCGAGGTTGCGCGCGACTTCGACTTGGAAGCCAGCGGTTCCATCGGCCGGCACGCAGACGAAGCCGCGCTCCGCCGCGAACAACCGCACGGCCTCGTCGACGAGGCGCACGAGCACTTGCTTGCGATCGGAGGCCTTCGCGAGTTCGCGGTTGAGCGACAGGATCGCCGTCAGCCGCTTGCTGTCTTGCTCGTTGCCGCCGCCGCCGCGCAGACGCGCCAAGAACTCAGCAAAGCGCGCCATCAGGCCCCAGCCTTGCCGCACGCGGCGGCCATCGCGCGGCAGAACATCGCTTCGGCGTGTCGTTCGGTCGGCGCGAGATCGCCGAGTTGCGCGAGCGCTTGCCGCAAGATCGACGGCGCGTCTGCGATGGCAACGCCGCTCATCGCGCGATGCGCCGCGGCCGCGACCGCATAGGTCGCTGGGCAACCGTGCGCACGCCAGCGAAGGTCCGCGATGCGATCGCCGTCGAGCAGCAGGTCCACTTCGACTTCATCGCCGCAGACAGGATGCTCGCCGCGCCCCGTTGCGATTCGTTGTGCGCCGGAGCACTTTGCATCCAGTCGGCCCGCGCCTTCGGCCTTCGTCGCTAGCGCGCGCAACTGCGGCGTCACCACAGAACGGTCCTACGGGCGCGAGGCCGAGCCCAGGGCATCGGCATCGAACGGTTGCGGGCGGCAGCTCTTCGGCATCGGATCCAGCGTCGCAAACTCGCCGTTCAGCCACGAGCACGAGGCTTGCGCGAAGCACGCGACCGCCAAGAGGCAAAGCGTCAACGCACGGGAGATGCGGCGGCGCGCAGAAGGAGCTGAGTTCATGTTCATGCGAGATCCATCGCCGGGTCTTCGCCGGCCCACAGTTCTTCGAACGTTTCGCGGCGTCGGATCAAGCGATGCGATGCCCCGTCGACGAGCGCCTCCGCAGGACGGCGGCGCGTGTTGTAGCACGACGCCATGCTCGCGCCGTATGCGCCAGCTGCAAGCACAGCGATTCGTTCGCCTGCCAACAGCTCTGGCAACGCGCGACTGCGCGCGAGGAAGTCTCCGCTCTCGCACACGGGACCGACGACGTCGACCGTGCACAGCGGCCGGCCTTGGTCCTTGCACGGAACGATCGGATGTTCCGCGGAATAGAGGGCAGGACGCAGCAAGTCGTTCATCGCCGCGTCGACCAACGCGAACTTGGTGTGGCCCGATTGCTTGTGGCCAATCGTCTCGGTCACGAGCACGCCCGCGTCGCCGATCAGGTAGCGACCAGGCTCCAGCATCGGCTGCAGGCCCTGCGCGCGGATCTTGGGCACGAGTTGTTCGGCGAGCTGTCGCAGCGGGAAGCGATCCCCCACGCCATACGAGATGCCAAAGCCGCCGCCGAGGTCGTAGTGGCGCACGCCATCGCGGCGCTCGCTCGCACCCGCCATGAACTCCGTGACGCGCTCGAACGCGCGAAGGTACGGCGCGACTTCTCGAAGCTGGCTGCCGAGGTGCACGTGGTAGCCGACGAGTTGCAGCCAAGGATCGCGCGCAATCCGACTCACTGCGTCACCCGCGCGCTCCAACTCGATGCCAAACTTGCTGTCGCGCTTCGCAGTCGCAATGTAGGCATGCGTGTCCACAGGCACCGCGGGATTGATGCGCAACGCGATCGGCAACCGCCGCTGCATCGCCTTGCCCGCCGCGGCGATCAGTTCGATCTCGTGTGGCGACTCCACTTGGAACGCACGCACTGCGAGCTTTGCGGCGAGTTCCACTTCCCAACGCTGCTTCGCGGCGCCTGCGAAGACCGCGCGCGATGCGTCGATGCCCGCCTTTTGGATGCGCATCAACTCGCCGCCGCTGACAAGGTCGAACCCAGCGCCAAGCGAGCCCAAAAGCCGCAGGATCGCGAGGTTGGAGTTGGCCTTCACCGCGTAGCAGACGTGCGCCTCGTCGCCAAACGCGGCGCGCACTTCGGCGAAGCGCTCACGGACGCAACCCGCGCTGTAGACGTAGAGCGGAGTGCCGTAGGTGTCCGCGAGTTCGTCGAGGCGGACGCCTTCGCAGAAGAGGTCCGCGCCCTTGTAGTGAAACTGCGCAGCGCCCGACGACGGACACGGCCTTGGCTCGACAGAAGCGGACATGCGGCGAAGGAGGCTACGAGGGACGAGGCAACCGCGCCATGCACGGCAGGACAGGGGCAACCTTCCCGCTCAGTTCGCGGTGCCGTCTGCGGACTCTTCCTGCAGGTCGTCGCGATCCACCATCTGGGTCTTGAGTCGGTCGAGCACGCGGCCATGGATCTGGCAAATGCGCGACGCAGAAAGGCGCAACCGCCGTGCGATGTCGCGGCCGGTCATGCCCTCAAGGTAGTGCATCTGCAGCACCTTCCACTCGATTGGGTCGAGGCTCTCTTGGATCTTCGCGACGAGTTCTTGCCGCGACGCCTGCTCGAACGGGGCCTCCAGCGCGTCGTCCGCGAGTTGGTCCATCGCATCGCGCGGGTCCGAATCCTCGCCACCATCCGTCGAGACGTTGTGCTGCTCGCCCTTCTTGGCGTAGTTGCGTTGCAGGTCCGCCAGCGACACGCCGAGTGCCTGCGCCAATTCCGCGTCGCTGGGCTCGCGTTGGAGCTCGGCGCGGAGTTGCAGCACCGCGGCTTCGCGCTCGCGCTGCCGACGACGGTAGAGCCGCGGCAGGAAGTCCATGTTGCGCAGCTCGTCGAGCATCGCGCCGCGAATGCGGATCTTGGCGAACGCCGCGAACTGATCGCACTTCTGCGGGTCGTAGCTCTCGATCGCCTGCATCAGGCCCGAGACGCCCGCGTGCACTAGGTCGTGCAGATCGACGCTCGGCGGCAAGCGCGACGAGAGCCGACGCGCCATCGCGTCGACAGTCGCATGCAACTCCTCGATGAGTTGGTCGCGCAAGCGCGGGTTCTTGCGGCGACGGTAACGACGCAGCACGTCCTCGACGTCGATCGATTGCGAAGGAACTGCTTCCGCGCGCGAGACCACGGCATCGCCGCTCGTGCGCGCGTTCGAGTTGCTCGAGTCGCTCGATGCGGCTGCGCGCGCGGCGTTGTCGCCGAGCGGCTGCGCGTCATCGCGACGCAGTGCATGTTCGACGCGGATCATCAGGACACCGGCGGACCATAACGCAGATGCGCTGCGTCGTGCAACGTGCTGACACGAACGAAAACGAGATGCGTCACTACGCACAACGATGCATGCGCCGCGCGCGATGCATCGCATGCGTCATCACGCGTCGACGTCGTCGATGTCGATGCCGATCGAAGACAGCGCTTGCCGCTCTGCTTGCCGCATGCGCGCGCGGTCTACCTTGCGAATGTCATCGAAGCCGCACACGTGCAGCGTTCCATGCGTCACGTAGAGCGCGACTTCATCCGCGACCGAGTGGCCACGTTCCTTGGCGCAACGCTTCGCAGTCTCGACGCTGACGACGAGTTCGGCCGCGCCATCGAGCTCGAACGAGATCACGTCGGTCGGCGTCGGATCGCCAAGGAACTGCGCATGCAGCGCAGAGATCTCCGCATCATCGGTCAGCAGCAGCGACACCGGCATCGACGGACGCTGGCCCACCGACAACGCAGCGCGCACCACGCGCCGCAACCGCGCGAGATCGGAGCGCGGACGACCGCGATCGGTCACCGTGAGATCGACACGCGCGTTGGTCGCAGGCTTCGCAGCCGTGCGCGCGCGAGCCTTCGCTGCGGGCTTCGTCGGCTTCTTCGCCTTGCGAACGCCCCGCACCGCCGCCGAGCGCGCCCTCTTCTTCATGCGCTCGGCCCGCTGCGACGATGGCGATCGCCTTGCCCGCGATCTTGGTCGTAGGCGTTCACGATGCGGCTCACCACCGCGTGGCGCACGACGTCCGCGGATCCGAGTTGCACGAAGCCGATCCCGTCGACGCCCTGCAGTCGGCGCACGGCGTCGCCGAGGCCGGACGTCACATTGCCCGGCAAGTCGACCTGCGACGGATCGCCGGTGATGACCATGCGCGAGCCCTCGCCCAAGCGGGTCAAGAACATCAGCATCTGCGTCACGGTCGTGTTCTGCGCCTCGTCGAGAATGACGAATGCGCGGTTCAACGTGCGGCCGCGCATGTAGGCGAGCGGGCACACTTCGACGACTTCGCTCTCGAGCCAACGCACGCGCGTGCGCGGGTCGAGCAGATCCTGCAGCGCGTCGTACATCGGCCGCAGGTACGGATCGATCTTCTGTTGGAAGTCGCCAGGCAAGAAGCCGAGCTTCTCGCCCGCTTCGACCGCGGGGCGCACGAGCACGAGTCGACGCACGAGCCCGCGCCGCATCGCCTCGACCGCTTGCGCGACGGCGAGATAGGTCTTGCCGGTGCCCGCCGGTCCGACGGCAAACACGACATCGTGCTTCTCCATCGCCGCGAGGTATTCCTCTTGTCCGGCCGTGCGCGCGCGCACGACGTGGTTCGAGCGCACACGATCGCGATGCGCGTCGCCGGCTGGATGCGCGGCGTCGAGCCCTTCGTCCGGCACCGTCGCGCGCAGCTTGTCCGCGACCTCTTGCGTCGTGAGTCGCTTGCCAGCGCGAAGCGTCAGCAGGCTTTCCTCCAGCGCTTGCTGCACGATGTGCACGTGCAGCGGATCGCCGAGCAGTCGCAAGCTGCCGTCGCGCACCAGCACGGACACGCCATGCAGTTCGCGAATCAGCCTCGCATTGCTGTCGAGCGGGCCGAGCAGCGTGCGCGCTTCTTCCGTTGTCAGGACAGGGATCTGGATATCAGCATCGGTCACGCGGTCACCGGGGCTCAGTTCACGTGAGCCAGACAAGGAAGAGGAACCAGGCAGAGAACGAGAACAGCAAGCTGTCCACGAGGTCTAGGACGCCGCCATGGGCGGGCAACAGAGTCGAGCTGTCCTTTGCGCCACAACGGCGCTTCAACAAGCTCTCGACAAGATCGCCGATCTGCGTCGTCGCATTGAGCAACGCGCCGGCGAGCAACGCGAGCGCCGGCCCCATCTGCAGGTCGGGCACGAGCGAATCGCGCAGGAAGAACGCGAGCGCGAGCGACGACGCGAGGCTGCCGAGCGCGCCTTCGATCGTCTTGCCGGGGCTCACGTGCGGGATCAGCTTGCGGCGGCCGAGCATGCGCCCGAGGCAGTAGCCGCCGATGTCGCCGCCCTTGCAGACGAGCACGACGTAGAGCAGCGACGGCAGGTTGCGGAAGCAGATACCTTGGCCGAGATACATCTGCCAGCTGATCAGCAAGAAGCCGAGCAACGTGGCGCCTTGTTCTTCGAGCCCGCGCTGCATCGCGTCTTTGCCGAGCGAGCGCGCCGCGAGCGGGAACAGGATCAGCAGCGTGAGCGCGACGAGCGGATACAGCTCGCGGTCGAGCTGATGCCAGCCCATCGGGAACGCGAGCGCATGCAGCGCGACCGCGCCGGACAACAGAAGGCCGCGCGACACCGCGAAGCCCGCCTTGCGCAGCATCGCGCAGTATTCGATTGCGCCGACGACGCCGAGCGCGCCGAGCACAAACGCCGACAACGCACCCTGCTTGTCGAACAACACGCGCCCGTGGTCGAGCCAATAGACGAGCCCGATCAGCGCGAGCATCGTCGGCGCGAGGACAGCGCGAGTGCGGAGATCGCTCGACGCCATCAGAGCACCTTGCCGAACTTGCGGACCCGGCGACCGTAGTCGCGGAATGCCGCGTGGAGGTCGTCCTTGCAGAAGTCCGGCCAGCAGACCTGCGCCACGTGGATCTCGGCGTAGCTGATCTGCCACAGCAAGAAGTTGCTCACGCGCATCTCGCCCGCCGTGCGGATCAACAGGTCAGGGTCCGGCAGTGTCGGTTGGTAGAGTCGCGACGCGATCGTCGTCTCGTCGATCGATTCCGGCTGCAGCGCGCCGGACTTGACGTCCTTGGCGATCGCGCGCACCGCGTCGGCCAGCTCTTGGCGCGCGCCGTAGCTGATCGCGAGGCACAGCCGCATGCCTTGGTTGCCGGCGGTCTTCGCGATCGTGTCGTCGAGCAGCGTCAGCACGTCGCTCGGCAATCGCGCGCGACGCCCCGCATGGACGAGCCGAACGCCGTTGTCCATCAGCGTGCCGAGTTCGCTCTGCAGGAACTTCTTCAACAGCCCCATCAGCAGCGACACTTCGCGCTTGGGTCGCTCCCAGTTCTCTTCCGAGAACGCGTAGAGCGTCAGAGCCTCGACGCCGAGCTTTGCGCACTCCGTCACGGTGTCGCGCACCGCGTCGACGCCCTTCTCGTGGCCCTTGATGCGCTCGAAGCCAGCCGTCCTCGCCCACCGGCCGTTGCCGTCCATGATGACGGCGACAGAACGCGGCACGACGAGATCCGAGGCTTGCTCCTTTGCGCTCACCGCAGGATCACCTGATCGCGGCCGGGGCCAACGGAGATCGTCTTGACCGGGATCCCGGTCGCGCGCTCGATCGCGAGCACGTAGTCGCGCGCTTGCGCTGGCAGATCGTCGAAGCGGCGGCACTCGCGCAGGTTCTGCGAGAAGCCGGCGAAGCGCTGCGTGATCGGCGTGGCGCCTTCGAGTCCGAATGCGACGAATCGATCCGTCGTCGTGCCATCCGCGAGGCGGTAGTGCGTCACCAACTCGAATGCGTCGAAGCCCGACAGCACGTCGAGGTTGGTCACCACGAGTTCTTGCGCGCCCGAGAGGTCCGCGGAGTAGCGAACCGCAACCGCATCAAACCAGCCGATGCGGCGTGGGCGGCCCGTCGTGGAGCCATACTCGTTGCCAGCCTTGCGCAACCGCTCGGCCAACTCACCCTGCAGTTCGCTCGGGAACGGCCCCTCACCGACGCGCGTCGCGTAGGCCTTCACGATGCCAACCGTGCGCATGCCATGCGGCGGCAGGCCCGTGCCCGAGAACGCGCCACCGGTCGACGCGTGGGAACTCGTCACGTACGGATAGGTGCCGTGCTCGACGTCGAGCAAGCAGCCCTGTGCACCCTCGAGCAGGATGCGCTTCTTGGCCTTGTGCGCCACGCGCAGCAAGTGGCCCGCGTCGACGATGCCTTGGCGCAGTTGCTCGCCAGCGGCCGCAAGTTGCTCGAACAGCGCCGACGGCGACAGCTCCGGCAATCCCGCGCCCGCGAACAGCGGGTTCTTCTCGGCGCACAGGCGCTCGATGCCGGCGCGCAGCGCGTCGGGACGGATCAGGTCGCCCATGCGGAGGCCGATGCGGTTGCAGCGGTCGGCGTAGGCCGGGCCGATGCCGCGGCCCGTCGTGCCGATGCGACCCTTGCCGCGCGCCTGCTCGTGCCATTGGTCCTGGACGCGGTGCGCCTCAAGGATCACGTGCGCGCGTTCGCTGATCAGCAGGTTCTCGCCGAGCGCGATGCGGATGCCGCGCGCGCGCACGCCGTCGATCTCCTTGACGAGGTGCAGGGGATCCACCACGACGCCGTTGCCGATCACGTTCGTGACGCGCTCGTGCACGATGCCGGACGGGACCAGATGAAGGACCATCTTGCCGCTCGGCAGGATCAGGGTGTGGCCAGCGTTGTGGCCGCCGCCGTAGCGCACGACGAAGTCCGCGTCTGCGGCGAGGAAGTCGATGACCTTCCCCTTCCCTTCGTCACCCCAGAGGATGCCTACGACACACGTGGTGGACATGCAGTTGGATCGGAAAAGGCGGGGAGCATAGGGAGCCGCGCGCGGCGGCTCCAGAACCAGCCTCGGTCCGTTCGACGGCGCCCCACCGCCGCGAGGAACGCGCCGCTCGGCGGCATCAGAAAACTGCGATCGCCATCCCCCGCCAATGCACTCGTTGGATGGAGGACGCGATCATGCAACACGACGAAGTTGGACCGATGCGCGAGTCAGCCCTGTTGGCGCTCGCGAGCTTTACGGAGCGATTGCTCTACGGCCAGATCCGGCGGCACGGCCGCTGCGCCCGGGCCACGGCCGAGCGCAGGCGGCAGCTCCATGCCGAGATCCAGCAGGAACTGCGCGCCGACTGTGTCGAGCACGCGGCGGCGATCCTGTCGCTGCCGATTCGCGAACGGCACTCGCGCTGGTTTCGCATGGCGGAGCGGTGGCTCTACCGCGAGCACCGCTCTGCAAGCTGCGGCGACGACGGCGACCAAGCGGACATCCGATCCCCCGATGGGTTCATGGCGCTGTTGCGCGCCGAAGCAGAGCGCATGGCCGAGCAAGCGCTCGGCAGCGCGGCCTACGACCGCCCCGCGGACCAACGCGATTCGGTCAGTTCGTTTGCGCGGCGCGTCGGACTCTCGCGCACGGATGCGCGCGAGGTGTGGGCGCAAACGGCAACTCAGATCGGCTACGACGGCGCCTACTTCGCGTTCTGGCGAAAGCGATTGGCGGAGGCGTTGACCGGCCTCGCAGCAGATCGGCTGCGCGATAGCGGCCGCCTGTGCCTGTTGCCGCGACGGCGCGAGAATCCTGACCCCAAGATGCGCAGCCGCCGCGTGCAACGCATCGTGGAACGGCTCCGCGTTGCGCCGCAGCCCAACGACATCCGCAAGGCGCTCGCGATGCTGCAGCGGCGGCGCGCGATCCATCGACGATCTCCCGCCGAACTGCTCGCCGCGGCCGCGCGCCTCGATCCCAAGAGCCCGACGGTCGAGTTGTGGCGCTTCGAAGCGGCGATGGCCGACAGCGACATGATCGCGGCGACGCGAGCCTTGCGTCGCGCGCGGCGAAGGAGCGCCGATCCAGTCGCGGTCGCGCTCAGCCGCGCGCGACTCGCGGCGATGCGACGCGGGCACGAGGCCGGCCGTGCGATCCTCAGGCGCGCGATGGCGCGGCGTCCGACGGACCCACGATTGCGCGCGGCGTGGCGCATGGCCGCTGGCGAACCTGCGCGAGGATCGAGGCCGCGCTGCGCGTGACGCAGCGCCGTCGCTCAGCCATCCGATAACGCGCGCAACACGGCATCGCCGAGGTCTTCTTCGAGACGCACGTCAGGGCGCGCTGCAGACCACTTCGGGATCGTGTCGAACAAGCCGATGCCGAGATGGCGCACTTCGACGATGCACGCAAGCGAGTCGCCATCGCGGTAGATCGTCGCGCGCTGCTCGCACGCGGCATCCGGCTTGGGTCCGGGTGCCCAATCGCTCTGCAACCGAAACGTCGCCTCGTCCGCGACGAGCAAGCGACCAAAGCGCGCATGCATGAGGCCGAGGCATCGCGCATACGCATCGGGCGGCAACCCTGCGTCCGGTCGAACGAGCAACGGTTGGTAGACGCCGCGGCATGCAACGAGCACGACGCCGAGCACGAGCATCGCCGTCGCGCGATGCAACCAATCACGCGCGCCCATGCCCGCCTCCGCCCGGCGTGCGCACCGTGACGACGTCGCCTGCACCGAGTTCGGTCGTGCCTTTGCTCGGCAGCTTGCGTTGCTTGCCGCGCGATCGCAGCGAGATCGATCCTCTTGAGCCCGCGCCGCCACCTTCTGCGCCCGGCGGGCCGCTTTGCTGCCGTTCGCCGAGGAACGTCACGGCCGCAGGAACCAACGTCTCGACCGACTTCTCGATTCCATCGCCGCCAGCGCGCGCGCCCTTGCCACCCGAGCCTCGTCGCACCGTAAGCGACTGGATGCGCACCGGGTAGCGATGCTCAGTCTCCTCGACCGGCGTGTTGCGCGTGTTCGTCATGTGCGTCTGCACCGCAGAACGACCCGCGCGGTTGGGGCCAGCGCCCGCGCCGCCGGGCAGCGTTTCGTAGAACGCGAACTCCGCGCCGTCCTTCTGGATGCCGCCCATCGACAAGTTGCTCATCGTGCCCGCAGAGCACGCGGGGATGCGGCCGCGCAGTGCCTTGCCGAGCGCAGATAGGCACACGTCGACGAGTCGCTGGCTCGTCTCCACGTTGCCGCCCGCAACCGGCGCAGGCTTGATCGGGTCAACCAACGAGCCGGGCCGCGTCACGACGGAGAACAAGCGGAACAACCCATCGTTGGTCGGCAATCGCTCGGGACACAGACAACGGATCGCATACGCGCATGCGGCGAGCACGACGCTGCGATTCGCGTTGATGCCGCCTTGCGCTTGCGCAGAGCTCTTCGTGAAGTCGAACTGCAAGCTGCGCCCATCGTTCTTGAGCGCAAGGTCGATCCAGAACGGGCCGTTGCCTTGGCCGTCGTCTTCGAGCGCGTCGCGGAAACGGAACGTGCCGCGTTGGACAGCCTGCAGCGCCGCTCGACCTTCGCGCTCGGCGTAGTCCATCAAGTGCTGCGCGTAGCGATGCAACTCCGCGCGCCCCCACTCGGCTTGCAGCGCGAGCAAGCGATCGGCGAGTCGCCGCAAGCTCGCTTCTTGCGCCGCGAAGTCGAGCTTGCGCTCGTCCTTGCCGCGCACGTTGGCGAACAACAGTCGCGCGATCTCGTGGTTTGGCTGCGAGCGACGACGAAACAACACCGGCGGGATCACGAGCCCTTCGCCGTAGAGATCGCGCGCGATGCCCATCGAACCCGGCGTTGCGCCACCGATATCGGCGTGGTGCGCGCGCCCCGACAAGAACCAATCGGGCGTGCTGCGGCCCGTCGCGAACACCGGCGCGATCATCGTCACGTCGGGCAAGTGCGTGCCGCCTTCGTACGGATCGTTGAGCACTGCGACATCGCCGGGCTCGAACGCAATCGCGGCGCGCGCCGCAGCCACCGCGTCGGCTGCGCTGCCGAGGTGCACCGGAATGTGCGCCGCTTGCGCGACAAGGCGCCCATCGCGATCGAACACCGCGATCGAGAAGTCGCGCCGTTCGCGGATGTTGGGGCTCACGGCGCTCTGCTGCAGCAAGAGGCCCGCCTCTTCGCACATCGCCGCGAGCAGGTGGTGGCAGACCTCCAGGCGGACGGGATCCGGTCGCTTCATCGGGGCGCGGAGTCTACGTGCGCATCGCGATCGAGCCCAAGAATGGCTGCGGCCGAGCAACCTCTGGGGAGGCTGCTCGGCCGCTCAAGTGCTCTGCAACGACAGACGCGGATCAGTTGCCGCCGCCGCCGCCGCCATTGCCACCAGCGCGGCCCGGCGCGCCGCCGCCGCCAGCGGGAGCACCACCGCCCTCACCGCCGCGACCGCGAC
>JACCDO011405103.1_pt1 | contig 12731 bp, 5 predicted proteins | sample 7446101 | NCBI WGS metagenome assembly JACCDO01 (sample SAMN15323440, study PRJNA562643) | freshwater metagenome | isolation source: river surface water | place: USA:Blue River Watershed | collected 2017-08-16
ATTACTGAACGAATCAAATCTGAATAATTTGAACAGAATCTATACCAGAAGTTCCCTTAAAACAAATCTCATAACTTCAAAGTGCGCTTTTCTTTATTTTTAAAACTAATGCCATCCTGGAACCCGCTAAAATGTCGTCCAAAACCAAGGTTTCCACCTTTTGCGTTTTTTGGAACTGTCTTTCTGAGGATTTCTAGAAAAATCTCTTGCAGGTTACAAGTATTGGGTAAGTAGCTCGAAGTATTCGTTCATCAAGTTGAATATGAATATATATTATGCGTAGTGTAGATCTTTGTGTCCTTAATATCATTTGCTGCAGAATGCCTCGTAGAACGATAACGATAGAATCTTGCTCTAACTCTAACTTTTCATCGAAAAATCCTTGCGACTTACAGTTTAAGTATTTAGGGTATCTCTTTGTAAATGTCATCTTTTGATAATAATGATGGTTTCGTCGACATCTCCGGAGATGGAGGAATTCTCAAGAAGATTCTAAAAGAAGGTTCTGGTCCGTATCCTTCGTCTGGTGATGAACTTGTGACGCATTATACTGGTACTTTGGCAGATGGTTCAAAGTTTGATAGCTCTCGAGATCGTGGACAGCATTTCAAATTTCCTATCGGAAGTGGACGCGTTATAAAAGGTTGGGATCAGGGTTTTGCCACTATGAAGAAAGGTGAGCATGCCATTTTACGTTGCCGTAGCGATTATGCTTATGGAAAAGATGGAAATGGAAAAATTCCTGGAGGTGCTACTCTTGATTTTGATGTTGAGCTGTTCTCTTTTGCGCCTAAGAAAAAGGAGAAGTGGGAATTGTCTGACGAAGAAAAGCTTGCCGAGGCTAGCAAGTTGAAAGATGTGGGCACTGAGCATTTCAAGGAAAAGCGATTCGATGAGGCTATGGAAAGCTATGATGATGCTGCTTCTTATGTCGAAGATGTGTCTAATGCGGCTTCCACGGAGTTGTGGGTAACTTGTAAACTGAACGCCTCTCAGTGTTGCATTCAGACGAAGGACTATCCCCGTGCGGCTGTACTGGCTACCGATGCTCTTTCGAAGAACCAAAATGTCAAAGGACTTTACAGACGCGCTGTTGCCCGCAACCATATGGGCTTGCACGAAGAGGCGCTCGTGGATTTGAAGGACTGCCTGGCTCTAGATCCCGAGAATAAACCTGCACAGGTCGAGCAAGTCAAAGCCAAGAAGGCTATTGCTGATGCTAAGAAGAAAGAAAAGGCTGCTTATGGTGGCATGTTTGGCAAGACTGAGCTTTATGATGACAAGCCTGTTGTTGAGGCGCCAGGCTCTGCCGCGAATAACCCGAAAGTGTTCTTCGATATCACCATCGGTGGCGAACCTATCGGACGTATCGTGATGTTGCTCTACGCCGACACCACCCCAAAAACTGCCAAGAACTTCCTGCAGCTATGCACTGGCGAAGCAGGCACTAAGAATGGGGTCAACCTGCACTACAAAGGCAGCAGCTTCCATCGTGTCATCAAAGGTTTTATGATTCAAGGCGGCGATTTCACTCGAGGAGATGGCACTGGCGGCGTATCTATCTATGGCGAGAAGTTCGCTGATGAGAACTTTAAAGTGAAACACACTAGTGCAGGGCTATTGTCTATGGCGAATGCAGGTCCGGGCACTAATGGCTCGCAATTCTTTATCACCAGCGGCCCTACTCCGCATCTGGACGGGAAGCATGTCGTATTCGGCAGAGTTATCGAAGGCTTTGATACGGTGTTCAAGAAAATTGAAGGCACCAAAACAGCCCCTGGTGACAAGCCTTTGCAGGATGTCATCATTGCGGACTGCGGTTTAGTCCAATAAGCATTAAAATGTGGACTGGTCCGGCGTTGGCGTTTCACCACGTCACCGGGCGCCCCGTCGTTCGGCCCAAAGGCCTAGGAAACGATAAGTGCACATTTGCAGTATGACAAGAATAACATTTTAACAGAATAATACAAGCGAATATCTAACTATAATTTCAACCGTTCTGACTCTAATTCTGAGCGCAACCACGCAGGCATCTCATCCAAGGCCGAGACTAGCTTTGCTGTCTGTCTTCCCCGTCGGCGCCCATAGTAGACATATGGCCTGTTCTGGCGACTGCATTTTCTTCTGAGGGTGGGCTGCATGACCTCTGCATAATTATCTGCATTCATTTTGGTCGAATGCGGCGCAGAAGCTGTCTGCTTGAACTCTCGGTGTTGGGACAGTCGTTGAATAGCTAAGGCTGCCATCACCTTCTCTTCCTGTGCAGCAAATGCAAACATTGCAGAATCGCTCGGTTGCGCACTATAACAATGTTCTTTTGAAAAAACTTGTAGAAGGCTGAACAGCGGAGATGTCCAATGCTCGCTGCCTCGAGTTTGCATCAAAGTAGCGGCGGCCAGTAGCCACTGAGAGAGCTGGCACTTTGCTTCGGAAGCTTCTTTCCTAGACAGCCAGAAATGTCGGTTGGTTTCAACCGCTCTGACAGCCAGCCTAGCAAACCACAACAGTGCATCAAGATCCTTTTCTTGATGCGCGCACTTACGCAGGATGAGCCACCGCAACTCCAAGAAGACGCTCAGCTCGCCTCCTTCTGCGTCAGAGTCTATGTGTAATCCAGTAGAGATATCGCTGTTTGCGCGCTCCATCCACGTAGAACCACCAAGTTGCATGAATTCTTTTAAGAAACTGACTGTGATATGCGATGCAAAATGGTTTGATAATGCTGTTCGTAGAAACTCACGCATAGATTGATATTCGCACGGACCAAAGGACAGCAACGGGTGGATCCCTTTGGCCACATGACCGTTGCTCAGAAGCACGACAGTAAAGCAGCTTCCGCCCAAAGGTCCTGTAGTGCGCAAACATGAGCCAGTGCCTGCTTCTGCATGTGATGGGAAAACTTCAGTGAAAACTAGATCCAGTCCCGCCAGGCTAATTGGTAACGCAGTGATGTCTGGTCTGGGTGAAATGTCTGGAGGAGCGAAGGATATTTGAAATAGTGGGACTGAATCATCTACAGTTGCCGAATTGCTATTCGCATCTACCGCTTGTCGTAATGCCTCAGACAGCGCAGTTGCCTGCCATCTCTCGTCGTCTGGCTCAATCACGAAGTCTCCTGCCAGCAAAATGACATTTCCCATCATCCTCTGTAAGGCATGGGTAGTTGATGATGTAACATCATCGGATGAAGCGTTTTCTGTGACCGGTATCACAGGAAAGGAAGCTCTTATGCGCTGCAACAATGCCTTTCCAGCGGTAGGCACGTTGAGAACACAGGCGCTTTCGCATGCAGGCGACCTATTTCTCAAAAAATTCCTGGCACCTTCAACATGTACATCGCCTTCGTTTGCAGTCACACGTCGAGCTACAAGGCGCTCTTTGCTCTGCGGCTGTGCTGAAATATGACTTGATCTCGCTTTCTTGGCGCGACATTGGTTTCGCCGTTCCTGCTGCAACTGGACTGTACCAATCTCCCATATGTCCCTGTCCCCCAATGCATCTTTGCTACCACTTGTAGTCACATATAAATCAGATGAAAGGCTATCAAAAGCATATTGCCCGATAATCACTAACAAGTCGCACGGTAAGCTGGCAGCATGCCGTCCACTGCGAAGGCAGACTTGCGCATCGGGCAGCTCATCAGCATCTAACACGCAAAAGTCCAGAAGGCCCTCTGTGCACAGACTATGAACCCATGGTAAGTTCATGACATTATGCAGTGTTTCGCTCTGAAAGTCTGTGGCGATGACGTTTGCAGATATGTGTAATGGTGTTGTTGCGCAGGCTCTCGGGGTGCCGGCTTTTACTTCTTCATCCCGAATGTGCTCTAACACTCGCTGTGAAATACTCTTAATCTTAAGTAAACGCGCTAGTAACACTGAAACAATACCATGTCCGGAAGCTGCTTCGACTATGTTCACCCGCAACTTATCACGACGTACATTTGCAGCTAAGTGTGCAAGTTGTGCTACAATCACACCGAGATATTGCTCTGCGACGAACAAATTTGATGATACTTGTGATGGAACAGGAGCGTTTGCTGTGGTCCAAGCTTCCAACCCCGCCTGTGCATAATAAGCTTTCTGTTTTTGCCAGCAATTAGCGTTTCGATATGGGGTGAAAGCGAGTCTCTCGCACTTAGAATTCTGTGGTGTCATAAAAGCTTTGACTGCGCTGGCGGCAATCTGGGTTGTTGAAGAATTCCTTTTAAAATGCTCTTGCAAATCACTCATCATCCACTTTTCCTGAACCATTGAAAGGCACTCCGCGCTGCTGCTGCTTCTTTCAATAAGCATTTCGAGTTTTAAAATTAAGCCAGGTGATACCTTAATCAAATCTATGGACAGGCCTAGACGAAGACATGCTAATATAAACGATAGCGGTATTTTCGACGCTCGATAACTCGTCAAATACGATGTAAGTTCACGCAACATCTTACTTTCCCCTCCAGATATGTATATCCACTCTCCCTTTGTTTTTAGTCCTATCTCACATTCGTTCAATAGAGAGAAGAAAATCCAAATTGATAACACTTCGGATGAAATTGCACAAAAATCATGGCCTTTTTGTTGCCTTTGAGCTGCCCAGGTATCAGCATGACTTGTTCTCAAGATTGGGATCGATCCTTTGGGTTTTTTTGGAAATCCAAATCAGACGGAAAAGAAAAGACTACCTGTTGTCCACATTGTCGTGTTCACAGAAGATTGTTTTTGCGAATTTATTTATCTGTGCAATTTAAAGACATTCAAGCCTAAGGGGCGTTTAGGTGCTTTAATTAGCATCCGGAAAGGTATTGCAAGAAGCTTTTATTAAATTCCGGAACAGAATGGTGGCGAAAAAGAAGCGAGGGCGAGCTGGTGTGGCGGCGCCTGTAAAATCTAGTGCCAATAATGCAAATGAAACTGCGAAGCCCATTCCGAAGCGACTGCAATCTGGCGCTGCAGCTAAGAGTGTGATCGAATCCATGGCGGGAATAGGAAGCTCAAGCGAATCCAAGAATAAGAACATTGATGAGCATCCTCTCGCAGTAAACCATTTTGTAGTGGTGCGCTATCGTGATGATTCCCCTCGTTTAGCGAAAATTCTTGGCGTAGGAGCTCGCCCGTCTGCTCCGGAGTTGCAGCAATACTACGTCCATTATTTGGATTTTAATCGACGTATGGACGAATGGATCAAGGTTGATCGTATAATTTTGTTGCCTAGTGGAGCAAATCCGCTAGGCAAGGAGCGTATGGAAGCAGAAGAACTCATTCATAAGCAGAAGCATGCAACTATCTCTGTGGAAAAATCCGGATCACATTTGGATAGCTCGTCTCCTGACAATGTATCTAATCTGCCACCTATTCGTGTTAAGGAGAAGATATCTCGAAAAGATAGTTTCCCATTATCTGGACCTCCTTTAAAGCGCGCAAACTCTAATATCAGCGCTATTTCTCTCGTCTCTATGCGCTCAGATCGAAGCAGTCGTAACTCCCGAAATGGTGATGACGACAACGAAGACCAGGAACAACCTACTGACGATGATGATTACCGCGACTCAGAAGACGGTGTTGACGATGAAAATGAAGATGAGCAGAATGAAGATGATGATGGCAGCGACAATTCAAGACGTATGGATGTTTCTGCCTCTGAATTTCAAGGTGAAGCCTCCGACGAGGACGAGGACGATGAAGAATCTAGAAGTTCAAATGATACACAAGAAGCTAGAGATAGCTCTCGTAATGCCAGCTCTGGCAGAGGGAACTTGCTAGCTAGTACTGCTCGACGTGGATATTCCGGTTCAAGCTCCCAAGCAAGTCATATGTCACTGGAAACCTTGAACCGCGGGATCGTGGATAACCGCAAACAAATGTTATCGTTAGTTGGAAGTTCCGGCAATCTAAACAATGCGATCACGAACATAGAAGAGCTGGAGCACGACGAGCATGAAGGACTCGACGAGGAACTATTGCGCGAACACGAAGAATTAACGAAAATTAAAAATTTTAACAACGTAATGCTCGGCAAGCACGTGATGGAGTGTTGGTATTTTTCACCATTTCCTAGAGAATTCTGGTTAAATGCACCTGTGGATTGTATCTACTTTTGCGAGTTTACTTTGCGCTTTTTCTCACACAAAGATGAGTTGATCCGCTATCAAAACAAACTTCCCAAAACTCTGCCGCGGCATCCCCCAGGGAATGAAATTTACCGCGACGCGCATGTCAGTATGTTTGAGGTAGATGGTGCCGTAGAAAAAATATACTGCCAAAACTTGTCCTATTTTGCAAAGCTTTTTTTAGATCATAAAACGTTATTCGAAGATGTAGATGTTTTCTTGTTTTATGTGCTATGCACGTACGACGATCGTGGCTATCATCCAGTAGGCTATTTTAGTAAGAACAAATATTCTGATGCAGGCTACAATTTGGCATGTATATTGACATTTCCATCTGCACAGCGTCGTGGATATGGGCGTTTTCTCATTGCTTTTTCTTATGAATTATCCAAAAAAGAACTGAAGGTAGGAAGTCCGGAGAAGCCGCTGTCAGATCTAGGCAACCTATCGTACAGGTCGTATTGGGCGAATGTGATCCTCAACGTGTTGAAGACATACACAGGGAAGCAAATTAGTGTTATGGATATTTGCAAAATAACATCTATTGTGGCGAGCGATGTCATTTTGACCTTGGACATGCTGGATCTGGTGTACACAACAGTGGACTCTGGCGACCCTGCGGGCAGTCCTACTTGCCTGATTGTATGCACAGCTCAGGTCATAGACGATCTGTTGAAACGATATCCAGCTAATGGACTCTCAGTAGACGCTGAAAAGCTACATTGGGCGCCACTTTATGTTACAGATCCCAAGCGGGATCGTTGGACAATTGCGGGCAAACTGCAAGCAGTACAGTAAACGTGACTTTATATATGTAATGTGTATTTCAAGCAAATAAGAAAGAGAAGTTAATGACTTTAATCTTCAAAGATGTAAAATGGTTTATAGACCTCATCTTGGGAACTTTTTAAGTGCCAATATTTACATGTCGAATTTAATGTTTTTTTCTGTTTTGCTAAGCGCGGCATGCGCGTCATTCTTTGGGCGCATGCAGCTTTAATCCTCAGCGCATGTATATATAGCTTTTTTAATGTGCTTATGGCGCAGGCTTTTGGACACAAAACCGCAAGTCCCGTACTATTTGCCGTCATCCGGCAGGCGGCAGCATTACCTGTGTTGTATTGCGGAGCTATTATTTTCGAAGGACCTTTGCGCTTACCCAAAAAAGTGCCCGAAATTGTCCGCTTTTTAGGGATAGGAGTGATTCTCGGAGCAATGCAGCTTTGTTTTACTATCGGTATTGCATTGACCGACGCAAACACAGCAGCTTTGTTTCAATGTGTGGAACCGATCACAGCTTCTATAGTGGGTGCAGTGTCAGGCATGGAACCGCTTACCATCCCTCGAATAATTGGCGCAGTGCTCGCTGGCGCAGGTGTCACAATTATAGTTCTTGTACCGGGTACACGGCCGAGTGTATCTGATGAAAGTGATGGTAAAGATGAGCGTGTTATAGGTTACATACTGTTATATGCTCATGGCCTTGGAGTATCATGCTATCTTTTGCTTCAAAAAGTTTTTGTACGGGGCTATCAAGTTGTAGGAGAAGGAACAGAAGCGTCAGGGTTAAATGATGAAAGAATTGACGAGCCTTTGCTGTCTCCGACCGCTATCAAGGACGACAATGCGGACACTTCTTTGAATTCCATCTCTTCGCCTCCTGTTGGTGCCGAGGGTTTCGAGCCTGATCTAGGAAAACCATATGGCCCGATTACTGTCACTGCACATGCCGGCGTACCGTCCCTCTTTCTATTATTAATAGCTGCAGTTATTGACACCGGCATGAAACTTGAGAGTCCGACACCTTTATCGCAAGCCGCGGTTTCTCAATTGGGTTCTAATGCACTCGCAATTGGGGCAGTTGCCTATGCGGTGTTATTTGCCTCAGTCCTCGGGTATTCCTTACGCGCTTGGGCTAACCGCTTTGTGGATGCCACAACTTTAGTGTTCTATAATGCCTCGCAAACTCCTCTCACTGCTATCATTGCAGCTGCGTTGACCTCCGTTTGGCCCAGTCCTCCTTACTCTTGGGAGCAAGGTGTGGGCACCATACTTGTCGTAATTGGCGTACTGATGAGCACGCAGGATAGACTTCCAACGTGGTTATGTTCTTCATGGGCTACAACCACTAAGAAATAGTCATCATTCAAATAAGATGTGTTCTATTATATATCGTGTTCGTGAAATGTCTGAGTTCAAAAGACAAAGACAAGAGTTTTGCGCCTGTGTATTTGGCGACTGATGTTGATTTTGATGTTGAGGAGTCGCATTGATGTTTGTTGTCTGGTAAGGGATGTTCGTTTCCGTTTATTGTGTGATTGTTTGTTGCCAGATAAGAAGAAGCCTTTATCCGGCCGCTGCTTACCAGCAGGCTGTTGGTGTATGCCAATTAAGTGTCAAAATGTTGTTATTTATGTTATTAAATATGGTATACCATTCATTGCGCTGGAACCAATTTGCGTCCTACTTTCTCAGTCGATGCATTTGCATTTTTTCCATTTTGAATAGTTGCCACATCTGCTGCGGACACTGTCTCAGTCGAGCTGATCTGCTGTTTGGCATACGACACCACTACATCTACAATTCTGGACGATTCAGGTTCCACTTCAGTAAAGAACTCATGCTTTACATTCGGGTAGACGTACGATACTACTTTGTGTTTTTCGGTTCCGAGCAATTGCGCTGCAAGATCCGAGCCTGCAGGAAGTGCAATTTGATCGTCTGCACCGTGAACCAGTAAGCATGGCACTGTAATATCCTTCAGTGGCTGGCCGTACTTCAGTTCGTCGATCATCTCTAAAAGTTGTGCGCTGGTGATATTCATCAACCAGCCGTGATAGCGCCGTGGATCTCGGCGCATCTGCTCCAACATATTTTTGTCGCTTGTGATGTCTTCCAGGATGAGAGGTGCAGTGGGTCCCTTAGGGTCCAGAGCAGCCATGCAGGCACCAATCTTGGCAACAAAAGACAACTTAGATACGGGATACAAACAACGACAACCAAAAATAGATGCAGCGCCAGGTCCAGCCACTAATGCAAAACCTGAGAACATGATAGCTTTGACATTGCTTATGCCGCTTGCCGCGTTTGCAGTAATCAAGGTCCCCATGGAATGTCCATAAAGCAGAACAGGCGTATTCGCAGGATGCAATGTTTGCATGCTGTTGGCAAACGCAATATAGTCATCTCTAAGCTCTTTCCATGAATTGATTCGTCCTCGGTCTCCGCTGGATTTTCCGTGTGCAACATGATCCATGCCATATACAGCAAAGCCCTGCTTTGCAAATGCGCAAGCTTCCTTATGATGTGCATTGGCATGTGCGAAAAGACCGTGCGCTATAAACACAATACCAATAATTTTGCCATCTGCAGGTAACCAACTAACTACATTGCGCGTGTTAGGTAGCAACTTCTTGTCGGCTGACGTTTTCCCGTCATCCTCAAACTTATACAAAGCCTCTTTCCAAATGACGCCTTCCGGCGCATTAGACATTGCCTTGCTGTAGATCTCATCAGAGTCTAATTCCGGTTTGCTACCTGCGCACCCCATTTCTTTGTTTGTTGGGGAAAGGAAGAATGGAAAGGTAGACGCGTAAGCTCTTCGGGTTGAGCCTTTTTGGCTGTATCATTTGTTAAGCCAAAGAAGAAGAAGAAGAGAAAAGAGAGAAGGCGAGAAGATCGATCGGCGAGAACCTGCTACTTGACTCTTCCTTATTTTTACACAACTTATTTATACCTGCGTGATTAGAAACCCAGATCCAAACTAGAAGTTTAGAGATCGATCTCTGTCGAACAGCTTCGGGAACAATCTTACCAAATGCTCGCGATTCCGCATTGCGTCGGTATCGAGAGAAATTATGCACAACAGTTTTCTGCTTTATTTAAATCACAAAGCGTTGTTGTGAACGAGCAAGAACTGGCTCGGGATGCTGAGGTTTTCCAATCCTTACGAGCGGGCGCAGTTCGCAGTTCTGGTGAAGGTACGGAGACTGCAAAGACTTGTTTGAGACGATACCATTTACTCTTGCAGGATTTGAGCTCTCGGTGTGAGGGTTACCATCAGGAGCTGAAAATGGAGTTCACTTGGAGCGATGCTTTCAAAGTTGATAGAGGGAAAGTACTTGGAAACAGTTTCTATTTCGAATGGGGCTGCGTCTTGTGGAACCTCGGAGCTGTCGAAAGTGCCATGGGAGCTCTTGTAGATCGCAGCTCTGAGGATGGAATCAAAAGAGCTTGTAAGCACTTCATGTGCGCCGCTGGTGTGTTCGACTTCATGTTGTCGAAATGCATTAAAAACATTTCTGTGGGCTCTGTAGGCAGCCTCCCTTCGAATCTGCAATCAGATTGCATAGAAATGGCACAGTATTTGTGTTTGGCACAAGCGCAGCTCTGCTTCTATGAAAAAGCCGTCCGCGACAAGAAAGTAGGCAGTATGAAGGCATCGACAATTGCAAAGATTGCACAGCAAACTGGAAAATTCTATACGGCTGCATGGGAACTTGCGGAAAAAGCGGTACTTGTGCGCGGGCTAAACAAAGTTTGGAGCCGTAATTGCGAGTTTCAGGCTAATACATTTTATGGAGCCGCTGCATATTGGCAAGCACAGGCAGATCACGAGCAGGCAGAAGCTACTCACAAGGGCTACGGCGTGGAAGTGCGGCGGTACATGGTGGCGGAGCGTTACCTGCAGCAGGCCGTTGCTGCTGGCCGCGCATCTGCTCTTCCATCTGTCACTCTTTCTGCTGCAGAGGTCTTGCTCGCCGCTTCAATCAGCGGTCGCGAAGCGGCGGATAAAGAAAATAAAACCATTTATCTGTGCACTTGCCCTCCTGAATCCGAGCTAGAGATCATCAGCCCAATCAGCATGGTGAAACCAGCAGCGGCATCGGTGGTATCAGATTCTGCAGATACACAGTTTGTTGTGTTCAGGTACTTACTACCAGCGCAGGTTCAAATGCAGGTCATTGCATTGCAGGAACAAGCTGAGACTCGGCTACGCACAAATACCGCAAGTGCAACTGAAGCAACAAACGAATTGCGTGGTACACTTAGTTCACTAGGTCTTCCAGGCGCTTTAGAAGCGCATAAAGATGAACTGCTTGGTGGCGGCTCGAGTAGGGCCCTGCCAGACAACCTGTGGGCGAAGGTCGAATCCGTGCAACAGCTGTGCACGGGAAATCCACCAACTGCTGCCGCGGGCGCTAAACTGCGCGATCTGGAGACTGCCACCACGCGTGCCAGCCATGTCTTGGGAAGCATCTTTGACCGTCTGCAGCAAGAGTCACAGCTAGATGTAGAATTCCGTCGTAGGAATCCTGGGGTAAGCACCAGCGATATTCAGACCACCGAGGTTTTGACAGCGGATATTCGCAGCCACGCTCAAAGGTTGCAGGAGTCTTTCAAGAGTGCTTTAGAGCGTACGGAAAGTGATAAGAAGCAGTTTCGAATGGATGGAGGCACACAGGGACTGGACCAGCTTGGTCTCAGTCGCACACAGTTGCAGGCAAAACTTCCTGCAGTAGACCTTTTGGACATAAGTGGCGACGGCAATGCGACTTTGCCACAAGAAGTACGCACATTAGAGGCTCTTTTATTGCAGGCGGCAGAACTGATAGATGTGCGTGAGACTTCTCTTGCATCTTTAGAAGCGTTCTCCAAAACAGACTTCTGCGCGTTGTTACTGGAAAGAGGCGCTGGTGCCAACGCCGACGCCGCAGCCAGTCTGACTACTGCTTTGCTAAAAGAGCGAACAGATGAGCCCATTGCAGCAGTGCAAGCATCCATCCCCGACCAGGGTGCTCTTATAACACAGATCTTGGATGCTTATCAGAACTTCGAAAGGGTGCGAGCGACATCAAGCACGCCTCTGGGAAAAGCACGCGACGCCCTCATCAAAGACGTTGAACAGGCAATTGCACGTTTCTTTACGCTGTGGCAAGCCATAAACAGTGGGTTAACTTTCTATTCTACTTTGTTATCACGACTCGGTGCGCTGAGCTCGCAGCTAGACGACCTGTCCTTGTCGCAGCAAATGCAGCGAATGAGTATAGAGCAAAGTGTTACTCAATCCGCACAAGAAGAAGCGGATCACAGGTTTGCAGAGCAACTAGCTAAACAAATCGACTCTCCTAGAACAACCGCAGATGCCACTATGTCTCAGCAAACAGGAATGCCACCGCAAGTGGGTGCAGCAAGTTATGTAGACCCGCGCACGGGCAGTATAACAGCAGCGCAGGTGCCGCCTCCGCGCCCCCCAAAGCCGGAATCTGGAAGCTCTGCCTATAGCTACTTGCGCCCTCCTGTGTGTCAGCCAGCAGTTTCTATGGTGCAGCCTGTACCGCCCCCGCCGGTGGTTATGCAGCCGACAATGCCGTCATTAGCTGTTGCCGCCCAAGGACCTGATCATGTAGAGTTTGAAGCTCGCGTATCGCGTTTAAGTGCCATGGGCTTTGAGCGCAATTCGGCAATAAATGCACTGTTGGCCTGTGGAGGCAATGAATCCGTGGCAGTTGACCGCCTCTTGGGCGGACCAGGAGAGAGTAGCACTCCAGCTCCTGCTCCAACCCCTGTCCGACAGCCACAGCCACCGTTATCCATGCAATTTCCTGCGCCGATGCCTGTAGTTCCGCAGCCC
>JACCDO010814202.1_pt1 | contig 12728 bp, 10 predicted proteins | sample 7446101 | NCBI WGS metagenome assembly JACCDO01 (sample SAMN15323440, study PRJNA562643) | freshwater metagenome | isolation source: river surface water | place: USA:Blue River Watershed | collected 2017-08-16
TTACAGCGTTTTGAAAACCTTACTGTTATCGGAATTGATCGCGATGAAATCGCACTAGAGCGCGCAACCAAACGCCTTGCACCATTCGCAGATCGCCTCAAGACCGCGCACTGTGTATTTGATCAAATCTCAAGCGTTGTAGAAGGCTTTGGATATAGCCACATTAATGGCGCTCTCTTTGACCTTGGCGTCTCATCAATTCAACTCGATGAAACAGATCGTGGATTCTCTTATTCACAAGATGCGCCACTTGATATGCGTATGGATCGCAGCCGTGGAATAACAGCTTCAGAGATACTTAATACATACGAACCAGGTAAGTTGGTTCAGATTCTTCGCACTTATGGTGAAGAGAAGTTTGCAACTCGTATCGTTGAAAATATCGTCAAAGCTCGCGCAAAGGCGCCGCTGAATTCAACAACTGAATTGGCAACTCTTGTAAAAGAGAGCATTCCCGCAGCTACTCGTCGCACAGGTGGAAATCCTGCAAAGCGCACCTTCCAAGCACTTCGCATCGAGGCTAATGATGAACTCGGTGCAATCACTCGTGCTCTTCCTGATGCACTTGAACTTCTCATGGTTGGCGGTCGCCTTGTGGTGATGTCCTTCCAATCACTTGAAGATCGCATCGTTAAAGAGGTCTTCGCAGAGGCTTCAACCTCGAAATCTCCACGCAATCTTCCTATCGAACTTCCTGAATATGCAGCGAAATTCTCACTTGTCTTCCGCTCAAGTGAGACTCCAACTGCAGAAGAGCTCGAATCCAATCCACGTTCGGCATCAGTTCGCCTTCGTGCAATCGAGAGGGTGGCTGCCTAATGTCTCTTGCCACCGCTCGTAAAGTTTCAACTGCTCGTCCTCTTACAAAGAAATCTGCACCCAAGGCAAAGAAGCAGGTTTCAGAGCGCACTGCAGAGATCATCTCTGGTCTCTTCCCTGAGATTTCATCTGGTGCCCGCGCAACACATAAATACTTTGCAACATTCTTAACTGTTGTCAGTGCTGCAGGATTCCTCGTTCTTCTTGGAGTCAACACACTTCTAGCTCAAGATGCATTCACACTCTCTAATCTCAAGACAGAAGCGAAGGCAGTAGCCGATCAACGCGATGCCGTAAATCGCCAGATTGATTCTTATGCAGCTCCTGAGAAGTTAGCCGCAGCCGCTACAGCTCTTGGCATGCGTCCATCTGAAACCCCGGTCTTCCTTGATCTCACAACGCCCGAAGGCGGTGTAGCAAATGGGTAACCTGCTCTTATCTAAAGCTCGTATCAACATTTTGATTATCGGAATTTTCGTTCTCTTTACAATCCTGGCAGCACAGCTCTTCAGAGTGCAGGTTGTTCAGGCAAGTAATTACCAAGAAAAAGCTGCCAATGAGATGCAGTCGACCCGCACAATTCCAGCTCAACGCGGTGAAATCACAGATATCAATGGCATCGCCTTTGCTCGTAGCGTTTCAGCAATCACCATCGTCGTAGATCAGACACAAATCACTGATCCTGCACGCGTTGCAAACTTTGTTGCTCCCATCTTGGGTCTATCAGCTGCTGATGTTCAAGAGAACATCACAGGCACTCGAAAGTACTCAATCGTTCTTAAGAACGGTCGCCCAGCACTCTGGGATAAGTTGACCGAAGCAATTTATGAATACAACAAAGCGCTCGATGATAAGTACTTCGATAAGCGCATCATCGGTTTCTTCCCAGAGCGTTCATACATCCGCGAATATCCATCAGGGCAGCTGATTTCATCACTCGTTGGTTTTGTTCGCGCTGATGGAATTGGTGCAACCGGTATCGAATCAAGCTTGAACTCAATCATCACCGGCACCGACGGTAAGTACTCATACGCACGTGGCTACGGAGCTGAAATCCCTGGTTCACAGCGCGAAATCGTTGCAGCTAAAGCGGGCACAAATATTCGCCTCACCATCAATCGCGATGTGCAGTGGGTTGCATCTAAGGCAATCGCCGATGCAGTCAAGAGTGCCAACGCAGTCAGCGGAACAGTTATTGTGATGGATCCAAAAACAGGCGCCATCGTCGCTCATGCAACAGCTCCAACATTTAATCCAAATAACACAAAGAATGTGCCTCTTGCATTGATGCGTAACCCATCTGTCCAAGATGTCTACGAACCAGGATCAACTGGAAAAGTTATGACAATGGCGGCAGCTCTTGAAGAGAAGACAATTACTCCAACAACAGTATTTACAGTGCCTTACATGCTCAAGCGCGGTGGTTCTCCGTTTCACGATCACGAACCACATCCAACTCAGCAACTAACATCTTCAGGAATCCTCGCAGTTTCCAGTAACACTGGAACAATTAAAGTCGGCGAAACCATGAGCAATGACACGCTCCACAACTACCTCACTAGATTTGGTATTGGTTCGAAGACAGGTTCCGGACTTCCAGGAGAATCTGCAGGATTGCTTCGCCCGGTTTCGAACTGGTCTGGAACTACAGCTCCAACAGTTGCATTCGGTCAGGGATATTCAGTAACAGCAATGCAGGCCACGAGCGTCTTTGCAACGATTGCAAATAATGGCGTGCGCGTCTCCCCAACAGTTATTGCAGGAACAAGTGATCCATCTGGACACTTCACACCAACAGCAAATCGCTCAAGCGTTCGTGTCGTCAGCGAAGATACTGCAATCAAACTTCGTCTCATGATGGAGAGCGTTGTTTCATCTCAGGGAACTGCGCCCAGTGCAGCGATTCCTGGATATCGAGTTGCAGGCAAAACAGGTACCGCAATGAGATACGACCAGAAGACAGGTCGCTACAGCGGTTACACCGCTTCATTTATTGGTTTCGCTCCTGCAGATGCTCCTCGCTACGTCATCAGCGTTACTCTGCAAGATCCACGTAACGGCCACTACGGCGGTTCACTTGGTGGACCTGTATTTAAGAAGGTAATGACTTTCGTACTCCAATCAGAACATGTGGCACCAACAGGAACCAAGGTTCTTCCTGTTGCTCTGACAAAGTCTGAACTCACTCGAGCTCGTGCAACACAGGTAAGCGCAAAGAAGCAATGATTCGCCCACTCGCACCGTTTACTGCGACCCTCGAAAATACGGCGCAGTTGATAGGTGCATCTCTACACGGTGACAACGTCGCCTTTACCGGCGTAACTCATGTGGATTCAGAGGTTGAAGCAGGCGATCTCTTTCTTGCAATTCCTGGGGCGCGTGTTCATGGTGCGACCTTTGTTCAAGCAGCAATAAAGCGTGGCGCAGTTGCCGTTCTTACAGATGAAGCCGGCCTTGTTCACTGTGCTGGGATTCCAGCCCTCGTTGTTAAGGATGTCCGTACTGCAGGAGCACTTGCCGCTTCCTCTTTATATAAATATCCAACCCGTGATCTTGTCAGCATTGGAATTACCGGAACTAATGGAAAGACCACAGTTTCAACACTGCTCTATCAAATCTTCGAAGCAGTTGGCCGCGAGAGCGGACTTATTGGCACTGTTGAAACGCGCATCGGCGCAGAAGTTGTAAAGAGCTCACGTACAACACCGGAGGCAGCTGAGCTTCAAGCACTTGCTGCTGTGATGCGCGAACGTCATATGCGCCATCTAGTTATGGAAGTTTCCAGCCATGCACTCTCTTTAAAGCGCATGAAAGGTAGCCACTTCTCAATAGCTGCCTTCACCAACCTCTCGCAAGATCACTTAGATTTTCACAACGATATGGATTCGTATTTTGCAGCCAAGGCGCAACTCTTTACCTCTGAATATGCTGAACAAGGATTTATCAATATAGATTCACCATACGGTCAACGCCTTGCTACCGAGGCAGGGATTCCCGTTACGACTGTCTCGCGAGCAAATAGAGAGGCTACCTGGCATTTTGTAGAGACTCATAACGTTTCTCGTGGAATTGAATTCAGTATTCGTGGGGCAGGCGGAATCTTGATTGAATCACGTACTCGACTCTTCGGTGGATATAACCTCGACAACCTATTGCTTGCAGTTGCTATCGCTGTTGAATGCGGAATTGATCCCATTGAACTAGCTGCAATTATTCCAACGTTATCTGGCGCACCAGGTCGTCTTGAATCAGTTTCACTTGGTCAGCGTTATGCAGCGCTCGTTGACTATGCGCATTCACCCGATGCGGTAAGCAACGTTCTCGCGGCAGCTCGCGAATTTACAGCTGGCAAAATCATTGCTGTTCTTGGTTGCGGGGGAGACCGCGATTCTTCTAAGCGTCCTCTTATGGGTTCGGCGTTATTGCAGGGCGCTGATATTGCAATCTTTACCAGCGACAATCCACGTTCTGAATCGCCAAGCGAGATACTTTCTCAGATGACAGCCTCACTCACCTATAACGCGCCATCTCAAATCATTGAAGATCGCAGCGATGCTATTCGCGCAGCTGTCGCTCTCGCATCAGATGGAGACACTGTCTTAGTTCTCGGCAAAGGACATGAAACCGGACAAGAAGTAGCAGGCGTTGTGACTCCCTTCGATGATCGCATTGCGCTGGCGCAAGCAATTGAGGCCAAGCCATGATTACCATGAAAGCATCTGAGATCGCATCAGTTATTCAGGGAACCCTGCACGGTAATGACGTCACGGTGACAGAAGCAGCCGTCATTAACTCTGCCGAGGCAACTCCCGGGTCGCTCTTCTTGGCTATTAAAGGCGAAAAGGTAGATGGGCACGACTATGTAGCTGATGCTCGATCTCATGGCGCAGTACTAACTCTCTCAACGAAGTCAGTTGATGGTTCACATATCGTTGTATCCGATGTAGTAGTTGCTCTGGGCAAACTTGCACAACATGTTCGTAGTAACTTGCTCAACCTCACCGTCATCGGAATTACTGGCTCACAGGGAAAGACAACTACAAAAGAGTTATTGGCGACCGTACTTTCTTCAGCGGCGCCAACTGTGGCACCTCACGGAAACTTCAATAATGAAATAGGTGCTCCGCTATCACTGCTTCACTGCACTGAGGAGACTAGATACTGCATCGTTGAAATGGGCGCACGCCACAAAGGCGATATCGCGCACCTCTGTTCAATAGCACAGCCAAATATCGGACTTGTCCTCAAGGTAGGAACTGCCCACGTTGGTGAATTCGGTTCTGTTGAAGCTATCGCTGAAACTAAATCAGAACTCATTGCCTCCCTTCATGAAGAAGGGATTGGAATTCTAGGAACTTACGACGAATTTACTCCAAAGATGGCAGCGCTTCACAAGGGCAAGAACATCACCTTTGGTGAAGGCCCTGATTGCGATATCCGTGCTACCGATATTGAAGTTCGTGAAGGTCGCGCACATTTCGATCTCGTTACTCCTGAAGGGCGCAGTGCTGTCGGATTGCGCATTGTTGGGCTGCATCAAGTAGCTAACGCTCTCGCTGTGGCATCTGTTGCAACTGTCCTCGGATTCTCTCTCGATCAAATCGCTGGCGGACTTTCGACCGCGGAATCAGCCGCCAAGTGGCGCATGGAAATTCACGAACTTCCTTCACTCGTTCTGATCAACGATGCCTATAACGCCAGCCCCGAAGCGATGGCAGCGGCCTTGCAGACTCTGGTCCTCTTTGCGCAAGAGCGCGGGGGAGAGTCATGGGCATTCGTAGGAAAAATGAATGAACTCGGCGAGTCATCTGATGCCGATCACGCAGGTGTTGGCACCCTTGCCTCAGAACTTGGAATCGATCATCTGGTCTGCGTTGGAGCTCCAATCTACGGAGCAAAGATTGCAGCAGATAGCGCCACCTCTGTTCATCTCTGCGCCGATAAAGCTGAAGCACTCACCGTTGCAGCCAATATCAATCCTGGAGATGTTGCGTTGGTTAAGGCGTCACGATCGGAGAAGCTTGAAGAGTTAGCAGAATCAATTTCTGCACAGTGGTTGGAAAAAATGAAAGAGAGTGAAGAGAACGCATGAAGCTGATTTTGATTGCTGGAGCTCTCGCTCTCATCCTTTCACTCTTTGGAACCCCCGCGCTCATTAAAGCGTTAGCTCGTCGCGGTTACGGGCAGATCATTCGTGATGACGGTCCATCGACACATCACACCAAGCGCGGTACACCAACAATGGGTGGGCTAATCATTATCTTTGCTTCTCTGGTTGCTTATCTTGTGGCCCACGCAGTCACGCAGAGTTCTATTTCGACTTCAGCAATTCTGATTCTCGGACTTGTCATCAGCTTAGGTTTTGTTGGCTTCCTCGATGATTACATGAAGATTTCTCGTCAGAACTCTCGCGGCATCAGCGGCAAGCAAAAGATCCTCGGACAGGTTCTCTTCGCCTCAATCTTTGGTTATCTCGGAACTCGTTTTCCAGATAAAGATGGACTTACTCCGATCTCGCTCAATCTCTCAACTGTGCGCGATACCAGCATCACTCTCGGCGTAGTACTTGTTGTTATTTGGATTGCTCTCATGGTTACTGCAACCAGTAACGGAGTAAACCTCACCGACGGACTTGATGGATTAGCAACGGGTGCATCTGTCATGACTTTCTTGGCATTTGTTCTGATTGGCGTCTGGGAATTCGGTCAGAGCTGCGCAGTTACTGCCTCAGCAAACTGTTACAACGTGCGCGACCCACTTGACCTCGCAGTACTTGCTGCAGCATTTGCGGGTGCATGTACAGGTTTCCTTTGGTGGAACGCATCTCCTGCAAAAATCTTTATGGGAGATACCGGCTCACTTGCTCTTGGTGGAGCTCTCGCTGGCTTAGCTGCCTCCCTTCGTGTTCAACTCTTGCTCATTCCACTGGGCGGACTCTTCGTCATCATTACTCTTTCAGTTGCACTCCAAGTGCTCTATTTCCGAATCACTGGCGGTAAACGACTCTTCAAAATGGCGCCACTACAACATCACTTCGAACTTATGGGTTGGGGCGAAGTCACCATCGTGCTTCGTTTCTGGATCATCGCTGGCCTCAGCGTTGCACTTGGTCTCGGACTTTTCTATACACAATGGGTAGCAAGCTAAAACTCCTATGGCACATGCTCTCTACACAAACCTTGATGGCAAACGAATTCTTGTTGCCGGCGCAGGGGTTACGGGCGCAGCTTGTGCGCGTGCGTTGGAAAAACGAGGCTCCGCTGTCACGATTGTTGACGAGAAAGTAACGTCGCTCGAAAGTTTCTCAGTCATCACACCTGATGCAGTTAATTTCTCGAACTTTGATCTCTTATTGGTATCACCTGGATGGCGCGAAGATCATCCTGTTGTACTCGCAGCCCGTGCTGCGCGAATTGCTCTCATCAATGAAGTAGACCTTGCCTGGAGCCTTAAGCCAACTGGTCAAAAATGGATTGCGCTGACGGGCACCAACGGCAAGACATCGACAGTTGAACTCACGGCCGCAATGCTTCGTAGCGGAGGATTCCAAGCAGTTGCTTGCGGCAATGTCGGCACAACTGTGATTGAAACTGTTGATTCCATCGAAAAGCATGACTTTCTGGTTCTCGAACTATCTTCATTCCAGCTTCACTGGCTAGAAGATGCGCAATTTGTATCTTCTGCAATTCTGAACATTGCACAAGATCATGTGGATTGGCATGGCTCATTTGATGCCTATGCAAAAGATAAAATCTCTATTCTCGATAAATCGATGACTGCAGTTCTCAACGCTGATGATGGCGAGATCGTTAACCGCACTACACATTGGCAGGGACGTAAAGTCTTCTTCTCACTCGAAACTCCAGCACCCGGTGAAATTGGAGTAGTCGAGGAACTGCTAGTAGATCGCGCCTTTGTTGCTGATCCGCAAGAGGCTGCCATGATTTCGGAACTCGTTGAAGTAACTCCAACAGTTCCCCATAACGTCTCCAATACTTTGGCAGCAGCCGGTCTAGCGCGCGCTGTCGGAACATCTCACGAGGCTATTCGCGCGGCTATTCAAGAATTTAGCCCTGGTCGCCATCGCATTGAAAAGGTGGGCGAGAAGGATGGAATTACGTGGATCAATGATTCCAAGGCGACCAATCCGCATGCCGCATCTGCCTCAATCATGTCAGCGCTCTCAGTCATCTGGGTTGCTGGGGGATTAGCCAAAGGCGCATCGATGTCAGAGCTTGTTACTCGCATCAAATCACGTGTGCGCATCGCAATTCTCATCGGTGAAGATCGTGAACTCATCGCGCAAGAGTTGACCGAGAAGGCACCACATATCGAAATTATTCGAATAGATGCACCGACTGATTACGTTAAAGGCGGAGCAAGTAATTCATTAATGGAAGAAGTTGTGCGAGCAGCTCACGCGAAAGCACTTTCCGGAGATACCGTCCTTTTGGCTCCCGCATGCGCATCAATGGACCAATTCATTTCCTACGGTGATCGTGGAGATAGATTTAAAGATGCAGTAGAGAAGGTTGTTATCAATGGCTAATAAGACCGCTTCAACATTTTTGGCAAAGCCAGTTAATCATCTCTATATGTTGTTAGTCAGCGCTGGTGCGCTCACCTTCCTCGGTTTGATTATGGTCTTCTCCGCCTCATCGATTACAGCCATTGATAACCAAGGTAGCGCTGCATCCATTGTGATTCGCCAGCTGCTCTTCGTGGTTGTCTCAATTCCACTTGCTGCATATCTTTCTAAGCTTCCAATTGTCCGCTGGGAAATCATCGGCCGTATCGGTCTGGTTATCTCGATTGGACTTCTTGGTCTGCTCTTTATTCCAGGACTTGGCAAGACGGTGAATGGAAATACCAACTGGATTAATCTCAAATTTTTCGATGTTCAACCCAGCGAATTTGCCAAGTTACTTATGATCTTGTGGGCAAGCTATCTTCTTGCTCGTAAAGAGAAATCTGGTCGCCACAGCACCAATGTTGTAAAGCTGATTGCGCCAGGATTTCTCATCATCATGGCGATGATCATGTATGGCCACGATCTAGGAACCACTTCAGTCGTGGCTGCGATTCTCGCTGGACTGCTCTTCGTCTCTGGTATTCAACTACGCATCCTGGGTTGGATCACCGCTGCAGGAGCGCTTGCCTTGGCATTCTTAATTGCGACATCGGGATATCGCGCGCAGCGCTTCCTAGTATTTCTCAACCCGTTTGCACCTGAGGATTACAAAAATATTGGATGGCAACCTGCTCATAGCTTGCTCGGTTTAGCTACTGGCGGACTCTTTGGTGTGGGTCTTGGTGGCAGTCGTCAGAAGTGGGGAAATCTCCCCGAAGCACATACTGACTTCATCTTCTCTGTCATTGGTGAAGAACTTGGTCTCGTTGGAACACTTACAGTTCTTATTCTTATGGCAGTTCTTATCTACTCAATCTTCCGTATTGCACTTCGCGCACAGGACCCAATGGTTCGTTATGCATGTGCCGGAATTGGTATTTGGATTACCGTGCAGGCATTTCTCAATATCGGCTCAGCAACGAGCGTTCTCCCTGTTGTTGGCGTGACACTTCCTTTAGTCTCTTATGGCGGCTCAGCTCTGGTGGCAACTCTCTGCGCAATTGGTTTCGTTGCAGGCGCTGCTTTACGTGATCCAGCGGTGCGCAAAGAAATCGTAAAGAAGAAGAACAAGTGACCCGAGTACTTTTTGCTGGCGGCGGCACTGCCGGACATGTAGAACCTGCAATCGCGGTTGCCCGCGAATGGCGCGCTCACCATGCAGATTCCACAATCTCTTTTATTGGAACTCGTAGCGGACTGGAATCACGTCTCGTTCCTGAAGCTGGATTTGAAATTAATTACATAACAAAGGTTCGTATTGCTCGCCGACTTTCTCCATCTCTTCTCGTTGCACCCTTTTCACTCCTTCGCTCTGTTGCGCAATCTGTTGCGCTAATGCGCAAGAACGATCTTGTTGTGGGTTTCGGGGGATATGTCTCAGCTCCTGCCTATATCGCTGCCGCACTTACACGCACTCCCATCGTTATCCATGAAGCAAATGCGCGCCCCGGGCTGGCCAACCGTCTTGGCGCCCTCTTCACTTCTCATACTGCAATTACACATTCCATCGGCTCTGGAAAACTTTCTGAATCACTTCTAGCTGGATTGCCACTTCGTGAAGATGTGGTCAGCGCATATCGATCAGCGTCGCACGATTGGCAGAAGGCACGCACTGAGGCAAAACGTCAGCTTGGATTTAATACAACAAAGCCACTCATCTTTATCTTTGGTGGTTCACAAGGATCCGTTGCTCTTAACCAAGTCATTTCCGATTCACGTTCTGCACTCCTCGCCGCCGGTGTTCAAATCCTTCATGGAATTGGTGCCCGCAACGAGGAGCCAACAAAGCTCGATGGATATGAAGCGCGCGGGTACATCACCGATATGGCAACTGCTTATTTAGGAGCAGATCTGATTATTTCTCGCAGCGGTGCGGTGACATGTGCTGAGGTAAATACATTGGGCCGTTTTGCTCTCTTTATTCCATTGCCAATTGGAAATGGCGAGCAAGAACTCAATGCGCGCGATCTCGTTTCTCAATCTCGCGCCGAAATTCTGCCTCAGAAAGAGTTCACAGCCAGCTGGCTCACTTCGAATATCAAGCGTCTTATTTCTCACAGCGCCACCGCGACCATCGCAGGTTCAGATATCGATATCAACGCCGCATCTAAGATGGTCTCACTGATGGAACACGCGCTGCACGGAGGTAAGTAGTGAATTCGCTTAAGGGCAAGAAGATTCACTTCATCGGCATCGGTGGTTCTGGGATGAGCGGCCTAGCGCGTATCGCACTCTCCGATGGAATCGCAGTCTCAGGCTCTGATGCAAAAGATTCTTCTGTTCTCACAGCTCTTCGCGCACTCGGTGCAGAAGTCTTCACTTCTCACGAAGCAGCGCACGTTCAGGGCGCGGATGTAGTTATTTACTCCACTGCAATCTCTGCTTCTAATCCTGAGATGGCCTATGCAGTCGAACGCTCTATTCCCATCTTGACTCGCGCACAGGCGCTGGCAGCGCTCATGTCCGGAAGTAAGAGCATCGCTGTTGCTGGAACTCACGGAAAGACTACGACTTCATCAATGCTCACTGTCGCACTTCAGGCATGCGGAGTCGATCCTTCCTTCGCAATCGGTGGAACACTCACTGCTTCAGGGTCGAATGCACACCGCGGAACCGGTGATTTCTTCGTCGCTGAAGCCGATGAATCAGATGGATCATTCGTTGAGTACCGACCACTTGCGGCGATCGTTACAAATATTGAACATGACCATGTCGACTTCTTCCATACTCCTGAAGCAGTCACAGAGGTATTCGAGAACTTTGCAGCCACAATTTCACCTCAGGGATTTCTCGTGTATTGCGCAGATGACGCAGGGGCGACGCGACTTGGAACTTCAGCGCTCACGTGCACACCAATCTCTTACGGAGAATCAGAGAGTGCCGATCTGCGTATTGATCAGATTGAATTGAAAGCGATGGGATCTTCAGCTCGCGTGATGTGGAGAGGTAGAGCGGTGGGTCATCTCGAACTTCAGGTTCCAGGTCACCATAACCTTCTGAATGCAGCGTCCTGTCTAGCGATGGGGCTGACTCTTGAACTGCCAATCCATCAACTCCTTGAGGGACTTCATAACTTCCGCGGAGCTGGACGCCGATTTGAATTAAAGGCGACTGAACATGGAATCAGAATTATTGATGACTATGGCCACCATCCAACGGAAATTACAGTGACGCTACAGGCAGCACGTCGCTATGTCGGCGATGGTCGAGTCTTGGTCATTTTCCAACCGCATCGCTATTCGCGTACACAAGCTTTCTTAGATGACTTTGCTGTTTCACTAGACCTTGCCGACGATGTCACTTTGCTGGAAATTTATGCGGCGAGTGAGAAACCTATTCATGGGGTTTCATCATCTCTCATTGCCGAAAAGATGAGCCACGGATATTTCATTCCAAACTTCGCTTTAGCATCAGAGCGCGTGATTGAGATGGCAAAGCCTGGAGACGTCATCATTACTCTCGGAGCTGGAGATGTGAATTCACTTGCTCCGATCATCGCCGAAGGGTTGCAACGTCGCTTTGCGTAAAGTCTCAAAGATTCCATTAGTTGCAGTCATCGCTGCGGCGCTCTTCGGTGGGCTCATCTATCTCTTGGCGTGGTCTTCAATCTTTACAGTCTCATCCATCACGGTAACTGGTTCGCCTACACCCGAATCACAATCAGCGATTACAAAGATCTCAGCAATTACTACAGGTGAAAAGCTGGCACGAGTAGAACCCCAAGCGATTGAGAAGCGTCTACTTCACCTTAAGTGGATTGAGTCTGCACATGTATCTCGTAACTGGATTGATGGAGCAGTAGAGATAGTCGTGACGCCCCGAACACCTACTGCAATCTTCAATGGCTCAACCATTGATGCATCCGGAACCATCTTTACTTTGCCCGGATTTACGACGGCAGATCTTCCTCGAGTCTCGGCCAAGACTCCGGCCCTTGGCCTTGCTGCAATCAAAGTTTTCCAAGAACTTCCACGAGAGTTTCAGAGAAGTGTCGTATCTCTTACTGCCCGCAACAGCTCCAACTTCGCACTCTTTGTAGATGTCGATGGTCGCAATGTACAAATTTTATGGGGCGCTAATGAAGAAACTGCCTTGAAAATAGAGGTTATTAGCGCACTTCTTACACTTGAAGAGAATAAGAAAATTCGTCGCATTGATGTGAGTGCACCACATGCACCGATCGTTAAGTAATAACAATTCACTCAAGTTGTAGTTGAGAAAATAGTTCGTGGCGGTCTTTGATTACTACCTTCATACGCCATACGTTGCCGCCATCAAA
>JACCDO010237095.1_pt1 | contig 12726 bp, 11 predicted proteins | sample 7446101 | NCBI WGS metagenome assembly JACCDO01 (sample SAMN15323440, study PRJNA562643) | freshwater metagenome | isolation source: river surface water | place: USA:Blue River Watershed | collected 2017-08-16
TAAAAAGATTAAAAAATGGTATTTAGATATGGGATTAGCTTATAAATAATTTATGAATTAAGACAATAATGTTCTAATATATTTTCTTAGTAAAGTTTCTTCTAATGTAACCTCGGAATCTAATACGCTAGATCTGTTTTGAGCATCAACACCCCAAATATAGTTAATATAAAAATTTGTTGTAGGTAAGTCTTTTAAATAATAAGCCATAGCCTTTTTTAATTGAGGTTGATTAATAACTTCATTTAAATAAAAACGTAAATCTGATGCGTGAAATTGACCTGGATCTTTACCTTTTTGAACAGATGGTAATGAATCATATATTCCTAATTGTTGGCATGTTGTTAAATATTTATTTGATAAACGTGCAGCTGGGGCGCCATTTTCACCTGGGTTTTTAATATCCAATGTAGGATTCATCATTTTAGATAATACTGGATGTGATATATATCCATTCATACGATCAGCATCTGTGCCACTATCTTCATCGCCTAATCCATCTTCTGTTTTTAATGAACCGCCAAAATAAACTGTAGTATTATCCCTCATTTTTGAACCTTTCATGACAAGAGATGCTGCTGAATCTAATGGACTAGCTGACGGACTTACGATAAAATCAACTTTGGCACCTTGAAGGTCTTCACATAATTTTTTCCATAAAATAATACTATCAGCACCTGTAATTACTTTATCTTCACCGACGGTACGTATGCTAGTTTCACTCTTTGGATCACTTATTAATACTAATACCTGTTGACAACCTAAACCAATATAATGTTCTATCATTTTACGATGTCCCATATGTGGTGGTTTAAATGAACCAGGAATAATACAAACTGTTGTAGTACTTGGATCTTGTTCCCAGTTTATTTTTTTAGAATAATATCGAGGGAAATAGGCAGGCATTGTTTTAGCATAATTAAAACCTAATAATTGATTAATTGGAGCATAAGCACCAGTAAATTTAAATTTATTACCTTTATAACTAAAGACTACGCCTTCTAAGGCATCAACTTGTAAATTTTTAGCTTTTTCAAGTACATCACTCTTATTATTAATATCGACAGGAATTCCTAATGTACGATTAGCATTCTGCACTAATAATTCAATTTTATAAACATCATATCTGCCTTTATCTACGGTTGCATTTTGAGCTGTATATCTTTTATAGAGTAATTCATCAATGTGACTATCTGGATTAGCATTTTTAAATTGTTCGTAATCCATATAAGGTACCTTTTTACCACGAGAATTAACGTAATTAACTTCATCAAAATAAGGTAATGAATAATAATCTGCTAAAGCATTAACAAGATCTTCAGTCATACGTGCTGATTCTTTTTTAGCATATTCATCAGTCATCATTGTTGATTTAACGCCTGATAATAATTTAACACCTAGATTATAGAATAGATCTTTAAATAAACGAATTTGTTCATTAATTTCAGGCTTTAAATTTGCAATGATAGTTTTAAAATACTTGTTCTTTTTAGGATCAGACGTAAATAAACCTGCATCTGTCATTGCAGAAATGGCGTCTTTATCTAATTTATAAGTGTCTTTCATTACTTTTTTAGCTGCTACGGCACCTACAACGTATTGTTCCATACCTGCTTGTACTGCAACTTCCTCTTTAGAGATTGCATTATTAACTAAGTAATTTGCAAGATAATCAGCTGCGTCAGGTTTACTAGCAATTTGTGGGACGTTTAATAATTCTTGTTTAACACGTTGAATTTCATCAGGAACTATACGATAAATAAAGAAGCTTTTAATATCTCCAAGTGTTGTATTATCATCAAATGAATATTTGGTTTGCATTTCAATAATATCTTTTAATAAAAATGCAACGTCTTCTTCATTTAATTGATTAAGTGTCAATAATTCTTTTCCACCGTATGAAAATGCAAATTCTTCTGGTTTAAAATATTCAGGATTTAAACCTTGAATAAGTTCTTCATTACTGACATTAATTAATGCATTCTTTAATGCATTTGAAAAAGCCATAAAACGTGGATCATTATATGTATCAAAAGAATATGATTCGTCAGGATGTTGATCTGAAATGTCTACTTCAGCATCGTCAGTCCAGTCTATATCTGCCTTACCTTTTTCATTGGTACCTAGATAATAATCTTTTAAACCGTGCATTGCAATACGAAATTGACCGTAATTAATTTGAATTGGATTTTTAGGAAAAATAATATCGCAGTTAACGTATGTACCTTTAAATTCTCTACCTGACATTGCTAATTTTGGATCAGGATTACCAAATGTATTTGTAACTAATTGTGGACTAAGTTGTAAACATGCATGTGCAATGGCTTTAGCACCTATAAACATTGTTTCGATACCAGGTGAGGCAGCGAATTTTTGTCTTAACCATTGTAAATTATTATTAAAGTTACCAACATTATCTGGATCGTCGTGACGTATAAAAACAATATCTTCAATTTTAACAGGTTGTCCTGTTGGTTTAATTGAGAAGTGAAGATTGGCAGATCCATCAAATTTTTCAGGAACCTTTATACCTTTTTTAGCCTTATTCATGAGATCTTTAATTTCAGCAATTGACATTGACATCATTTCATAAGGGTGCATCATATGACGACCAGCGCCACCTTCTAATAATGCGTGTTTTAATGAAAACATTCGTTTATTTTTTTTATAAACACTTTCATTCAAAAATTTTTGAATTTTTCTCTGACCGATTTTATTTAAACGCATATTAATCCTTTAATTTATTTTTATATAAATATTTGTAAATCACGTGAAAATTTAATATTATTATAATATAATTATTTTATATAATATTTTATTATTTCTGTTTTTATTTTGGAGCATCTCTATGCCGATTTCTTTAGGTTATGCCTGTATCAATACACAATTGCCCTCTCCTAATTCAACTATGCGTCGCGCTACCTTTGATCAAAAAGGTTTAAGTTATGCTGGCGAAATTGCACTTAAAAATTTTAAAACTATGATTCCAATTATCGAATGGAATTATCGTAATAATATTCATTTATATCGTATGTCTTCTGATATGATGCCATGGGCTTCTGAATATCAAATGGAAGATTTGCCACAATGGTCAGAAATATTATCAACACTTACACAAATTGGCAGATTAGCAACAGGTTATAATCAACGTTTAACTTTTCACCCAGGTCAATTTAATTGCTTGGCATCAGATAAACCTAATGTTATCGCTAATTCAATCAAAGATCTAGATATTCATGGTAAGTTAATGGATCTTATGCATTTACCTAAAACACAACGTCATAAAATCAATATTCATTTAGGTTCAACTTGCGGTGCACAACATCAATATGCTATGGATAATTTTTGTCGTAATTTCGATAAATTATCTGACAGCGTTAAATCACGATTAACTATCGAGAATGATGATAAAAAAGGTATGTTTAGCACCAAAATGTTATATGAAGGAGTTTATAAAAAAATTGGTGTACCAATTGTATATGATCAACATCATCATGAAATAGGTCCACAAGATGTATCAGCGCAAGAAGCTATTTTTATGGCTTATGAAACATGGGGTAATTTACGTCCTGTATGTCATCTCAGTAATAGTAAAAAAGAATATGAAGATAGTTCAGTCGTAATTACAGCACATTCTGATTATATTTATAAACCTTTTATTGATTATGGATTAACTGTTGATGTAGTAATTGAAGCTAAAATGAAAGAACAAGCAGTTTTAAACTATCGAGCAAAATGGAGCGATCATGTTATTTACGAATAGAGAAAAATTTTTATATAGTTTTTATTTATCATTTTTGATTTTTTTATTATTTTTCTTATATATTGACGAAATTAAAACTAGTTTCGCGCAAACAACAGAAAAACGTCAATTAACAGATGAAAATCAAGAATTAAAAAATGAATTAATTTTTCTACAAAATCAATTAGAAGAATTGAAAAATGAAAAATTCAATGCTAATTTTAAAACATGCCGTGATTTATGCAAAAGCGTGATCTGTGAGAATCGTTAAAAATGTCAGATAAACAATTTTTTGAAATCAAAGACTTAATACAACTATCATGCGATTTATTATTACAATCTGACTTTCTAATTAACTTTCCAGATTGGAATAACTCATGGTATTTTGTCAACTATCATATTTTAAACGCATGTGAAAAATTAGGATATATTTCTGAAACATGCAATAACATTTACTAAATTTAAAAAGGAATTTTATGTCAGTGGATTTAGACTATTTATTTGCCTCTAAAGAAGAAAAGCAAAAAATCGATACACTCAAAAAACAACAAAAAGAAGCAGAGCAACAACAAAGACTAGAAAAAGATAAAGAATTAGATCCATCAGTCGATTTTAATAAAAACCCATTCATGTATGATTTAAAAGAACTAGATCGTAAAAAATTTATTTGTCTACCCTATAAAAGAGAAATCGATAGAATTCTAAAAGAAAGTTATCACGCTGACGCTTCCCAAGAATTAGACGCCCTTTATGAAAAATATATTAATATGGGCGATTTTCTTGGCGCCGATAGCTGTCGTAAAGGCTTCGTAACTCTAGGTTCCCAACTCAAAGAAAAATCACAAGATCTATTCGCAGATTATATTCAACAATCCAAACGCATTGAAATGGATCCTAGATATATCTCCTGCCGCCGCACTTTTCTCTTCCTGCAAAAAAAATACCCACAAAATAAATGGGAAAGTAATAAAAATAATTAAAGTTGTCAAAAAATCAAAAGCACTTTTATTTTTATAAATTTATTAATATTTATTATTAAAAAATATCTATGAAAGAATTTTAAAAAATGGCAATGACTAAAGAACAAATCATCCGTGAAATGATTCAAATTGAACTATTATATCAAACACGTCGTCATTTAAAAAAATTAAATGAATCAAATAACTCAACAACAAATAATCAATATAACTTTAGTAATAATTTTAATAATACATTTATTAAAGATCTTTTTAAAAATATCGAATTAACAGGAGATTATAAAAATAGCGATGGCACGAAAAAATCAATAAATAAAATAGAATATTCAGAGATTAATATAACTGATAAAGATATTTTGTGGAATGAATTAAAAGATTTTCTTATGATAAATTTAAATATAAAAAGTGAGATCTCTGCTGAAATTATTAATATCTTATCAACTGCTGATTCACATAAAAATAGTAATACAATTTTTCATTTATTTGAACAAACATTTCCTATTCAAATGAAAAAATGTGATAACACAAGTGATTTACAGGCATTTGCAAAATATCTCATTTCAAAACAAAACGAAAAACTTTTTAAAGAGTTATTTAACTTAAATAAAGTAGCAGGCAGTTCTACATATGGTGCAGGCAAAGGTGAATTTCTTTGTGTCTTATTAATAAACGGCGCAAAATCAGGCAGCTCGCAATTTGTAGATGTTGTTATTGAAAAAGGACGTAGTTTCGAAGTAAAATCTTCATTGGGTAAATCAATACAAATTAATTATAGTCAAAAAAGCGGTCTACAACCTTTAAAGGAAAAATTAATAGGTAAATATTCTGAATTAACATTGAAAGTATTTAATTTAAAGGAGGAATTTGAAAGTTTAAATGTTGATAAATTCTTCTTAAATAAAATTAATCAGAATACTATATCGCATTTTTCTTCTACAAAACCTAAAAAAGAAAAAGGTGAAGAAGATGAAAGTGCTATTATAATGTATGATTTAAATGAAATGTTTAAACAAGCTTTAAACGGTTTAAAATCAAAAACTTATGATAATATTTCAAATTTTCAAACTAACATAAAAAACCTTCAATCTACTAAAAAAGATATTATAGAAGATATTAATAAAGTTTGTTTTAAACAAACAGGACGGTCAAGTGGACCTAGTCTTACAACCACATTAAATAAAGCGACAGGTAATAATGCTACTAATAAAGTATCATTATCATCAAATGTAGATCAAGATGTTAAAGATTTTTTTAAGATTTATAATATAAAATTAGATTCATATTTAAATATTGCCAATAATGATAGTATTGGAGATGATGATACGATAGACGATTTTAATAATCAATGGAAATGGGATGATAATTATGCTTCCGATCCTAATTTACCTGAAAATGAATTAAAACGTAAGTGGTTTAAAAAATTAGATATTAATGATTATAATAAAAAATTAGAAATAAATATAAGTAATGATAAAACAAAAAATTTATCTGATAAAGTCATAGAATATTTTAAATTAAAAGAAGATATTCCTATTATAATTGATATTCCTACATGGTCTAATTACTCTACAAACACACAAGAATTTTTAAATAAAGTATTACCTGATTTTTTTGATAAATTAAAAACTGCATTTGGAAATGATAATAACGCACAAAAATATTTTAATACAATTAAAGATATGGTTACAAAAAATGTTACAACTCATATGCAAGATAATAAAGAAAATAATTGGAATTTAGTTAAAAATTATATTTATAATATGTGTAACAGTCGTGTTGTATTAACAATTGATCAAATGCAGAAGATAAAAAAAGTAATCGATTCTAATATTGAAGCTACGCAAGACTTAAATAGTACAAACTCACCTCCAGAAAATACAACTAATTTAACAAATGATGATTATGTAATTGTAGAACCAATTAAACCTAATCAAAAAGGTGAATATATCGTAGATATTAGTTATTATCAAAATAATAAAATTAAACATATTGATACATTACACAGTCAAGATTTGTCAGCTGAAAATAAATCAACAAATAACACAACCAGCACTGGTTATAATAAAAAGAAAAGTACCGAAGGAAATGTTGCTGCAACAGATCAAAAAAATGCTAAATTAGTTACACAGCAGGTTGGAATTGATTTATATGATGTGATATCAGATAAAGAAAAGATAAATAATAAAATTAAAAAATATAAATTTTTTAATTCTTTACAACCTAGCGCAATTGAACAATTATTTGGAAAAAGAGATAATTCTAAAAAAACCTTAGTCAAAATAAAAAATTCTAATTCAACTCCTATTGATATTAATGGTAAAAAACTAAAAGATATTATTGATTTAGATAACGCAAATAATCCTTTTGTTGAATTAATAAAAAAGTCTGATGCAAAAAATTCAAATAACTTTTTGGCTGATTATTATTTTATTTATGAAGCTGCTGATCAACTTGAAAAGCAAATTGAAAAATTCTACGTTAATGATAATAGTTTATTAGTTTTTGAAGAAGTGAAAGATGGATATGATAGTGTGTTTTTATATGAAGATTTAATTAAATATCAAAAAGCAAATAAAGATGGATTTGTATTAAATGTAAATCCAAAAGGTATATCATGTACTGCTGACTTTGAACATCAGGATGTGACTGACCGAAAAATGAAAGCTGCGACATCAGGCAAACCATATACATGGAGTCCTGGTAATAAAACTTCGTTTAAAAGTGGAATAAAGGATTTATTTCTTCAAGTTTTAGAGGCAATGTTAGAGATACAAGCCGAGATTCGTAAATAGAAAGATAATTATTAAAAAATTAAGGTAAATGAAATATTATGAATATTAAGTTAGTACGTGAGATGATACGTCTTGAATTATTATATAAGAATAAGCAGAGAAGAAAATTATTTGAAAGTGACGATAAAGAAGTAGAAAATGACGATGAATTAACGGACGAGATATATTCAGATCAACCTGATGAGATAGAAACGGCGTCAGAGCAAACTGATAATCCTGGGCAGGTTGTGATACCTAGTAATAGAACTGGAAATATTGTTAATAAGTTATTTACTAGTAATAATAAAGGAATTGAGACTAATACATTAAAAGCTTTGTTGGATGCTGAAAAGAATCCTAATATCGAAAAACATCAAAATGACTTAAAAGAAGTTGTATATGATTTTTATGGATCTAAAAAATTTAGTGATAAACAATGTGCTAGTATATATCAAAACATTTATTCTAATAAAGACAATCAAAATTATTTACAAAGTTTAATTGATTTTGAGTTTGATAAATATAAGTTGTCGGATATTAATAATTTATTAGAATATTTAAATGGTCGAATTGGGATGATTAATAAAAAAGGTACGTTTGATTATGAAATTTATCGTAATATTACACCTAATGTTCGATATGGTATTGGTAAAGGAGAAATGTTATTATTAAGTTATTTATCGGATGCAAAATCGGGTGCGACATCTAGACATGACGTTGTTGGTGAAACAGCTGAATATGAAGTGAAGCAAGGTGCAACTACTGAACCTGATGAAATTGCGTTTAAAGTAAAGATCAGAAGAAATACACAATCAAATGCCGCTCAAAAAAAGTTTATTACTGATGTTAATAATTTTATTAAAAAGTTTATTGATTCTACAAAGAATATGGATGAGATTTTAAATTTAAGTTCTCAATATGAATCTGCGTATATTTTTAATGAATTTATTACACGCAAAAAAGATCCTACTGGTTTTGTTTCTAAAGCAATGGGAGGTGATGTATTAAATGCTTTGGGTAATTTAGATGATTTTTATAAGGATAATGATTTATATTATGTTCCTGCTATTTTTACTGGTTTGTCGGCGATTTTGAGTGGTGAGCATAAAGGAAAAACATACGTAAATCCTTTAGATTATTCTAGACCTACGACTAGATATGATTTAGGTTATGAATTATCGGAATTTTTACCGATTATTGATTATATCAGTGGTCGTAAGGTAAATGGTAAAGAAGCTGAATATAAAGCTAAATTTAATGAAAAAACATTAAATAAATTGAAAAAATCTTTTTTGATGTTTTCTAGAAAAGAAACTGGTGAACCAAAGATTGAAATTATTGATACTGATAATAACAATCCTGATAATCCTACGATTAATAAATTAAATAGAAATAGCGGTAAATTTAAAGTTACTCCTGTTTTAAGTTTTTTAAAAAATATTAAAGAATATTCTGATCAAAATAATCCTATTAAAAAGAATGAAACGATTTATACAATTGGAGCGACGTCTTTAAAAACTTGGTTTCAAATTTATTTTAATATGACAATTAAAGAATATAAAAATGCTTTAAATTTTTATGAAAAGATGTTGAGTGAAATTAATGAAGCTGTGACAGATAATCCTGATATTAAATACGATTTGATTAAAGATTTGCAAGATTCAAATAAGAAGTTATCTAGTAGTTATTTAAAATATGAAAAATTAGGAAATGAAGAAAATTTACGTCAAATTTTGAATTATAAAATATTTCTTGATTTTTGGAAAGGCTTGGGTTTTAGAGACGAAATAGTTATTGATATTAAGCATTATGATGATAACAATCAATTAAAACATAGTAAACAAATTATTAATACAATTGGTGATGAATTTCAAATTTTAGAACCTGATAATAATCAAACTGTGGAAATTGATAAATTTTTTAATGATGTAAAAGATGATGATGTATTTAATTTAAGAGTAAAGAATGAAAATATATCAGAACAACAATTTGAAGACATTATGAAAGCCAAAGAAATATTTTCATTTTTAAATAATAATATCGGTAAATCTTCAAAAGATCAAAATAAAACCTCAAATATTAATATCGATATTGAAAAACCAGCGAAGCCAAGTAATAAAACTTCAAATATTAATATTGTTGAAATGCTAGATGATTTAATTGATTCATTGTTGAATGTTCATAAAACTATTTATGATGAATATTCAAAACCAGAAGGTACTAAAAATGATAAAATGACAGGTGGTTTAATTTATATTGCTGAAAAAGGTGATGTTTCCAATTTTCGTTTAACATTTAATAATACTTCAAAAAATGATTATGAAGATAATTCATTAAAAGACGTGGATTCTTTTAATAAGTTTATTGAAAAAAATAAAAACTTACCTATTATTAAAGATATTATGGGAGATGATTCTATTATTTGGCAAAATTATAATCCTTCTTCCCAATATCTTTTAAGTGTTTTATTACAATTTAAAGATGGTTTAAGTAATGATATAAATGAAATTAATGAAACAATTAAAAATATTAAAAATTTAATTGGACAATTAATTGTTAAAAATCCTAATAAAAATATAAATAAACTTTTAAAACGTTAATAAATAGTATTTAAAAGAAAGTCGTAATATTTAAATGAAAAAAATTAATGAAAGATCTTTAACAAAGCAATTTATTCAAACAACTTTAGCTAATGAATTAAAACAAGAAAAGAAAGAGAATAAATTATTAAAAGAAAATGGAATTAGTTTAGGTGGAATTGGATTTGGGAATTCCCGCTCCGGAACAGGTTTTGCAAGTTCTCCTAAAATGACAATTCAAACATGGTCAGATTGGGATGAAGATGAATCTGCATCAGAAGAAAATCATGCGCCATGGGATGAAAGTTGGGATGAAGATGAAAGTATGGAAGGATCAGTTGATGAAAGCTTCGAATCCTTAGGTGATGAAGGATATTTAAACATGCATTCTCCTAATTTTAAACCTGGCGATCATTTCGATACATCAGGTATGTTTTATGATGAAATGGGCGAAGAAGATTATTTTGCTGATGGTGAAGAAGGCGCGGCTGAAAAACCTCCAAAGTTAAATAAAAAAGGAAATATTTCACCTAAAGAATTACATAAACATTTTGATTTAAATGGCGATGGTGACGTTGATATGATTGAATATACTGATCATATTGATTTTCATAGTAAACATCCTGAATTATTGGATAAATGGCGTCAAATGAAAAAGAAACGTAGTAATTCTTGTCCAGATCATAATTCTTATTGTATGGTTGGTGATGCACTCTTAAATGATTATGATGATATTTTATCTTCTCTTGAAGGTGTGATGTCAGATTGCGGATCTGAATGTCATACTTCCAGTGCTATGGCATTAACTGACGTGATCAGAATGTTAAAAGAAATTGGAATCATTTAAATTTTATTTTTAAACTTTCCTTATCTCTTTTTTGAATATATAGTATAAAAGCAAAATAAAAAGGAGAAAAAAGATGGAAAGTGTATTAGACCCCAAATTGGTGGAAGCCATCATTTTATCAGCCAGCGTTGGTCAATTCGGTCAACAATTATGTGAAGAAACTTTTAATGAAGTTTGGAAGAAATTCGACACTGCAAAAGCCCAATTGGTAAATACCGCAGTATCAGGTGGCAGTGCATTAACTACCTATGTATTAACACAAGATAATTTTGTAGCAAAAGCAGCTGCTATTGCATTTTTATCTGGTATATTTGCTACAACTGCGTTAAAATTATTAAAGAAGAAAAATCAAGGTAATGAAGAAAAAGCTCTTCAAAACGCTGAAACACTTAAACAACTTGAATTACAATCTAAAGATGATCGAATTGCTTATCTTGAGAAAGAACTTAAAATTAAAGTTGAATTACTACATCAAAAAAACAATTTAGCAGTTGAAAAAACTGAGGAATAAAAATGAAAATATTTTACTTGTCAATTTTTATAATGCAATTAATATGTATGTTTGCTGCTTTTAATAAGAAACAAACATGCGTCTGTGATAAAACAGAACCTTATAAATGCGAATGTAAGAAATGTGAGTGTGCAAATGAAGATTGAAGAAAAACACGATTGTGAAGAACATAATTGTAATTGTTTTTGTTTAACCGCGGATTGGTGTGAATGTTGTGAAGACGGTCGTTGTGACTGTGATGAGTGTGATATCTGTGAAGAAGCAGTACATCATCAGAATCACTCAGATTTAAATCACAATAAATCTTAATTAATTCTATACTTTTAATCCTGCCTTAAATCCTGTGTGTTCCTATATATCAATAGAGATAAAAGAAGCGTGAGATATTAAATGCATATTTGTGTGATTAAAGGCGAACTTAAAATCGGTTCAAATCAAAAAGGAGAAACTTTTGTATGGTGGTCAGACGGCAATAAATGGTTATCAATGGAAGAATTTAAAAAATGCGAAATTGAAGATGGAACCAGATTTGTTTTATATATAAAGGATGACATCAAACATAAAGTCGATCAAAAAAATGAATATTCTCATAGCTTTCCTACCAATCATTCTACGTTTAATTCTGGTATTAATTATTCTATATCTCCTACACCTTTAAAAATAGATAACATAAAGTTAATTCAAAATGAAATACGACAACCTGAATCGAAACCAATTACTCCTATTCCTCCTGATACTACTTCTGTCAGCGATCTGTTTATCGGTGGCGCAGCCTCTATTGCCCTTCTAATGTCGGTAGTACAACAAGTCAGACAAAAGAAAAAAGAAGCTGAATCAAACCTTTGCTGTAATAATAATAAAATCGAAATTTCAAAATTTGATGCTAAAATTCAAAAATTAGAAACTGAAATCAAAACCAAAACAGAAAAGGATAATAAAGGGGTTTTTGCTGAAATATTAGAGGCGCGTAAAGAAATTAGAGATATTAAAGAAGAATTTGAACATGGCAAAGAAGATATTCAAAAAATTATTGAAATTATGACATTAAATAATAAAAGCAAGGATTAATTATGAAAAAGTTAATATTTAGTTTATTTTTACTTAGTTGTGCAGATGCTATTTATGAAGAAGCACCACCTCCACATGCTTGGGATTTAATAGAAATAGGAAGCGATGGTACTGCTAAAGCTGATGGAATTAACGTTAGTTCCAATTTTGATCCTGCATGGATTGTAAGTGACCATTTTTTCAATAATACTCAAAGCGTATCAGTAAATAATATTCAACATTTTTTTGAAA
>JACCDO010530683.1_pt1 | contig 12726 bp, 7 predicted proteins | sample 7446101 | NCBI WGS metagenome assembly JACCDO01 (sample SAMN15323440, study PRJNA562643) | freshwater metagenome | isolation source: river surface water | place: USA:Blue River Watershed | collected 2017-08-16
AAAGGTCCGGAAATTTAACTAAATTATTATTAGTCCATCCATATATATTATTCATTTTAATATACTTATTATATATTATATATATAAATTTATCGTATTATGATAAAAAAATATCTTCTAAATAAAAAAATTAAATTTTTAATTAAATCATCTCTCATCATATTAGTTATATTATATTGATTTTGCAGAATTTAATTTATGGATTAGTTAATTTAACCCATGTATTATTAATGATGAATAAAAAGCAGAGGCGCAAAGGCAGGGTCGATTATTTATTTATAAATATTATTAAAATAATCAAATCTCTTTTATAAAAAAGGAAATTTCGTTTTGTTGTTTTGCTACCAATTAAAAAATACCTTCTAGCCTTGCCCCCTTTGTATTTATTTTACTATTTACAAAACTAATTTAATTATAAAATTAAATAATTAAATTATTTTTTTAATTCAAAAATGTTATTAATCATAAGAATATGTTATGATATGGTAAGTTTTGAATATGGTATTGACTTATTTAATATAAGAATGCCAAGTTATTCTTGTTAGTGACACCATCTTTAACATATATAATTGATAAGTAAGTATTACCACTTGCATCAGTATTAATACAGAATGCCGCTTGGTTATCTACTAATGAAGGTGTATTATCATTTATATTTGTATATTTAACCATCATAGAACCTAAAATATTCATAGCACCATTCACATTAGTATTAGATAAAGTAGTAGTTCCGCCGACAGATAATGTATCTTGAATAGTTGTAGAACCATAGACACTAAGTTTATTTTCTAATGTAGTAATACCACCAACAGATAAAGTCTTTTTAAGTGTGAGTGAATCTCCTATAGATAAATTATTTACAACATTAATAGTTGGAACAGTTAAAGAACCACCAAGAGATACATTATTTTGAACAATTAATGAATCAGCAATAGATAAACTTGAGCCAATAGAAGCGAAACCACTAACTTCTAAATTACCATCAGAATATATTAAATTTGCTACAGATAGATAATTATTAATAAGTAAACTACCTGAAATTTCAGTATTTGATAAATATGAATTTCCATTAACAGATAATCCATTCAAATAAGCGTATCCATTTACAGAAATAGTATCTTGAATATTAACAGCCCCATTAATAGATAATGAGTCGTATAAGAATACTTTACCACTAACGGACATTTGATTGCTTAATGTAAAAACACCATTAACAGATAATGAATCAAATAAGGTAGTTAAACCATTTACAGACAATCCGCTTTTCATAATAACTTGTCCATTGATTGAAATAGAATCATATAAAGTAACTGGACCTTGAATAGATAAACTTTGAGCTAATGTTGTATTACTACCAACAGATAAAGCATCGAATAGTGTAACTTGACCACCAATAGACACAGAATCAGTAAAAAAAGACATACCATTAACAGATAATAAATCAAAAAGAGTAGTAGTGCCACCGATTGATAGATTATTTCGAATAGAAGCGGAACCGGAAATATCAACATTTAAAACTTCTAAATCACCAACAACTAATGTATCACGTAAATAATCATCAACTCCAGTAAATGAAATAGCGCCGGAGGTATCTAAATGTAAATAGTCTTTAATTAACCACCATTTATGGTCAAGTGTAGTATCACGAATTAAACCAGTCATATTTTTAGAACCATCGAAATTTTTATATTCACCGAGAATACCAATAGCTAATAAATCACTTGGATTATCATTAGCAACCCCAATAACACCATCTTGAATTTGAAGACTAGTAGTATTAATAACAACAGCACTACCATCCATATATAAATTACCTTTAAGATATAAATCACCAGAAACATCAACCCCATGTGTAATATAAACAGGACCATGAATAGAAACAATATTACCAAGAGTGACATTACCACCAACACTTAAATAATCAGGTAATACTAATGAATTAATAGATAAAGGACTATTCATAACAACAGGTCCATTAAATGTAGTGCTTCCACTAATAGTAGCATTATTAACTGATAAAACGTTTGTGTATAAAGTAGCAGAAATAGATAAACTATTATTAATAGTAGTTAAACCACCAATTGAGGTAGAACCTTGAATAGTTGAATTACCACCAACCGATAATGTATTATTCAATGTAGTGGCACCAGAAACACTAAGACTATTGTTAATATTAACAATATTTAAAGTTGTTGTATTTGCAACAGATAAACTATTTAATATAGCAGGTCCCGAAGTTGAAATAGAAGTAGAAAATAAATTACCAGCTAATGATAAATTACTACGTCCAATTATATTATTTGAAACATCCAGATTTGATAAAAATGTATTTCCTAGGATAGAAAGACCATTACCGAAAATTGTTCCAGATACAGATAAATTACCATTAAAAGTTCCTAGACCATTTACCGATATTTGATTAGAGAAGTAAGCAGTAGACGCTACAGATAATGAATTAAGATTAAGATTACCGGATACATTAATAGATGAAATAGATAAATTACCGGAAATAGTAGCATTATTAATACTAATAGATGAAGCAAAGATAGTATTTTGAACAGATAAATTACTTCTTAAAATAGCTAAACCACTAATATCAATAGTATTTGTAGTAATATTATTACTAAATACAGAACCTTGAATAGATAAATTACCTCTAAATACCGCTGTTCCAGAAACATCTAATTGATTAAGTCTTGTTAAACCAGCAACAGATAAAGAACCAGAAATAGTTTCATTACCAGACAAACTTAAATTTGAACCATAAATAGTTCCATTCACAGATAAAATATCAGATAAATAAACTGCACTATTGACAGATAAAGTATTTCGGAGGATAGTAGCACCAGAAATATCAACTTGATTTAATCTAGTTTGACCAGCAACAGATAAAGAACCAGAAATAGTATCATTACCAGACAAACTTAAATTTGAACCATAAATTATACCAGAGATTGATAAAGCAGATGAAGCGGTAATAATATTTGCAATAGATAATGTATTTCTTAAAGTAGTAGAACCAGATATATCGACTTGATTAAGTCTAGTTTGACCCAAAACAGATAAAGAACCGGATAATGTTTCATTACCACCAATACTAAGAGTATTTGTAATAGTTTGACTACCAGACAATGATAAAGAAGAAGCAAATATATTACCTGAAACAGATAAATTATCATCTATAGTTGTTAAACCGGATATAGATAATTGATTGTTAATATATGTTATACCTGAAATATTCATTGATGATACTGAAATAGTATTAGTATAAATTGTATTACCAATTGATAAATTATTTTGAAAAGTAGCATTACCAGAAACAGATAAAACACTTCTAAGAATAGTGGAACCAGAAATATCAACTTGGTTTAATCTTGTTTGTCCTAAAACAGAGAGAGTCCCCCCAATAGTTTCATTATCAGATAAAGATAAAGAAGAACCAAAAATTGGACCAGATACTGATAATGAACCTTGGATAGTTTGATTTCCAGATATAACAGTATTACCTAAAAATGATGTAGAAGATACTGATAAAATATTAACATTTAAATTATTAGATATATTAATAGTAGAAACAGATAATACATTTGTAAAAGTTGGACCATTAACAGATAAAGTAGATGCAATAGTAGTTCTACCAGAAACTGATAATTGATTATTAATAGTTGTAATACCATTAACACTTAGAGTTCCTGACATAGTAGCATTATTTCTTAAAACAAGATTTAATGCATCTAATGTTCCAAGAGTTAAATCGGCTTTTTGAGAATCATTAACCCCTGAAAATGCAAAAGAAACATTGCTAGATAAGTCTTCAACTAACCACCATGTATTATTAACAGTGGTATCGCGTAATAAACCACTATATAAATTGTTAGATAGGTCAACATATTTACCTAAAATACCGATAGCAAGATTATCACTTGAATTATTTGATGATATTAAAATTACATTATCAGATATATCTAGTGTTTGTGTATTAATAATAGTTTGAGTTCCTTGAACTAATAAATTACCAGCAACAGTTAAGTTTTGTGCAATACTAACAGAATTATTAAAATAAGAAATACCAGCAACAGATAATATATTTGAAATATAACCACTATTAATAGATAAACGATTTACAAACGCGGTTCCATTAACTGAAATATCTCCAGATAAATAAATAGGTCCATTTATACTCAAACCGGATTGCATAGTTACAAAATCACCAACACTTAGGCTTTTTTGAAGAAACAAATTACCAAAAATACTCATAATATTATCTAAACGAGCGTTTCCACTAACACTCAAACCATTGCGAAATATAGCAATACTAGAAACATCTAAATTATTAATTCTAGCTGTTGAATTAACACTAATTCCACCTGAAAATATAGCATTATTTGCAACAGATAATGATTCAAATCTAGCTGGTCCAGAAACAGATAAATTAGAAATAAATACTGCACCACCAACAGATAACCCATTTAATGTTGTATTTCCGGATATACTTAATGTATTATTAATAGTAGTTGCTCCAGAAATATTAACAGTATTTAATGTTGTAGAATTTGCAACAGATAAATTATTTAAAATCGCAGGTCCATTAACACTTAAAAAATTATTTAAATAAGTAATACCATTAACAGATAATACATTTATTATTGTATTACCGTTTAGACTTAAATTAGAAGCAATCAATGTATTAGATATAGATAGATTACTTGCAGTTAATGTATTTGAAATAGATAGATTATTAGCTATTAATGTATTAGAAACAGATAGATTACTTACAATTAATGTATTAGAAACAGATAGATTATTTGCTGTTAATGTATTTGAAATAGATAAATTATTAGAAAAAACAGTATTTGTTAAAGATAAATTGGAACCATAAATAGAACCATTAATACTTAAATTACCATTTAATATTTGATTACCATTAATTGAAATACTTGAATTTAAATAAACATTATCTTTAATTGATAAAGTATTTTTAATTATTGTATTTCCAAAAATAGATAAATCAGAACTTAAATAAGTATTATCTCCAATTGATAAAGTGTTATTAATAGTTGTATTACCATATATTGATAAATCAGCAGATAAATAAGTATTATTACCTACTGATATAGTATTATTAATAGTTGTATTACCAAATACAGATAAATCTGAATTTAAATAAGTATTATCGTTGACTGATAAAGTATTATTAATAGTAGTATTACCAAAAACAGATAAATCAGAACTTAAATAAACATTATCTCCAACAGATAAAGTATTAGATAAAGTAGTTTGACTATTAACAGATAATGTTGAAGATAAGGTGGATGACCCTCCAATAGATAAGGAATTATTAACTTCTAAGTCATTAGAATAAATTTTACCATTAATAGAAATATCCCCATCCAAAATAATAGGACCGTTAATACTCATTAAACCCGAAACAATAATATTATCTGAAATACTAAGAGACCCTTTTAATGTTTCATTTCCATTAATAGATAATCCATTTTGACCATAAATAGTATTACCAATTGAAATAGTAGAATTTGTAGTAATATTAGAATTAATAGATAATGTGGAATTACCTGTAATTGGACCTGAAATAGATAAATTTGAATTTGCAGTAATAGGTCCATATATAGATAATATATTGGATAAATATGTAGCATTTGATATAGACAAAATATTATTTAAATAAGTTGGACCAAAAACGGATAATAAACCTGCGAGAGTTTCATTACCGCCAATACTAATATTATTTTGAATAGTAGTATTTCCACTAATACTTATATTATTTTGTAATGTAGTATTACCTGAAATAGATAAAGTATTATTTAAATAAGATGGTCCAAAAACAGATAATAATGCGGATAAAGTTGTATTATTAGCGACTGAAAGTGTGGATGAAAGAGTTGCGGACGCAAATACTGATAATAAATTATTCATAGAAACAGCACCATTAATACTCAAGGTTGAATTAGAATATATTGGTCCAGAAATACTTAAAGAACCATTTAATTTAAGATTGAGAGCATCTAAGTCCCCAATAACTAAATCTGCTCTTTGAGAATTATTTGAAACGCCAGAAAAGTTTTGAGCACTAGCATCTAAATAATTTTGAATTAACCAATATTTTTTACCATCAATATCACGAACTAAACCAGTATAAATATTGGAACCATCAACAGTAGTTTCGCCTAAAAAACCTATAGGTAAAATATCATCAGGATTACCTAATGCTAATAGTATAACTCCATCTTTAGTAGAGACAGTTTGTGTATCTAAAATAGTTTGAGTTCCTAAAACAGTAAAATCACCTTTAACAGTTAGGTTATTATCGAAGAAAACATCATTTGCGACGGATAAATATGTTCCAATATAAGTAGAACCAGTTATACTAATATTAGAATCGAGTATTAAATCACTATTTGCAAATATTTTTCCATTAATACTAATATCACCTTCAAAAAAAGCTGTATCATGAATACTTAATATACCATTTATAATTTGGTTTCCATTAATAGATATATCGGAATTTAAGATAAGGTTATCATTAAGACTTAAAGAACCATTTAAATATTGATTACCATTAACAGATAAGTCAGTGCCAATTAAAATACTACCGCCAACACTTAATTCTTCAATAGTAATAAATCCATTAATATTACCATAAATATTACCAGCAATACTTAAACCATCTTCCATAATTACGGTTTTATGAAAATATGCTTGGTCATCAACTTCTAAATCACTGAGATATGTTAGTCCATAAATAGAAATATTAGAAGCATAAATATTACCATTAACACTTAAGTCTCCATGTATTAAAACATCTTCTTCAAATTCTGCAGTATTTTCAACTTCTAAATTATTAACTTTTAAGTTATCAATATTAATATCACCAACACTTAAATATTCCATGGTAGTAATACCAGCAACCGATAATTTATTTAAAAAAGAAATACCATTAACACTAAGATAATCACCAATCATAAAAAAATCAGAGAAATTTAAATTAGAACCACCACTACTATCAATACCAGTACCATAAATACGACCACCTACAGATAAATCATTAACTATAATAGCAGTTTTTTCAACATTAAGCCATCCATTAATTGTAACTTTATCTTTTCCTGGTATATTTCCGGCAACAATCAGGTTTGTTTCTAATTCTTTAACTTGTAGTTTTGGAATATACTGAAAGTTATCCTTCCTACTCATATTAGTTATATAATATACATATAGAATTTAACAAATAATACCGTAAAAAAATAAATGATTTTAAGGTTATATTTACAGTTTTTAGGTTAAATTTATTGTTTATAAACGAGTCCAGCTAAACCATCTTTAATAATAAGAAAATTAAAACTATGTGAATAAGTTCTTAATAAAATATTAGGTTTATATCCATTATCTGTAAATTTAGTAGGACTAACTAAGCTAATACTTAAGTCTTTACGTAATACTTTAGAAAAATTCAATGAACCTTGTGGATTATGAGAGCATGGATTTAATGCAAAATTATAATTATAAATATTATAATCAGTCCCAGTTCTAAAATTATCATATAATTGAACTGAACTTAAAAATATTTCATCTGTTACTGGACTAATTTCTTGATTATTTGCTAAAATAACTGCATCAGATAAAAGATGGTCATCATAATCAAATGTATAAATACCATCACCATATTTAATATTAAATGATGAAGTATAATTATCTAAAAAATTAGCTTTATATACATCTTCACGTTGTAAAATCCAGAATATATATTTAGTTGGATGACAAAAATCTAAAGGGTAGAAAAAAGTATTACGTTCATTTGGTTCATTTAATGTTTCAGAAATACCAATATTTAATAATTCTATTAATAAATTAAACTGTCCTTTTTTAAAGAATGTTTGTTCTTCTTTGTCTAAAAAGACATTTTTTATATATAATTCAACTTGTTCAATCTTACCTATTACTTGTTCTTCATACATTCCATATTGTTCTGGAACTGTTCCACGTGGAGTAGATTCATCTATATATCCATTTATACCTGGTAATGGGTCTCCGGTATAATTATATTGGCGAACTAAACATTTATTTAATGGTTTAAATTTAATTTCTAAATTAATTTCTGTATTAGACATTGCTGCTATTGGTAAATATACTGACGGGTCTCTTGTAAAAAAGAATGGAATATGAATATAAGTCATAACGTCAGTTGTGTTAGTATATCCAATACGAAAACTATCTTCATAAAAACGTGTCATTCTATAGAATGATTTTTTACGATTTTGTGAATTATGAAGTTCATTATATAAAAAAATACATTCACCATTTAATCTTTCAACAACTGAACCATTAAAAATAAGTTTAATTTCATCTATTAATTGAAAACCAATACCATTAACATATGATGTAAATTGCGGATCTTTAGTTGTAGAACCATCTGGATTATAAAAATTATTTACACGAATTAAATCTGCAAATTTAAATTTTAAATAAAGACCACCTAATAAATCAGCTCTCATTGGTAATTTTACTTTAACTGTTGTTCCAAAATCAGCATGAATAAAATAATTTTCAGCTATTTTAAAATAATCCATCGCAAAATTTGTTGAACGTTTAAATACTTGACGAAAATATGATACTTGCGGATTACCGTATAATAAAGAGTCTTCAGGACCTCTAGCTTCAATTTGTATAATATTACCTAAAGTCATTTTATAATATAATTATAATATTTTAACATATAATTATATGATAATTTTAACATAATAATTTCTTATCCAATATCTATTTCCAATAATCTATTTTTATATTTATCTACACTATTTTATCGATAATCAAATATGATAATTAGATTGTAAATTGATTTGTGTAATCTTATATAAGTCTTACATCCATAAATATATGATTTATATCGGAAAATGTATTTTTTTATTTATCTACACTATTTTATCAATAATCAAATATGATAATTTAATTGTAAATTGATTTAATATTTTAATGTTGTTTTATATTGCTGTAAAAGAACATTGGTAATATTAGCATAATTAGATTTCGCTTCATTAAATTTATTACATAATTCTTTATTTTTTGTTTCAGGAGTTTCACATAAATCTTCTAATAAATTAATACCTGTATTTACTTTATTTTTTAATCTACATGTTTTTAATTCTTTTGAATATTGTTTTTTAACATAAAAATAAACTCCTAATGCAACTAATATACATATAATAACAGTCGAAGGGTCCATATTACCTTCTTTAATACCACCAAAAACTAATGCGAATGTTCCAACTATAAAAAGAAAACTTAATAATATATTTGTATCTATTAAATTAAATAAATTAGATATTTTATACATCATTGATTCCATATTTTGAGAATCTAAATTAGACATTTATTATAAAAAGATATAATTATAAATTTTTAATTTTATTTTCTAAATAAATATTTTCATTTATTAAATCATTCAAATTATCTAAATTTTTTATTAAATAAAATATATTTTTAGAACAAAATTCTTTATTTTCAATAATTAAATTATAAGATTTTAATATTAGCTTATGATATTCTTTATCAGACGATAATGTTTTATCAGTATTAATATTTTTAATTATATTTAATAATTGTTGTTCTTGAATAACAATATCTGTATATTGTTGTTTATAATAATCAATTAGTTCATTAATTTTATTAATCATTTTAATTATTATTAATAGAATTATTTATATATTTTGATAAAATTTATTCATTTACTTAATATATCGTCTGGATTATTATTAAACATTGATACTAAATTATTATCTTCTAAATGCTCTTTAATTCTTATAGATAAATTATTTGTAAAATTATAAATATCATTAATATCATGTGAAGTAATAAATGGTTTAGTAATATAGTTGATTAAACTTGTAAATATTTCATCTTCTTTTTTTTTATTATAGTATTCATGAATATCTGTATCATCATGTTCTAAAATTAAATAAGCTCTAATGGTTTCAACTAAACTATTAATAGAATATTCAAATAGATGTGGATTTAATTTATAGTCTTTATTATTTACAATATTTTTTTTAGATTTATAATATTTTTTACAAATATATTTAGCTTTATTTTTTTTAATACTTGGAGATTCTAAATATAAATTTACATCAATTAAAACATCTAAAATATTATCAATTGTAATATCATTTAATTTAACTTCCATAGATAATAAACTACTTGTAAATTTTTCTTTATGTTTAATTGGTTCAATAAAATAATTTTGATTATCAAAACAATCAGGTTTATCATATTTATAATTAGGTCTAAAACCATATCGGTCATTTAAACAGAATGCATCAATATTTTTAAATCCATTTGCTAATTGTAAAACACCAGTATCTAATTTATGAAGTTTGGATGTTATTAAATATAATGCCTGTAATAAAGATCCAAGAGGAACACCAGATATTGTATTTGCACATGTTAAATATTTAACATATAAATCAGGTAATTCAGGACAATCACCTTTATGAATACTAGTGAATGCAATTGGAGTTTCTTTATTATATATAACTAATAAATCATATTCATCTGGTTTATCAAAACAATTATTAATTAATTCTTCGTAATAGCTATAATTAATTTCTTTACATACAATACTTTTTAATATTTTTATTTTAAATTTATCTAAGTAATATAATGATTTATTAATATATGGATATCTTTCAAATAATTTTGCTTTATTATAAATTTGAATATCTAAATTTTTATCAGTATTAATTTTATTGATAAAGTTTTTAAATCTGTCATTAGTATCTAAAAAATCTGTTAATTTATTATAGAAAATACCATTATTATCAATTAAATTTTCCGATTTTGAGTTAAGTTTTAATGCTATAATTTGTAAAATAGCATATTCAATTGATTCTTTATCTAAATATGGTTTATGAATATTTGTAATTATTAAAGATAAAATATCTTTATTTTCGATTTTTACATCTAAATTAAGTTCATCTTTTGTAAAATTACATAATAATAGTAATATTATTTCTTTATTATAAATAGAATCAAAAGTATTATTTATTTTATTAATTGATTCTTTTATTTTTTTAATAGCTTTATCTCCCTTAACTTGGGATATAAATTTAATAAAACTTGGTTCTTTAAAATAGAGAATATCATTATCTATTAATTTAAATATATTAGGATAATTTATTACTAAAAAATGAAAAATTGGAATATTATTTATAATTAATTCTTTAATCTTGTTTTTAATAAGGTCCGGTTTTATTGAATATAAAATATTATACAATAAGTAAAAACAATATGGTATTAATAATTTATCATGTGTTATCATAAATTTTATTTTATTATTATTACCTTTATATTTATTAATAATATCATTATAGTCTCTACTTATTATTGTATATATATGTAATAATAAATTATCAATTTCTATTTTATTTGTGTTAATATCATTGATAAATTTATTTAAATAATCATTATCATCTTTATATTTAGTTAATTCTGTATATAATGGGTCGAATTCAGTACCTTTAAAAAAAACATCTTTTAAATTAATATAATTTTCAAAATATAATTTTAACTGTGACATATATAATATTATTAAATAATTTATTTACTTTAATAAATGTAATCATTATATTTATTTAAATAAATTTAATGCAATTAAACGTGGTAATTCATATTTATAAATAATAGTCGATGAATTCATATTGAATACAGTTGATAAATTTTCATCACAATAAAAACAACTCTTATTAATAATATTATTATTTATACAATATAATTTATTAGTTTCAATATAATAAAAAATAATTTCTAATAATTCAGAAATTGATAATAAACTAGTATTTATTTTAAATAGTGTTATAAATTGGTCTTTAACAATATGTGGTGTATGAAAAAATGATTTTAATTTATTAAATTTATCTTGTTCTAATAATTTATATTTATCTGTTTCCAGTGATATAAATATATTATTTGTATTTTGAAATGTAAAAACTTTATTAGTCATTAATTTATATTATATGTTTTATTAAATAATTCGCAATATCTTTATATTTTATATTATTTTTTCCAAATAATTCAGTTAATTGATTATTACATAAGACTGTATCTGTTGATTTATCATATAAATTATTTTTTAATAAATAAGAATTAAAAGATGATATGATTGATGACATTGAATATAAATCATCTTCATTTAATTCTAATAATTCAGCTAAATTTGAAGATATACCTTTTAGTTCTGTTAAAAAAACCTGCGAAATATTATTATTTAATTGATTATTAAGATTAGTTATATCCATTAATACCTATATACCTATTTATTTATATTTGTTTTTATTATTTAATAATTAATTCAATTTATTTTTTAAATAAATTAAAATAATTAAATATTTTTATTATTTTCAATAGTGGTTTATATCAATCAATATTCACCTAAAACAATTTGTTTAATGGTTGCATTTGATATTTTCATTTTATGATTAGTTTCAAGGTCTTTCTTAACTAATGTATATGATTTATGAGTTATATATTTATTTTTAATTAATTCAATATCAGTTTGTGTATATTTCTTTTTAGAGGCCTTAATTTCATTAGGTTTAGATTCAGAATATTTATATTGTAATTCAACACCGTTAGATGTTTGAACATATCCATCTATAATTAATTTACCATTATGAACATCATTATGACAGTGATGACATAACTGAACCAGATTCCATA
>JACCDO011865485.1_pt1 | contig 12725 bp, 10 predicted proteins | sample 7446101 | NCBI WGS metagenome assembly JACCDO01 (sample SAMN15323440, study PRJNA562643) | freshwater metagenome | isolation source: river surface water | place: USA:Blue River Watershed | collected 2017-08-16
AAGCGTTCTATTTTTGGCTTTTATTGCGATTCCATTTGTACCTCATGAGTCATTTATGGTATTGGATCATGTCTTCATGCGTATTATTTTATTAGCAATATTGCTATATTCTGTCAATTATGGGCCACTTGTAGGAGTTGCCACATTTATGCTAATTGCAGCCTTATTGCTTGAGAGAAATTATAAAGTAGTTTCCTTATCTCGTCTAATGTTCCGTTTGTCACCTCGTGGAACACGCCCGTTAGATAATGTGGAGAAGTCGATGGACATGCCCGAGTCGACGCAGTTGAATTATGTGGAGGATGAAACACCGACTACAGGAGAGAGTGAATTTGGCCCGAAGGATTATTCGGGGCAGAATGACTTTGAACCTCTCAAGTTGGCCGAGAATCACAAGGATGTGCGGCCGTCAGTGCCATTGGGAGCGGCTGCAGGGGTGGTCTTTTAGACTGAGATAGATGCTGATGATGGTACAGGGCAACCTTGTAATGTACTTGTTGATTGATTATAAATTGACCCTGATGCTGGTAGACGTTTTTCTACCAGAACGCGCTTAGCAACGCCACAGAATTTGACATTTGCTTCAAAGTCATATTCAGGGTTACTAGTTGAGCGCCAGTTTGGCTCGACTTCATCAAGGTATTTTTGCATAGAATCATCATCGACGCAGGTTTGCGGCACTGTCTGGCCATCAACTGTAAATGACTGCATTAGAACTACTGGAGCAGTCTTGCGGTAGCTGTGGAACGTTTTATTGCATCCTGGGGTAATGCATTTCATTTCCTCAAGCCGCTTTTGATTTAAACAGCTGGTTTCAGAAATGAGATCGGTGTTTGTATTACCACTGATTTCACATTTAGGCGCGGATGTATGAATAGGGCCGTCACCCACTGTGGTTATTTCACTGGAAGTGCAACCCTTTTTGCCGGTTGCTTCACTGGCAAAGAAATTTGGCATAGAGGGCGGGCAGAAACTAGCTCCTAATTGACTGCGCATTTGATCATGGATATCAGAGCATGAAGGAATTTTTCCTGACGACTTTGAAAGAGTGCAGATGAGACGTCCCTTACAGCGGCGACGCTCAATTGTTCCTTCACAGCAGAGAGAATCTCCACGGCGGTCAATAAAATACTTAGAACCGGGTGGGCAGAAGGTCGCATTTTTATGAATAGGAGCTTTATTGGATTCAGGAATGGCGGCTGCACTGGGATTTATGAAGTTTTCCTCTTCAAATCCCTCTTGCCATCGCCGGAGTCGGATAAAGGCTACAGTAACTGCAGTTAGGAACAGTATGAGGCCTAATATTGCAAAGGATGAAGAATTCATCGTCTAACTATTAAGGGAGAGCTTTTATGAGTTATGCATTTACAGGTGGTGCGGTAGGAGTTTTCATTGCGGGTGGAGGTAGTTGCTTATTTGTTATATTAGATGGTGTATGAGATGCGTTGCCTGCGCCTGCGTTGCCTGCGTTTGCTTTCCCTGCCACCGCCGCAGCTGCCGCCAGAGCTGCATTTGCAGCCGTCGCAGCTGCAACTGCATTCTCAGTTGTATGGAATCGTTGGCCAACCTTATAAAAGATAAACCCAAATACTACTACAACAACAACTGCAACTAATATATTTAAAAACATGTAAATAAAATCTCGTGCACCAGTCGTGCCAGCATTTGGATCTGCATCCTTAATTGCCGCCTGCGTAGCAATCGCATCTGCATCTAATTCATCCTGCAATGTCCTACGACTCTTTGTAATTGGATCAATAATTACCAGATTATTTGATATATCACGAACTTTATCAAGCGGCACACATTTATATTGCGATGTGGGTATTAATGACTCTTGGCCGGCTTTAATAGGACCTTTGACAGGTACAATTTTGGAGTCATAAAAAATAAAGCGGAGTCCAAACTTATCATCGCCGACACTGATCATACCCCTATAACAGTATCCTTCATCGGACCATTCAGACACTTGTAATTGATTTGTACTATTCATGGATCGCTTGAATGCGGTTGGAACAAAATTACGAAGCTGTCCTGGAACACGGAGTGGCGGTGGGTCACGATACATATCTGCCGTTGTTGCTTGCACAACATATCCAGGAAACAGAATCACACGTAAATTTAATGGCTGGGCCTCCTTCAATTCAATACATGTTACATACGTAATTCGCAACGCATCATAATTGAGAAACACTCCCAGGCTACTTGCAGCCTTTGATACCTCTTGGCTGTGCATATCGCGAAAATATGCATCAATATCACTATGAAAATTCTGGCTGGCCGTAATATTTGCCTGGCTATATATAGGAATTAAAATCATTAATCCTTTTTCACCAGAGTAATTTTCTCGTTGTTTTATAAAACTAAGGGCAAATCCAAACGAGGCCGGTCCATCAAATGCTTTCGCCCCTTCCATTGTTGGTAAGGGGGTATCTTGGCCACGAATATTATACACTTGTACCGCTTGTAATTGATATGGTACCGAGTTAAATATAAATGTATCCTGGCCGGCCAGTTCATCAACAAAGCCAGTTGTCACATCATATGTACGCGGTACTGAACGCTGCCCCAATGATGTCTTAAATGTCATTTTTTGCATTTTCTTATTTATAATTGCGGCGCGGTCAATATCACCTTGTATAATTACGGGCAATCCTGAATTACCAGCAGCTGAACAAAGACTCATCTAAGAGCTTTTAAGGAAAAAGAGCACATATCTAAGCGCCTTGGCCCAAGCCAAGATATCTTCTAAAAGACTTGTAAAGCATGTCTTTTAGAATATATAGAATGCATTATGCAACGTCTAGATGAGTCCAGGAATGTATTTGGGACCATCCATACGATAGATATGGACTTTGCCGCCAGTTCCTGTGCCAAAGTTTTTGATCTCTTCACCATCCATCAATTCATCACATCCTACATCATCCATGCAGTCACGCTTCTTGTAACTGACCGGAATTGGGACTGGATTATATGTATCAGTACGTGTATAATAGTTCCAACGATCTGTGGAGCCGGCTGTGCGACGACCATAGAGAGGCAGTACCTGTCCATCCGGGGAAGTCACAATACCAACAGATTGGAAACGCTCTGGCAGACCCTTTGTTGGGATATTAATGGGAATACTTGCAATACCGCCTCGAGGGGGCCATTCAGGGCCTGCATTCCAGTCACGAAGAGGTTGAGGGGCACGATCATAGCGACTATCACCACCTGCATTGATATTCAATACTGTTGCAGGTTGGGGACGAGGGAGCAGGGTTGGTGCCGCCGGCGTTGGTAACGAAGCCATGAATGCAGGTGCAGACGCCGCACCCACCGCAGAACCCTGATTAGAAAGAATCATATACACTAAAAGACCGACTATTACAAGTGCTAAGGCAAAGAAGATCATATTTGTGGTAAAGCAGAATGAGCCGTTTGGGCATTCGCCTTGTGGTGCACCGCCGCTAAATGCACCACTACCACCACCTTTCATGCGCATCTTTAGTTTCTTCACCATTCTATTTACTGTTTACCAAACATATTTGTAAAAGAGGAAAGGAGGTTCTGGCCATCGGAGAGCATTGGCTTCATGGTTGTAAGCATATTCATGAGGGACTTTTGTGTATCAACGAGCTTGCGTGTATCTTCTGTTAGGGAGTTGATTTGATCAGGATTGAGAGCACCGAGGGCACGCATAATAGTTGTGCCGGCGTCGATGTGGGGGCCGTTTGTGGCAGCGGAAGGGAGTTGGCCGAGTTTGAACATACCAACATCTGCTAGGTTTGTAAATGCAGATGTTGTCGTTGGTGCAGTACCTGCCGCAGGCGCTACACGTACACCAGTTCCACCAACAGCACCACCTGCGCCTGGAGGCACCATACGTGGGCCAGCTGTGCCTGAAGGGGCTACACGTACACCGGTTCCAGCAACAGCACCACCTGCACCTGTAGGGGCTGTACCTGTAACTAAGGTAGAACGTGTTCCAGTTCCAACCGCAGCCGCTGGAGATCCACCAGCATTCATTGTTGGTTGTGCAACTGCAGCAGGCGCAGATCCTAGTGCAGCTGCAGGTTCGGAACCAGTCTTTGTAGACATATTAGTACCTTCAATGTTTGACATATCTGCTGAAGGTTTTGTAGGGAGTTCGACGGGAGTCGCACCTGAACCTGTAAGATTAGGTATCATAATACTTGCAGTTGTCGTTGCAGGTGTAGTTGCTGCATTGGTTGCAGCTCCAGCACTAGCATCTGGCATTGCAGCCCCAGGAGCGCCTGGCATTGCAGCACCAGGAGCACCCGCCATTGCAGCACCAGGAGCGCCTGGCATTGCAGCACCAGGAGCACCTGCCATTGTAGCCCCAGGAGCGCCTGGCATCGCAGCACCAGGAGCGCCTGCCATTGCAGCACCAGCAGCCTCATCCTGGAATCCTTCAGTCAACTTTGGCGCTAGCCCAGGTGCATTATTGTGTGTAAATTTAGCATTGCTATCTTTAATGATCTGTATTACCTTATCTGTGTTATAATTATGATACCCTTCAGCCCACTTCTTTTCAATGTAAGGATACACTGCCTTCAACAATATACCAGAGAAGATGATGCAAGCGACTGCAACTTCTAAGCTACCTCCCAGACTGTAAGCAATAATACCAACAGAGAATGAGCTAAGGAGTCCAAGAATCCCTAGATTCTTTGTACCCCATAAAACAAATATTACAAATATTGTTGCAACAAATGTGTAAACTGCAACACTAACTTGCATCTGTCTAATTGATAGAATAGTTAGTATTATTATGCAGCTACGAGTGGTACCAATACTCGCTGTAAAATCCAAAAGAATGCACCTGCAAAAAGTGCTTTAATACCTAGGCCAATTGAAGTTAGGTCACCTCCAACTCGTAATAGACGAGGGAAATAGAGGCCCACCATTGTATTAATGATTGGTAAGCTGAATACAAACACAATTATAGCAACAAGGAGAGGTGTTTTCATTTCACGAAGTAAGGATGCCTTACTTGATTTGAACCAACCATCATCTTCAATTGGTGTAGGAGGTGCAACATGTGCCACCGGAGAATTATAGGGAGCACCCATCATCATTGCACCACTAGCCGGGCCAGGTCCAAACATTCCTTGATTGGGCATTAAGGCAGCAAAGTCTGCAGCTGTAGGATGTTGCTGGCCAATTATATGAGCGGTTGCTGGTGCACTATCCATTGTATGACCAATCATTGTGTTAGGGTTAGGGCTGTTCTGTACTGCCATTGCACGTGCAGAGGGGGCCGGAGGTAGAGCACCACCACCGCCACCAGGCATCATCATATTTCCTCCAGAACCGCCTTGGGAAAGATTCATATCAGCCATGATCTTCTGAACGAGATCACCGTCACTCTCTAACGGCGCCTTGGAATCCAAATCGCTAATAAGCGTGCCTGCACTCGAACCTGATGACATTACTTTTCATTTCTAATGAAAAAATCAACGACGTGCAAACACGCCTTGAAATGACTCAATAACATTGCCCATGCATTCCGTAGTTTCTTCAGAGAACTTGTAGCATTTATTATTCAATTTGTATACAGACTGTTTAATTTCTGTGACTGGTGGTGCTTTCAACTTGACACATTCATCACCTTTACAATCACCACCAGCAATGATTACAATAATTCCAACACCAATCATAAAGCTAAATAAATAGCCAAATGTTGGGCTTTTAATATAGTCGAGCAACATTCTAAATCATCCACAGAAAATCGCCAATTAGACTAGATGATTTTCAATCCATTTGTGTTTTTTGCAGGACTCCTAATGGGTATCTTTGTTGTTTGTGCAATTCGCTTAAAAGCAAAGGAGGTTGTTCGTTATCCTCATCCCTCTAACTCCGAAACAACTGTGTATCGGGACAAGAATAATGTTTGTTTCAAATTTAAAACTAGCGAGGTTTCATGTGATGAACACAAAGATAAAGTTGTAGAGTATCCTTTACAGAACTAGGTGAGCTAATTAAATCCAACTCGACTGCGTACACGATTTATAATTGCCGCCTTACGAGCCTGCTCTATTTTTTGATGATATCCAACGTCACTTATCACACTTTCTTTTACAACTTCTGTACCGGCGCCCCCGGCTACTACCTCCTCTCCACGGTCCTCTTCGCGTAATTGTTTACGAACATCCATAAGAATACTGCCATATAAGTTTCCACCCTTCCATGCAGCCGCATTCGCCGCTAAGGGGTCAGTAAGGGCAAGACCAATACCATCGAGTTTTTCCCTTGAATCCGCTAATACCAGGACTGCATCGCCGGTTGCCATTAGACGTTCTTTCAAATCCGCATGTTGTTTAAATTTGGCGACAGTGGCCTGTCTTAATAGATCTTTACGAACATTGCCCTGCCATTCATGTAAATCAATGGCACGCATACCACCTGTTTGCTGCGCAGTCTTGCGTACAATATTATTTGCTAAAGTGCGCATTGAGCGCGGTGCACGCGTCTTCATAATACGTTGACGCAAATCATCTTCCAAAAAGAGACGTGCCTTCTCGGCAGCCAACACCTGTTCAATTGTGAAATATTTGATGCCATTTAGGACAAATTCCACAGGATAAAATGTGCTAAGGAAGCCGTATTCATTCTCTTCGGGCTGGCCAAATAGGATGATTTTGAGATCTTTGGCAAGTTGTTGGGCAAATGAGGCTGTACTGCCTCCCCCCTGGACCTTGCCTTCAGCGGCTGGGCCAGCAGCTGCCCGTTCTTCACGTACAGGTGGCTCAGGAATGACCTCTTCACCTTCTGTAACGTATAACTTACGCAAACGCTGTGTAGATCGCCGAATAAATGTGAGCTCCTGTTCACCAAATGATTTATCTTTATCAAATACTGCATCACGAAACACATATTTAACAGGCAATCCTGTAAGGCCATACACTTCGCGAACAGGATACATTGCAGCATGACGTGTTGCATCCAACCCCTCCACCTTTTCATTTGCCTTCAAAATTTCTTCAATCGTTACCTCTTCACCGGCCTTATAATCATTATACTTTTGACGAAGCTCTGTAATTGCGTTGTCATATTCATCTTCAATTGCACGGACGGCATCAACACGTTTGGCAGTTGCCTCTTCGCGCTCCTCCTTGGTAATAGGTCTGTAAGGAGGAATAGTGTATACTTTTTTGACAGCCCCAGGAACTGTGTCATATTTTCCCTTACCAGCACCGGCCAATTCCTCGCGAACGATAAGATTTCCTTTAGGATCAAATGTGAAGAATTCCGGTCGTAGTGCGCGGTTTTCAAAGAAGAGTTCCAGTTGTTTTGTTGAAGGGACCTTTCCTGCAGGTTCAACAACCGGAGCAACGGCTTTTAAAGTCTTTGCTGCAGCTTTTGCCACCGTCGATGCGGCAGCTGAAGCAGCTTGTGTAATTGCCTCCATCTCTATTAATTATTCCAGTTAGAATGTCTGCTACATCTGCCACTGCACCCGCCGGTCAAAAAGGCCGCTCATCCGTATTATATGCTTTTGCAATCGGACTTGGTATCCTCATCGGAACTACAGGAATTTTAGTAACACGTTTCCAAATTATCCTTATTCCCATAATTGCATATGTTGCAGGTACATTCCTGAATATATTAACACAAAACTCAATTTGTAACAAGTCAAATACAGGCCAGGCGTTTGCATTAGGCGGTATTTCTGCAGGGGCAGCTCTAATTACATATCTGCTCGCAGCTAATGTAGGTCTATTAGGATCTCCTATACGTGCTCTTTTTCCAACTATGGATGTTTTTACACAAAAACGATTCATAATTGGATTTTATTTATTCTGGGCCGGTTTGTATTCTCAGATACTTTCAAGCGGATTTGTGCAGGCCTGCCCATCTTAATCACTCTCACCGCCACTACTGCTGCTGCCACCACCGCCGCCGCTCAACTCACCTTCTAATTCTAAAGGTGGCGCCTCACCCACGTAAATGTATTTAGGGAACCCTTTACGACTCTTCTCAGTATTTAAAATATAATAGCCGGGCAGTACATCACGATCAGGCATATTTGCAATATTACTGGCGCGTTTGGAATTTAGGGCAGCTGGACCTTTTCCTTTACGACCACTTCCTTTACGAGGATACGCATCATCAAGCTCTGCCGGCACATGCTTTCCTGAACTAAATGACTCGCTGACAAGCAAGACTGTCATATATGAAATAACTGCCCAGAGGATTGCAGCAAGCCAAAAAGGAAGCCATGTATAGTCTGTGGGATCGCGTCCAATTCCAAACTCCTTCCATGTTCCGTCGGAACGAAACATTAAAGCGGGTTTAAAATATAATATGACTGCAATTCCAACTAAGTAGAGTATACCGCTAAACACTAGCAGCCGCATCTATTTAGAAAAGTTACATTATTCATCCACAGTATCTACCACATCTCCATAACCTGCTTCGCGATTATCGGACCCAAGTCCAGGACCATCTCCAGCTCCATAGATGGCTGCAAACTCTTCGCCTTCAACTACCTTAAAGTCTTGGATACCTGCAGCCATACGCTCGAAGGCTTCACGTCGTGCATATTCAGGATCGTACTTGTAAATTGCTTCAGATCCACCAATTGCATAACGACCCATTCGCAACATCTTATTTTGCATTTCAATCATTTTTTCATTTTCAGTCATTTTATTAATATTTTTAATAAATTGATCGGTCTCCTTTTCTGCACGAACGCGCAGGAGAATCTTTATTTCTTCAGGTGTCATGGCAAGGTACTCAAATTTAAATAATGCCAGAAGTTTTTTCACATAGCGGATTACAAGTGCAATAGACGTATCGGTGGATTTGCTCTGCTTTGCAACATCTGCAATTTCCTCAGGCACAACATTAGAACTTACAAAATCTGCTAGCGGCTTGAAGAAGAGATAATGTGCCAGATACATGAGTACATAATTGCCACCACGTACATTGTATTTATTCATATCTTGTAAAAGCACCTTGGCAGATGATATTTGTCCAATAAAATGGCGCAGCTTTGCAAGCGCAAATTTATATTGCTTAGAGAAAAATTCATCTTGAATCTCAGTTCGAATATCAGGATCATTAATTTTTAATGGCGCATCTTTTCCCGTTGTCAATTTTGCAACATCTTCATCACTTAGGCCATGTGACTTTTGTATAAAAGCATTTGCATTAATTGGCATACGATTACTAATACGTGTACAAGGAACAATAAAATATGTTGTAATAACTTCTAAGAAACTATTAAGGTCAAATGTTTCATAATCATTATTATATGCCTTTTCTAGGAAAAAGTTGGCATGATCACCTGTAAAACGTCTGCGGATAACTGTTATAGCGTCTTCTAGTTGTGTTGAAATCGTTCCTAATAGGCCAGAATAATCCGTTGGTTCACCACCTGCCTTTATCTTTGTAATACCTTCCATGAAAGTGCTAAATGTTGTTTGCCACTCCTCATCGGGCTGTGGATCAACTGTGATGAGTCGTGACATAATTACTAAATCTGCCTTATCTTCATCAGGAGGGAGTGAATATGGCTCTACACTGTAAGCGTTGTGAGTTGCATCAAGAAGTGCCTCAAAGGTTTGGGTGTTGACCTCAATACCATCACGAACAAGTATTTCATTGATTTCGCGCTCCGCAGCTGCTAATTGCTCCCTGCGCGCTTCGCGCTCCTTCTTCTCATCACCCTTTGAAAGCCCACTCTTCTCAACATAATCACGTACTAAAAGAATACTTGCTGGTAATTGCAATTCACAATGAGCACACTTATTGCTGAATCCAAATTCGTGAGGGAATCCAACACGAGATCCTTTTGCACATATATTCAAGAATACACGATAATAGAGATTTTGTGGAGCATCTACGAGAAGTGAGGGAAGTGCACGGGGCTTGAAGCGGACAGTTAGGCGTGTTCCAATCTGTTTTGGTACAATTGTACGAGGTGGTAACTTAGGCATATCAGGGATTGCTTGCCAAAATGCCTGGGGATCTGTTATAGGTGATGGACAACATACTGTCTCCGCAAAAGGTGAGCCTAGGTAAAGTTTGGCAGTCTCTTTTGCATGTTTATGTGCGGCCTTAATGTAGAGATTTGCAAATATACGAGGATCCTTTACTGCCTCCATTACAACAGGCGCCTCAAATGCGTTATTAATACGATTCACAATACTGTTATTACTTTTCAAATAAGAAGATAGATTTGTTGTATTGCTATTGCTGTTGCTGCGTCTGCGTTTGCCGCTATTGCTGCTGTTGCTGCTAACATTACTTGGCAAGCTATTGCCGTTGTTGCTGCCGTTGCTGTTTTCCTCATTATCATCATCATTGTTATTAGTGCTGCCATTATTGGACTCATAATTTTCACTTATAGAGACACTAGGCAAGCTATCATTGTTTTCATTACTATTGCTAGCACCACCTTTCTGTTCGCCAGCCCCAGCCCCAGCTCCTTCCTCCTTAGGGACTATGTACTGTTCTGGCAAGAAATGTGTAGGAATCTGATCCTTTGCTACATCTCCTGTATCACGGTTTGCACCAAATGTATCACGCAGATACTTATTCTTCAATTGGAATAAATGCTGTACATTTGCATCACTTGCTATATGTTTCTCAATAATATTTTGCATTAGCGTTGCAATTTGTGCAATACGATCTTTATCTGTTGCAGCATCGCGCCAGCCAGTCAACTCCCAAGCAGTTAATTTGGCAGTCGCAGCAGGTATTTCGCAGACGGTATTTGCACGCCCACCCTTTCTAATTGACGATACTGCACAGGCTATATAATTTATACCCTGCGTATTTTCTGGATTTCCACTTAGTGGATATCCACCAAAACCGGCTGGGGCGCAACCAGAAAGGAAATAGCGAGGCTTGTAAATAGGGATTGCCGTCTGAATTTCTAATAGAACCTCTGCTGCGCAGGTGCAGATTAAGATACGACTGCAACGCACATCAAAGTCAGGGTAACGTGCTGCTTCTTCTGGTTTTTTGGCACGTTTCTTCGCAATCTCCTTTGCATACTCTGCACGTGTTAACTGTTTTGCCATAATGCGTTTCACGCCATTTACAATACGAGTGTATGCATTTCTATTAGGCTGAAGTCCTACTTTCTCTGCAATCATTTTACAAATTGAATATATATCAGCCTCATAAGGATCATGGAAAGTAATATTTAGTTCCTCATTTTTAGTGGGATCAGTTAGGGCCTGTTCAAGTTGCTCATCGCGAATTGCATCACGGTCTACAAGAACTGCGCGACCCATCATAGGCTTTCCTTCATCATCAAATTCGATATTATTGTCAAAATCGAGCTCTTCAATTGCCTGTCCACAATTACGACATTGATAATAGCCCCCTACAAGTGGCCCGTTAAAATTGAGGCAAATTTCCTTACGAATTGTGTCTTTTTCACGGGGATTTATAAACTGTTTGATTTGAAGAAGTTCATGAAGACATAGGAGATGTTGATCACATTTTGCACACTCGATATAATTTTCAGTACGTTTACCGACAAATTCGGTCTTGGTCACTAAATCAACCATGCGGCTCATGCGTTCATTATCATCCTTAATGCGCCTAATATCACGTAATACACCAACGTGAGGGCATTTATTAGGCACGGGTGGCGCACCCTTATTACGTTCATAATATTTGCGACGTGAGTCATTTTCTAGTGCCTTTGCAAAGTTATTACGCGTTGCCATTAGCTCCTCTTGTGCAGCAATAGAAGGTACATTTCCAAGAATTGCAATTAGGAGATCTGGGTGTGCCCTGTAAAGAGCATTCATTTGAGCAATGTCATTATTTGCCAGACGTGGTGCAATATTTTTGAAGATATTAAGCGCTTGTTGCAGTAAAGGGGCATCACGAATAGCCGCTATAAGATCAATCTCCTGCTCACTAGCCTCCTCTAATGGCGCACCTATTAGACGATCATTTACGGTTGTCTTACCTGATTCATTAAAGTCTTTCAAGTCGCGACGCAATTTACTAATATAACCTATAAGAGCCCCTTGTGATAATGCCATTTTGTTGAGTATAACTGGCAATGTCGACTCATTGAATTCAAAGCGATGCATGCCAAATTGGCGCATTATAAATTCAAATGAACCGAGTCCAAGACCTGAAAATTTAATGCCTTCGAGGTACTTTGCAAGAGAAATATTGCGCTGCGATTTTTCATCAGTATCAAGCGCAAAAATACGATTCGACATCGCCTTCTTCGAAATTCCTTGCTGCAATAAAATTAGTTCTTTTAAGGTCATAATAGGTCGCAAACCATATTCCATATCTCGTACTAAAAGACCTGATCGCGGATTGCCCAAATATGGTGTAAGGCTGAGTGGGAAAATTACATATGTTTTAACGGGGGCAAATTCGCCATCGCGTAGTAAATAATTCTTCTTTTTCTCATCAGTGCGATTGATAGGGCCGAGGGCACGTTCAACTGCAATGGGCGTCTCGATTAGTTCCATTGTAGGACGCCCTTCCGTTTCAATTGCTACCTTTTTGCGCTTCTGTTTCTCATCAATGGGTTCCACACGGATAGAGAAAATTTTCTTATCTGTGGGACGACGGTTTATAGCAGCGTCCTCCTCTGCATCGGCATCTTCATCATTTGTAGAACGAAGGCTTTCAACAATACACTTAGCATTTGCGGCCTCTTCATCCATTGCCGCCGATGCAGCACCTGCCTTTTCGGCATCATCACTCATCTGTGGAACAGACTTACCAAA
>JACCDO010650595.1_pt1 | contig 12723 bp, 13 predicted proteins | sample 7446101 | NCBI WGS metagenome assembly JACCDO01 (sample SAMN15323440, study PRJNA562643) | freshwater metagenome | isolation source: river surface water | place: USA:Blue River Watershed | collected 2017-08-16
CATTGAAAACCCTAATTTGATTGAAGTGGGTCAAATACTTCGTGTGGTTCCACCAGCATCAGAAGCTACTAGCGATCAAGTTGTTATCAAACCAGTCAACTCACCTGGGCAAGTATCGAGTTCCAAAGAAAATTCTGTCAGTAATCCAACTTCTCAGACCAACTCCAGTCCCACTGTTCAATCAACTGAAGATGGCCTGACATTTATTTGGCCGTCTAACGGCAGTTTGCAGTCTGTATTCGATGAATCAAAAAATAAGGGAATAGATATTGCGGGCAAACTGGGAGATGAAGTTGTTGCTGCTGCAGATGGTCGCGTTGTGTATGCTGGTTCAGGTTTGAGAGGCTACGGTAATTTGATCATCCTAAAACACAATGGAAATTATTTGACTGCGTATGCACACAACCAAACACTTTTAGTCAGGGAAGATCAGTCGATTAAAAAGGGCCAGAAAATTGCCGAAATGGGCAATTCGGATTCTGAGCAAATAAAACTGCATTTTGAGATTCGCAAACAAGGTAAACCTGTTGATCCTCTCAAATTTTTGCCTCAACGGTGACTTATCAATGACTAACGATACTTCGCTGGCTCACCATCCGCAAGGTTTAACTATTGAGTCACTTGACCTTGATGCACAAGGCATTGCCCACAAAGAAGATGGCAAAGTTGTTTTTGTAGAAGGCGCACTCCCTTTTGAGGTTGTGACAGCGAATATTCACAGAAAGAAAAATAATTGGGAGCAGGGTACTTTAAAACAATTATTAAAAGCAACTTCGCAAAGAGTATCTCCATACTGTGAATTTTTTGGTATGCATGCGGGCGCTTGTGGTGGTTGCAAAATGCAGCACCTCAATATGCACTCTCAAATCGCTGTCAAACAGCGAGTTCTTGAAGACAACTTATGGCATTTGGGAAAAGTCAAACCAGAGCTGGTTTTGCGGCCACTTCAAGGCCCTGATTGGGCTTACCGGTTCCGGGCCAGATTGTCTGTCCGCTATGTCATCAAAAAATCTAAAGTCCTGATTGGTTTTCATGAACGCAAAAGCAGCTACGTTGCTGATATGTCCAGTTGTAAGGTCTTGCCTCTACATGTGAGCCAGTTGCTTGCCCCGTTAAGTGATTTGATCTTTGATATGGATGCAAAAGATCAATGTCCACAAATTGAAGTGGCATGTGGTGATCAATTGACTGCTCTTATCTTGCGTCACCTGGTTCCATTAAGCTCTACAGACATCAACAAGCTCAAAACCTTTGCTGAGACACACAAGGTTCAGTGGTGGTTGCAGTCTAAGGGCGTGGATTCGGTTGTTATGTTGGATACGCCGGCAGTGACAACACCAGAAAACCAATTGTTTTACGACTTGCCGGAATTTCAATTGCGAATGCAATTTCGCCCAACCGACTTTACGCAAGTCAATCCGGCGATCAACAAGGTATTGGTTTCTAAAGCGATCAATCTCATGAATATCAAACCTGAGGAATCAGTGATTGATTGGTTTTGTGGGCTGGGTAATTTCACTTTGCCCATAGCAAGATTTGCACATCAAGTAACCGGTGTCGAAGGAAGTCAGCCATTATTGGATTGGGCAAATCGTAACTTCAATCTCAATGCCAGTGCCGTTTCAAGCTTTAAGCGCCCACTGTCACCTGTCAATTTTGTTTGTAAAAATTTGTTTGAAATTACGCCAGAAGAACTTCTCCAATTTTCCCCGGCTACTAAGTGGTTGATTGACCCACCTCGAGAGGGTGCTTTCTCTCTGGTTAAAGCTCTGGCTGACCTGATTCAGAATGAAAATTTGCGGGGCGCTTGGGAACCTCCAAAGAGAATTGTTTATATCAGTTGTAACCCGGCCACCTTGGCCAGAGACGCGGGAATATTGACTCATCTTGGGGCCTATAGATGCACATCAACTGGTATGGTGAATATGTTTCCACATACTGCTCACGTAGAGAGCATGACAGTTTTTGATTTGAATTAAAAAAGACCTCCGAGGAGGCCTTTTGCGTAGTCAACTTGCTGAGAATTTAATCCTTTTCTCCGCCCATGATTCCTAAAAGTGCTAAAAGACTTTGGAATACATTGATGAGGTCTAGGTAAAGCGCCAATGTAGCGGAAATGTAGTTTGTCTCACCGCCATCAATGATTTGCTTGATGTCATAAAGCATATAAGCGCTGAAAATACCAATAGCCATCATGGATAAAACCATCATCCCTACTGATGAACCAATAAAAATATTGATGATGCTGCCGACCATGAGAACAATAGCTCCGACAAACAACCATTTACTCATACCGGAGATATCTCTTTTGATGAATGTGGCAAGGCTTGCCATCAAGAAAAACACCCCTGCTGTTCCACCAAAGGCTGTCATGACCAGTTCGGTGCCATTTTTAAAGCCCAGAACCATAGCTATCATTCGGGAAAGCATCAAACCCATGAAAAAAGTGAAGCCTAAAAGTACGGCAATGCCCTTTGCAGAATCTTTGGTTTTTTCAATAGCGTAGATAAATCCAAACGTACCCGCCAGAAACACAACAAGGCCGAGTCCGCCTGAAAATAATTGGCCAAGTCCAGTAGAGACGCCTAACCAAGCACCTAATACAGTTGGAACCAGCGTCAAGGCCAGAAGCCAGTAGGTGTTGCGCAAAACCTTGTTTCTTTGGCTCGCATCAAGCCCAAGCTCTCTGTAGGAAATAGATTGGATCTGTTCTGACATTTGATTCTCCTTTAAGAACACAAGTTACCATATCCTATCAAATTAGAGAAATTCAAGCATCTGATATGGGTATACTAGAAACTAATTACGCTTAAAAATAGTATTTAAATGTTATTTTTTAGTCTGCAAAGTAAGGTTATGCTTGATTGGTAAACATTGCTAACACATTCAACATGAAAACCAAATACTTTCTTGAATCAAAAGATATTGAAACCATTGCAACTGCTGCGAAAGCAGAGGCTGTCAAAAACAACTGGGCTGTCACCATCGCTATTGTCGACGAGGGCGGACATTTATTGTGGTTGCAAAGGCTTGATGGTGCAGCGCCCATTTCCGCACACATCGCTCCAGCAAAGGCTCAGACTGCGGCACTTGGTCGCAGAGAAACCAAAATTTATGAAGACATCATCAACAATGGAAGATTGTCTTTTTTAAGCGCGCCTGTCATTCATGGCATGCTCGAAGGTGGTGTGCCCATCATTAAAGATGGCATGGTGATTGGTGCTGTTGGTGTCAGCGGCGTTAAATCTAACGAAGATGCGCAAATTGCCAAGGCAGGCATCTCAGCCATTGGCCTTTGAAATTCATTAATAAGTCAGGCGTTCAGGTTTGATATCTTGAATGATGGTGGTGGCTATCTCTTCAATGCTTTTTGTCGTTGTAGATAGCCACTTAACTCCATAACGTTTCATCATGCTTTCGGCTGCAGCAACCTCTTGTTGGCAATTTGTCAGACTTGCATACTTTGAGTGAGGTCTGCGTTCATTGCGAATTTCACTTAGCCTCTCGGCAGTGATTGTCAATCCGAAAAGTTTTTTGAGATGCGGCGTCAAGGCAGAAGGAAGTTGCTGTCTTTCGAAATCCTCTGGTATGAGTGGGTAGTTTGATGCTTTCAGTCCATATTGCATAGCTAAATACAGACTGGTTGGAGTCTTGCCGCTGCGACTCACGCCGACAAGAATGACATCCGAGTTTTCCAGGTCGGTATTTTTTTGACCATCATCATGCGCTAGGCTGAAATTGATAGCCTCAATCCTGTCGTGATAGGCTTTACTTTTACTGATGTCAGAAAACCTTCCAATCCTGTGATTGGATTTAATTCCAAATTCAACCTCTAATGGCTTAACAAAAGTACTGAACATATCCATGAGAACTGCATTACTGTTCTCTTTCAAAATTTCAAGTAACTCATCTTTAGCCAGCGTTGTGAAAACAATGGGCTTGCTGCCTTCAAGTTGAGCCGTTTGATTGATTCGTTCAACAACTTGCCAGGCTTTTTCCGGTGAATCGATAAAGGGTAGTCTTATATGTAAAGGCTGAATTTCAAATTGAGCCAATATGGCGTTACCAAAAGTTTCGGCAGTGATACCTGTGCCGTCGGATACAAAAAATACTGTTCTGGTTGTCATTTTGTGTCTGGCAAAGTGGATGGAGGTAAGCCTTAAAATAGTGCCCAATGGATTGAATCACGCCAACCTTGTGTAATTTATATCATCGAAAAAATTACTTGGAATTTGATGGCGTGTCAGGTGAGAAATTGTGATTAAGTTCTTGCCTGGTTTGGTTTTTATTTTTTGGAGTTTTTCATGTCAGCTCTTTTCAGTTCCTCAGCAATGGTGGTGCCTTTTGAAAAATTAAGAATGACCGACATTGAGGCCGTCGGTGGAAAAAATGCAAGTTTAGGCGAAATGATTTCTCAGATTCCAACAGGCGTTCGAGTCCCAAACGGTTTTGCGACAACTTCGCATGCTTTTAGAATTTTTTTACAGCAAGATAACTTGAATTTGAAAATTGAGGCTGCACTACAAAATTTAGATTCTGACAACATCAGCCAACTCTCAGCTACCGGCGCAATGATTCGCCAATGGATCATCGAACAAAATTTGCCTGAATCTCTCGAAAATGAAATTCGTTTGGCATTCCAACAGTTAAATGCAAATGATTCTTCAGCTTCGTACGCTGTCAGATCTTCAGCCACAGCCGAGGACTTGCCTGACGCATCTTTTGCAGGACAGCAAGAAAGCTTTTTGAATGTTCAAGGCATTGAAGACGTTTTATTGAAGATCAAAGAAGTATTCGCCTCTCTATATAACGACAGAGCTATCAGTTACCGGGTGCACAAGGGCTTCAAACATTCTGAGGTTGCGCTTTCTGCTGGTATCCAAAAAATGGTGAGATCTGATTTGGCAGCCTCTGGCGTGATGTTCACAATAGATACTGAATCAGGTTTCAAGGATGTTGTCTTTATCACTTCAAGTTACGGTCTTGGAGAAACAGTAGTTCAGGGCGCTGTGAATCCCGACGAGTTTTATGTGCATAAACCCATGCTGCAGGCTGAAAAAAAGGCGATTGTTAGAAGAAGTCTTGGATCCAAATTGATTCAAATGAAATTTGCTTCTGCACTGGAAAGACAGCAAAGCGGCAAGTTGGTAACAATTGAAGATGTCCCTTCAGAAATGAGAAATCGCTACTCTCTGTCGGACGAAGAGATCAATCAGTTGGCGAAATACGCGGTATTGATTGAAAAACACTACGGTCATCCAATGGATATTGAATGGGGAAAAGATGGTCTAGATGGCAATTTATACATATTGCAAGCCAGACCCGAAACCGTCAAGAGCCAATCCAAAGGAAAGTCAGAGCAAAGATACCGATTAAAAAACAAAGGAACTGTTCTCACAGAAGGTCGGGCGATCGGACAAAAAATAGGAACCGGCCCGGTGAGATTGGTGAGTCATGCGTCTCAAATGGATAGCGTACAGCCCGGTGACATTTTGGTAACAGATATGACCGATCCCAATTGGGAGCCTGTCATGAAGCGTGCAAGCGCAATTGTCACGAACAGAGGTGGTCGTACCTGTCATGCAGCGATCATTGCCCGTGAACTTGGCATTCCTGCGGTGGTGGGTTGTGGCAATGCGACTGAGGTATTGGCCTCTGAAAGTTTGGTTACTGTCAGTTGTGCCGAAGGGGATACCGGATTTATTTACGACGGCGTGCTTGAGACCGAAGTCTCTGAAGTTCAGCGGGGCGAAATGCCTGCAATTGACACAAAAATCATGATGAATATTGGTAATCCAAGCATGGCTTTTGATTTTGCTCAGTTACCCAATGCAGGTGTAGGGCTGGCTCGATTGGAGTTCATCATCAACAACATTATTGGCGTTCACCCAAAGGCAATTTTGGATTACCCCAATATAGACTCAGAACTGAAAAAAGCAGTTGAATCGGTTGCCCGTGGTCATGCATCCCCCAAGACTTTTTTTATAGATAAGGTCACAGAGGGTGTGGCCACAATTGCTGCAGCTTTTTGGCCCAAGCCGGTTATCGTGCGTCTTTCCGATTTCAAATCTAACGAATACAGAAAGCTGATCGGTGGCAGTAGGTACGAGCCTGAAGAAGAAAATCCTATGCTTGGGTTCAGAGGTGCTGTCAGATACCTAAGCGAAGATTTCCAAGAAGCCTTCGCCATGGAGTGTCAGGCCTTACGTCATGTCAGAAATGAAATGGGATTGACCAACGTACAAATCATGGTGCCCTTTGTGAGAACGGTAGGTCAGGCTCAGCGAGTCGTTGATTTATTGGCCCAATATGGATTGAAGCGTGGCGAAAATGGTTTGAAGCTCATCATGATGTGTGAAATTCCCAGCAATGCCTTGCTTGCAGATGAGTTTTTAAAGTACTTTGACGGATTTTCGATCGGTTCAAATGATTTGACACAACTTACCCTCGGTTTGGACAGAGACTCTGGCATGCCATTGCTTGCTGCTGATTTCGACGAGAGGGACCCGGCTGTCAAACTCTTGCTTACCAAAGCCATCGAAGCTTGCCAAAAGAGCAACAAGTACGTGGGAATTTGCGGCCAAGGGCCCAGCGATCACCTTGATTTCGCCTTATGGCTTGTAGAAAAGGGAATTGAATCCATTTCTCTTAATCCGGACAGCGTTATAGAGACTTGGAACGCCTTGGCAAGAAATAAGTCCTAGACTGAATATAGTTGTTATAATGTTTGGTTTTCACCTTGCTGCACCACTGTAGACGCTGTGGGCAGCTTATTCCACAAGGAGAGTTCATGCGTCATTATGAAATCGTTTTATTGATCCACCCTGATCAGAGTGAGCAGGTACCTGCAATGCTCGAGAGGTACAAAAGTCTCATCACCAATGGCGGCGGAAAAGTACATCGCCTTGAAGACTGGGGCAGACGTCAGTTGACTTACATGATCAACAAATTGGCAAAAGCACATTACTTGTGCTTGAACATAGAAGCTAATCAAGAAGTCATGGCCGAGTTAGAGCATGCTTTTAAATTCAACGACGCAGTTCTTCGTCATTTGACAGTCGGCAAGAAAAAAGCTGAAACATCACCATCATTGATGATGAAGACTGTTGAGCGTGAAGAAGCTCGTAAAACACAGCACACAGAATTCCAAGCTTGATTTGTTGACCAGATGTGAATCGCGTTGAGTTGTTAGCACGCATAGTTGAGAAATCTTCTCTGCGTTACACACCAGCAGGACAGCCGGTGTTAGACATGCAACTCAGCCACGAATCTCAAATTGAAGAAGCAGCCATCCAAAGAAAAGTCAGCTTTTTGATGAAATCTAAAGCAATTGGATTTTTGGCTGAAAAGTTAGTTCTGATTCCCTTGGACTCTACATATCTCTTCAATGGATTTTTAGCATCTGGTTCAAATCCCAAAAACATTGTTTTTCATATCCAATCGTACCAATCAGTTTCCTAGGAGCCCATGATGGCAACTTTCAAAAAATTTAACAAAGACAAGCGCCCAAAGCGCAATACTCAATCATTGCTTTTTAAGCGCAAAAGATTTTGTCGCTTTACTGTGACCGGTGTCGAAGAAATCGATTACAAAGATATCGATACTTTGCGTGATTTCATTGCTGAAAACGGAAAAATTATTCCTGCCCGCTTGACCGGAACAAGAGCTATTTACCAACGACAGTTGAATACCGCTATCAAGCGTGCTCGATTCTTGGCTATGTTGCCTTACACCGATCAACACAAAATCTAAGGAGTCTCAACATGCAAATTATTCTTCTTGAAAAAGTTGTTAATCTGGGTAACCTGGGTGAAGTTGTCAAAGTCAAAGATGGCTATGCCCGCAATTTTTTGATTCCTTCAGGTCAAGCACGTCGTGCAACCAATGTGGCAATCAAAGAATTTGAAGAAAGACGTGCAGAGCTTGAGAAAGCCGCGCATGAAAAACTGGTAGCTGCTCAGGCACAAGGTGAAAAATTGTCTGGAACAACAGTCAAGATTACTCAAAAAGCCGGTGTTGACGGTCGCTTGTTTGGATCCGTTACCAATTTTGATATTGCTGAAGAACTTGGCAAGCTCGGATACAGTGTTTCCAAAGCACAAATCCGCATGCCAAAAGGCCCTATCAAAGTGGTTGGTGATTCACCGGTTTCTGTATCTCTTCATACCGATGTTTTGGTTGACATCCAAGTTTCTGTATACGGCGAATCTGCGTAATTTAATATTACTTAACAAAAACCGCTCTTTTGAGCGGTTTTTTTATGGCTAAGTTATTCACAGCTTTTAGATCATTTCTTTCTTCTTTTCCACAAGCTTATACAGTGACAAGTTGCTCTGGTTTTAATACCATCTATTTTTTAGAGGATACACATGGCTGTTGTTTTTCCAGAGTTTGAAGAGTCATCTTCCATTGATCGTCAAGTTGCTCAACTACGCATACCACCCAATTCTGTAGAAGCAGAATCAAGTGTTTTGGGCGGACTCTTGTTAGACAACAGTGCATGGGACAAAATCGGCGACATATTAAGCGATAGTGATTTTTATCGCTATGAGCATAAGCTGATATTCACATCCGTCAGTGGTTTAATTAATTCGAACAGAGCTGCGGACGTCATCACTGTTTTTGAGCATTTGCAAAGCCAAGGTAAAGCAGACGAAGTAGGCGGTTTGGCCTTTTTAAATTCCTTGGCCCAATATGTACCTAGTTCAGCGAATATCCGGCGGTATGCTGAGATCGTTCGCGAACGCTCTATTCTGAGGAAGCTTGTCAGTGTGAGCGATGAAATCGCTACATCTGCCATGAACACGAACGGACGTCCCGTTCCGAATATTCTTGATGAAGCTGAGCAGAAGATATTCAATATCGGTGAAGAAGGCTCGCGCATGCGCCAGGGCTTTCAGTCAATGGGTAATTTGGTGGTTCAACTCTTGGACAGGGTTGAAGAAATGTCTGAAAATCCAAATGACATCACCGGTGTACCCACAGGATTTTTCGACCTTGATCGAATGACTTCAGGAATGCAAGCAGGGGACTTGATCGTCTTGGCTGCAAGACCATCGATGGGTAAAACTGCTTTAGCAATCAATATTGCAGAAAATGTTGCACTGAATGAGGGATTGCCAGTTGCGGTTTTCTCCATGGAGATGGGCGCATCCCAATTAGCTATTCGTATTGTGGGCTCCATTGGCCGTATTGATCAAACAAGATTGAGAACGGGAAAGCTTTTAGACGAAGAATGGCCCAGACTGACAGAAGCTGTGGAGCGACTTCGCAATGTCTCTTTATCAATTGATGAAACACCTGGCTTAACACCGGCAGAACTCAGAGCGAGTGCACGTCGACTTGCACGCACATGTGGAAAATTAGGATTGGTAGTTGTTGATTATTTGCAATTGATGAGTGGTAGCAGCGGTGGCGATGGAGATAACAGGGCAACGGAATTAGGCGAAATTTCCCGTGGATTGAAAATGTTGGCTAAAGAGCTTCAATGCCCTGTGATTGCACTTTCTCAGCTTAACCGTGGTGTTGAGCAAAGAACCGACAAGCGCCCCATGATGAGTGACTTGCGTGAGTCCGGTGCGATTGAACAAGATGCAGACGTGATCATGTTTATTTACCGCGACGACTATTACAACAAAGATTCAAAAGAACCCGGCGTTGCGGAAATCATCATTGGCAAGCAACGTAATGGTCCTACTGGCACCGTCAAATTAACATTCCTCAAACCGATCACTAAGTTTGAGTCGTATGCCGGCGGTAATCCAGACTATTAAGCATCAGAGTACATCGCTGGCGTAATCCGCCAAGCGTGATCTTTCGCCTCTGGCTAACGTGATGTGCCCGCCGTGCGGCCAGCCTTTGAATCGGTCAACAGCATAAGTCAGCCCTGATGAACCCTCTGTCAGATAAGGTGTGTCGATCTGCGCAATATTTCCCATACAAATGATTTTGGTGCCTGGCCCCGCTCTGGTAATCAAGGTTTTCATTTGCTTGGGAGTCAGGTTTTGTGCCTCATCAATAATCACGAATTTATTTAAAAATGTACGCCCACGCATGAAGTTGAGGCTTTTTATTTTTATTTTGCTTCTGATCAGCTCATTGGTTGCAGCCCGGCCCCATTCGCCGGCACTGGTGTCTGTTTTGCCGAGCACTTCTAAATTGTCATCTAAAGCGCCCATCCATGGACCCATTTTTTCTTCTTCAGTGCCTGGCAAAAAACCGATGTCTTCACCCACACTGACTGTGGCTCTGGTCATGATGATTTCGGTATACCGGCGCTCGTCTAACACCTGAACAAGACCAGCTGCTAATGCGAGCAAAGTTTTACCCGTGCCAGCGGTACCCGTCAAAGTAACAAAATCAACCTCAGGGTCCATCAGCATATTCAAAGCAAAATTTTGCTCACGATTGCGTGTGGTAATCCCCCAGGCCGCATTTTTTAAATGGCTGTAATCTTTGAGAGTTTTGAATACAGCAGTTTTCCCTCTGATTTCGGTGACCCGTGCGTAAAGACTTGGTTCCCCTGCTGACTCATAAAAAATGAATTGATTGATGTGAAGGCTGGAAACAATGGACCCACTGATTCGATAGTATGTGTGTCCTGCGCTTTGCCAGCTTTCAATGGTTTTAGCCTGCTTGGACCAGAAGTCTGAATTCAAGGCTAGAGAGCCCGAGTACAGTAAATCACCGTCTTCTAGCGTTTTGTCATTTTGATAGTCTTCTGCATGCAAGCCTAAGGCTCTTGCTTTGACTCGCATGTTGATGTCTTTTCTCACCAAAACGACTTGTCTTTTGACATGTATGTCGCCAAGAGCTTTGACTACGCCTAATATTTGATTGTCAGCTTTGCCCTGGGGAAGACTGGTCGGCAGATCAAATGAGAGTGGCATGGTTTGGAGAAAGAGGTTGCCGCCAACTTCTTTATGTCCGGTGCTTGCCAAGCTGAGTCCGTTTGAAATATCCACATCGTTGACGCCAACCAATGCATCAAGCATTCTGCTTGTTTGACGTGCATTTCGAGCGACTTCAGTCATGCCTTTTTTGTGACTGTCTAGCTCTTCTAAAACAATCATGGGCAAGAAAATGTCGTGTTCTTCGAAGCGGAAGATGCACATAGGGTCATGCATCAAAACGTTCGTATCTAAAACAAACAGTTTTTTGACAAAGTCATTTTTTCTTTTACTTTGCTTATTTAAAGCCTCTGTATCAATATTTTTTTCAACCCGCTTAGCTGAGGATGTTTTGGGGTTGGCCGTTGTCGAGATATTGGTAGCTCTTGTCGCAGTAATTACTTCTTGCCGTTCTGCAAGTTTGTCTGAATCAGGCATTCGAGCATTCGATTTGACTCTCGGTGGAGTCACTTTGTCTGCTGAAGTTGATTGAAGACGATCGGCTTTTTTGCGGGGCAACGATGGCAACGGCATGAATCAGACTGCAGCAGCAGATTTCTTCAGGGCTTTAACTGCTTTGAGAACTTCGTCTACGTGACCAGGTACTTTGAGGCCGCGCCACTCTTGTTTGAGAAAACCATCTGCACCGATGAGGAAAGTACTGCGCTCAATGCCTTTGACTTTCTTGCCATACATGATCTTGTTTTTGACAACGCCGAACATATGACACATTTTTTCTTCAGTGTCAGCAATCAATTCAAATGGAAGTTCTAGCTTTTCTTTAAAGCTGTCGTGTGAGCGCATGTTGTCGCGTGAAACACCAAAAATCACCGCGCCAGCTTTTGTGAAATCTTTGAATTTATCCCTGAATTGCATGGCCTCGGTGGTGCAACCGGGTGTATTGTCCTTGGGATAGAAATACAGAATGACAGTTTGACCTAAATGAGATTGGTGGGTTACTTTGACGCCGCCGGTAGCGTTTGCTTCAAATTCGGGGAGGTGTTTATTGAGAACAATCGCCATGATGCTGGATCCGTTATGACAGTAAAGTCCGAAGAGTTGATTCGGTGAATTCGCATTTTATCTCGAAAAGCCGACTGCTTTTTTTTCAAGCAATTGCTTGATCAGCTAAAAGTAAAACAGCGCAGACTTTACGGCCTTCGTTGGCCAAAATATTGAATGTTCGGCAGGCAGCGGCGGTATCCATGTATTCAACCCCTATGCCTTTTTGATAAAAGTGGAAGAGAACCTGCTGATCTGGCATTTTTTGCTTACCCCATGTGCCCAGAATCAAAATTTCAGTATCTAAATGATGAAGAAAATTCAAATCTGTGTGGACTATATTTTCATGAGAATTGCTATTCCATGGATTGACTTGACCGCTGGAGCTTATGAACAAATTGTGTGAGTATTTTTCGTTGTTGACTGCAATCCATGACTCACTGTAGGCCGTGATCGTGAGATTGTCAGTTCTATCCGGCTGAATTTTCATTATTACTGGGGGCGTAAGCAGGAAATCGTCCTGAAATATGGTCAAATTATAGACTTTTCATACGAATCGATCATGGAGTTGAGTTGAAAACCATTCATAAATCATCCAAGTTGGACAATGTTTGTTATGACATTCGTGGCCCCGTGATGGAAAAAGCGCGCCAAATGGAAGAAGAAGGCCAAAAAATCATTAAATTGAATATTGGCAATTTGGCGGTGTTTGGCTTTGATGCGCCAGAAGAAATTCAACAAGACATCATTCGTAACTTACCCGGTGCGGCTGCTTATTCGGACAGCAAAGGCATTTTTGCAGCTCGTAAAGCTGTGATGCATTACTCACAGC
>JACCDO011962092.1_pt1 | contig 12721 bp, 15 predicted proteins | sample 7446101 | NCBI WGS metagenome assembly JACCDO01 (sample SAMN15323440, study PRJNA562643) | freshwater metagenome | isolation source: river surface water | place: USA:Blue River Watershed | collected 2017-08-16
ATTTGATGGCACCTTTGCAGAAGGCTGCTCTTTGGCATAAACCTTCCAACCACCAATTTCTCCAACAAGTTTATTTTGCTCAACCCATACAGAATTGGCTTGGGCATGCAATGTTAAAAAACATGCAAATATGAATAATATTTTCTTCATCAAACTCTCCAATAACAATCAAACCCAAAATTTGGGCGGACTTATGCTAGGGAAAGTTAAAGAATGGGTGGTTTAATTAAAGTGAGAACGTCTTGACTTTCAAAACTGATTTCAGTTGTACGAAAAGACACAGAAAAACGTTCTTGATAGGAAGAATAGTTTGATACAAAAAAACCGAATGTCATACACAAAGTGCATGCGTTGCAGTTATTCGAATGAGCAGAGGAAATGTCTTCCTCAGAGGACGAACTGACCATCTCTTGATGACAAGGATGCTGAGTCACTTCCACTATTTCAATGGTAGGGACATGCTGAAACGGCATCTGCACAGCAGCCCATGATTGCATGGGAGCCAGACATATTAGAGAAATCAGCAATATTTTTTTGAGCATGTCTAACTTTAGCATTTTTCAATAAAAATGGGGGTGCGCTATTTAAATCTTATCTTTAATGTGGGTATAAACAAGCCATACAATCAGAAACCAAATTGCTAACACAATCATAAGTCCAAAGTAAATTTTTGGTTTTAACTGATTTGATTTAAACCATTCTTGAGCTTGCTGGTGGGAGAAACATAAAACTTTTTCAGGAACCAACTTTAAAGTCATCCATATTAGAACGGGCACGATGATCAGGTCATCCAAGTAGCCCAATACTGGAATGAAGTCTGGAATTAAATCTATCGGACTTAGAGCATAAGCAACCGTAATAAAAGCCACCACCCTGGGTAAAAGTGGAGTTTGTGGATTTTTTAGCGCAAACCATAACACTAAAACTTGATGCTTTAGATCTTTTGCCCAATTCTGTATTTTTTCCAACATTTATATCCTTTAATCAGCAAGAAAAATTCTTATAAAGAAGTCTAGATTTGAGGTTTATTAGCCAGTGAAAGCCATTAAAAAACAAAAATCCTTGAAACAATCACTGTAGTTAGCTAAGTATTGGACGAAAAGTCTAAATAAATCTACCTAGAGCAGATACCTTAAAGGTATAAAAAAGATACTAAATCAGTGTTGGACTGACTTTTTTAAGCCATGTATTGTCCCATCAACGCTCATATTTATACCGTATTGATATAGATAAATTAGTCAATTCAAAGCCTTTTTATTTGTTGATGTACGCCTTGAAAGTCAAAACAGGAGAAGTCAAACATGAACACAAACCGCAAGCTGTTTATCAAAAAAATTGCTTTGGCAAGCATGATGCTAGCAATTGGAAGCAATTATGTACATGCACAAACGACAGATAAGATCAAAGTAGGCTTGATGTTACCAGCCACTGGTACGTTTGCATCTTTGGGCACGGCCATTACCAACGGTTTTAAACAATATGTCAATGAAAACGGCGGTAAGTTAGGTGGCAAAGAGGTTCAGTATTTTTTTGTAGATGATGAATCAGATCCTGCAAAAGCTACTGAAAATGCAAACAAACTCATCAAAAGAGATAAGGTTGATGTGATAGTTGGTACCGTTCATTCGGGCGTTGCTTTAGCAATGGCTAAAGTAGCAAGAGAAAACAAGACTATCTTAATTGTTCCGAATGCAGGTGCAGATGAATTAACGGGTCCACTTTGTGCCCCAACTCTTTTTAGAACCTCTTTTAGTATGTGGCAACCATCATTTGCGATGGGTAAAGTTGTTGCTGATAAGGGACATAAGAAAGTGGTTACCTTGACATGGAAATACGCAGCAGGCAACCAAGCAGTGGAAGGATTTAAAGAAGGCTTCCAAAAGTCTGGTGGCAAGATCCTAAAGGATATGACATTGCCATTTCCAAACGTTGAATTTCAAGCATTTTTAACAGAAATAGCATCTCTCAAACCTGATGCTGTTTATGTGTTTTTTGCAGGAGCTGGAGCTGCAAAGTTTGTAAAAGATTATGTTGCGGCAGGTCTAAATAAATCTATTCCACTGTATGCAACAGGCTTTTTAACGGATGGCACGCTTGAAGCAATTGGTAGTGCTGGTCAGGGTTTATTAACAACATTGCACTACGCCGATGGCCTTGAAAACAAAGTTAACAATAATTTCAGAGCAAATTATGCAAAAGCGTACAAGATTCAGCCTGATGTTTATGCAGTTCAAGGCTACGATGCAGCACAGCTCTATCAAGCTGGTATTACAGCAGCCAAAGGTGATACTAAAAAGCAAGATGTCATTATCAAAGCAATGGAGCAGGCAAAAATTGAAAGCCCTCGAGGTACCTTTACCTTGTCAAAGGCTCACAATCCAGTCCAAGACATTTATTTAAGAAAAGCTGAAGGTAATCAGAACAAGATTACAGAAATTGCAATCAAAGGCCTTGCGGATCCAGCTCGAGGCTGCAAACTCTAACCATATCAATGTTCAGCCTCACATTCGTGAGGCTGAAACTGGGGAGCATTATGGATCTTGCATCACTACTCATTCAAACTTTAAATTCCGTTCAATACGGATTACTGCTTTTCCTTATAGCCAGTGGACTAACGCTTGTCTTTGGCATTATGGGTATTATTAATTTGGCGCATGGCAGCTTTTACATGATTGGCGCATATATGGCTTTTGTGCTGACCAGCTTTACAGGAAATTTGTTTATTGCAATATTTCTAGGCATACCGCTGGCATTTGTGCTTGGTGCATTTCTTGAATGGGCTCTTTTTTCTCATTTATATAAAAGAGATCATCTTGAGCAAGTCCTGCTGACTTACGGTTTGATTTTAATTTTTGAAGAAATCCGAAGCATTTTGGTCGGAGATGATGTTCACGGAGTAGCAATTCCGTCTCTTCTAAATTTTTCGATTCAGCTAAATGAGACTTTAAGCTATCCGTTCTACCGGATTGCCATCTCATGCGCTTGCATTGTTTTAGCAATTGGGATGTTCTATCTCATTCAAAAAACAAAATTAGGCATGATGATTAGGGCAGGAAGCCATGACAGAACAATGGTTCAAGCTCTTGGCATCAATATTAATATGATTTATCGAGTGGTGTTTGCTCTTGGCCTAGGCCTAGCTGCACTAGCAGGCATGTTGGCATCGCCAATCTCATCCGTCTACCCAAATATGGGGAGCCAAGTTTTGATCATCTCATTCGTTGTAGTCGTGATTGGTGGCATTGGTTCAATTTGGGGGGCATTGGTGGCTGCCATGATTATTGGATTTGCGGATACTTTTGGGAAAGTTTTATTACCCGAACTATCTGGAATGGTTGTCTACTTAATTATGGCAGCTGTGCTTCTTTGGCGTCCTGAAGGCATTTTTAAGAGAGCTTAATATGTTACTTAAATCAACTTCATCATTAAAAATATTGGCGCTCATCATTTTGTTATGCGTGCCATTGAGTGGCGTAGATTTTTATACTGAATTAGTGGGCAAAGCTCTCATATTTGGAATTTTTGCAATGAGCCTTGATCTTTTAGTGGGCTTCACCGGCTTGGTCAGCTTTGGTCATGCAGCTTATTTTGGAATTGCAGCTTCTTCAGTGGCGCTCATGTCACCTAAATATTCTGCGGCAAGTCTTTGGTTGACTCTACCAGCCTCAATCATTATTTCAGCATTAGCCGCGCTATTAGTGGGATTTTTTGTATTACGTACCAAAGGGATTTACTTCATTATGGTAACCCTGGCTTTTGCACAGTTAGCCTACTATATTTTTCATGATACTCCACTGGGTGGCGGGTCAGATGGTATTTATGTCAATGTTAAACCTAGCGCAGATATATTTGGGTTTACGCCATTTGACCTAAGCAATCACACACATATGTATTTATTTATCCTAGCAATTGTGGTGGTTGTTTATTTATTTCTTCAACGAATGTTGCAATCTCCCTTTGGGAAAGTTTTAGTAGGCATCAAGAGCAATGAACACCGCATGCTGTCACTTGGCTACCAAACTTTTAATTACAAATTGGCAGCATTTTCTATAGCAGGCGGCTTAGGGGGTGTTGCAGGATATCTGTATGCCTCAATGTTTGGTTTTGTTACTCCAGAATTACTATCATGGCATCAGTCAGGCAATGTTCTTTTGATGGTTATCCTTGGGGGCATGGGTAATTTAATTGCCGCTGTCGTAGGTTCTTTTACATTTATTTTTTTGCAAGAAATTTTTTCAAGTTTGACCAAACATTGGCAATTAGCGATGGGAATGGTCATTGTTTTAGCTGTTCTATTTGTACCAGGAGGACTAGCAGCATTACCACAGCGTCTAAAAACATCTTTACAAAAAGAGGAGCATAACAATGGCTGATACTCTTTTATTAAAAGCTTCAGGAATTACAAAGCGCTACGGTGGCCTTGTGGCTAATCAAGATGTAAATCTTGACCTATATCGAGGCCAATTACATGCTTTACTAGGCCCCAATGGCGCTGGCAAATCAACCTGCATCAACATGCTTTCTGGTGACACAACTCCAACTTCAGGAACCATTCACTTTTTAGGTAAAGACATTACTAACCTGAATGCCTGGCAAAGATCCCAAGCCGGGATAGGAAGAAGCTACCAAAGGACTAATATTTTTCCTCAATTTACAGTACTTGAAAATGTTCGTCTGGCGGCGCAATCTAGAAACCAAAATGCTACAAGAATTTTTTTGAAAGCTGACGACATGCAATGGGCCATCGATAAAGCTTTTGAGTGTATTGACGAGGCTGGTTTGAAGGGTCGAGCAAATTCAATTGCTGGCTTTATGAGTCATGGAGAGCAAAGACAACTAGAAATTGCAATGGTTTTAGCCACAGATGCTCAGATTTTATTATTGGATGAACCTTTGGCTGGAATGGGATCTGAAGAATCCGAAAAAATGGTTGCAGTTCTTAAAAAGTTACGTCAATCAAAAGCAATACTTCTAGTAGAACATGATATGGATGCAGTTTTTGCTGTCGCCGACGTCATTACTGTTATGGTTAACGGCCAGGTACTTGAAAGTGGGTCCCCAAGCCAAATCAAAAATAGTGTTGCAGTTCAAGAAGCATATTTAGGTGAAGGAGCCCATCATGTCTGACATGCTACTAGAGGGTAAGGAAATCCATACTTATTATGGACACAGTCATGTACTTCATGGAGTCGACTTCTATATCAAAAAAGGTGAAGGCGTAGCTTTGATGGGAAGAAATGGGATGGGTAAAACCACCCTATTAAAAAGTTTACTTAATATTGTGAAACCTCGGCACGGTCGAATTTTAGTGAAAGGTGATGACTTCACCTCAATGCCAACCTATAGACTTGCGCAAAGAGGTATCGCTTATGTACCAGAAGGTCGAGGAATTTTCCCTAATTTATCTGTTAAAGAAAATTTAATGATGGCAGCACGTGAAGGAGTCGATGGTCAGTTAGATTGGACTTTTGATCGAGTTATGACAACATTCCCTCGTTTAGGGGAAAGAATGAATAATGGTGGCTGGCAACTTTCCGGTGGAGAACAGCAAATGCTAACCATTGGTCGTGCCTTGATGACAAACCCAGATTTACTTATTTTAGATGAAGCTACCGAAGGCCTAGCTCCTTTGATTGCACAAGAGATATGGAAAATCGTTAAAACAGTCAGACAAACTGGAATTGCCTGTATCGTGATCGATAAGAATCATCAAGCAGTGACAGAAATTTGTGATCGATCAGTCATACTCGTCAAAGGTCAAATTGTATTTAATGACCATAGCAATGTAATTAAGAAGAATCCAGAACTCATTCAAAAGTATCTGGGCGTTTAAGAAGTTCGTCAATCTCCTCTTTGCCTTGACTTAACCACCTAAATGTGGGTGGTTTTTTTATTTAAATGCTTTTAACTATCAAGCAGCTGAAAATGAAAAAAGGTGAACTTCTGCAGCGCGATCTCTTAAGTCAATTAAATCTTGATAAGACTTTGACTGATACCAAAGATCAATCATCTCTGAATTGGGAAATTGAATTACCACCACTTGGTTAGTGGTCATATCCGTGCCAGCTAAACATCGATTTTTACTAGCACGAATCATCACCTCTGCACCATATGCTTTGAAGGTATCTGGCACTGATTGGCGATAGTTAGCCCACAAATTAGAATCTAACACCTTGACGTGACCTATGACATAAGCAGCCATCACTTCACTCCTTTGATAAAAAAATTAATACAGCAGCAGTAAATTCTTTTGAATTTTCTATATTGGATATGTGTGATGCTTTCACTTGCACCAAGCTAGAACTAGGAATCATTTTAGCCATATAAATGGCATCAGAAACTGTTGTTACAGGGTCTTCAGTACCCGCGATGATTAAGGTAGGAGACTTAATTTTATGAATGTCTTGAAGTAAATCTGTGTCAGATAATGCTTCGCAACAAGCAGCGTACCCCTCTGGATTTGTAGCTCGCAAAGCTTCATCCAAAGTTTTTAATTGTTCATGATTTGAACGAGAGAATTCAAGGGTGAACCAACGACTGGGGGCTGAATCAGCCACAGAATTCATGCCAGTGGATCGAACCACCTCTGCTCTTTCTAGCCAAGCTGCTGGAGCTCCAATTTTTGGAGCAGTATTAGCAAGAATAAGACGATTAATTCGGTTAGGATAATGAATAGCTAACCACTGACCAATGACTCCCCCCATTGATAAACCACAAAAATGAGCCTGATTAATTTTTAAATGATCAAGTAAATCAATTACCTGATGACCTAACTGCTCAATCTTGTATGGCCCCATAGGTGCACTTGAAAAACCATGCCCCAATGTATCGTAGCGAATTAAATCAAAATTTTCTGATATCAAAGGCACCTGTAAATCCCACATACTATGGTTTGTTCCAAGCGAATTTGAAAAAATTAATGGTTGATTTTTATTAGCTCCAGTTATATCGTAGAAAGTACTGATGCCATCCCTTGTAAATATCGACATCAAATCCTCTCAATGATGATTGCGATACCCTGACCCACTCCAATACACATCGTACATAATGCATAACGTCCTTTAATACGATGAAGTTGATACATTGCAGTTGTCACTAAACGCGCTCCCGATGCGCCCAAAGGATGTCCAAGTGCTATAGCGCCACCGTTGGGATTAATGTGTGGCGCATCATCAGGCAACCCCAAATCACGAATCACTGCCAAGGCTTGAGATGCAAAAGCTTCGTTAAGCTCTATAACATCCATTTGCTCTAACTTCAAGTCAGCCTTAGCCAAAACTTTTCTAATGGCAGGTGCTGGGCCAAACCCCATGATTCTTGGTGCAACTCCTGCAGCTGCCACAGCAATAATTCTGGCTTTAGGAGTTAACGCATGTTGCTTAACACCCAACTCAGAAGCCAATAACAAGGCACAAGCTCCATCATTTACACCAGAAGCGTTGCCTGCAGTCACAGTACCATCAGGTCTCACCACCCCTTTGAGCTTTTGCAAACTTTCTAAAGATGTATCAGGTCGAAGGTGCTCATCTTGTAGAAACTGAATCGGGTCACCTTTTTTCTGAGGAATTGTGACTGAAACTATTTCTTCTTGAAAGATACCTAAAGATTGAGCTTTGGCTGCTTTTAATTGACTTTTATAAGCAAATAAATCTTGATCAACACGATTGACTCTAAAGTCTGTAGCGACGTTTTCAGCCGTTTCGGGCATTGAGTCGACACCATATTGAGCTTTCATTAGTGGATTAATAAAGCGCCATCCAATTGTCGTATCCTCAATTTTTGCTGTTCTAGAAAATGCTGTATCTGTCTTACCCATAACAAAGGGGGCGCGACTCATACTTTCTACACCTCCAGCAATTAACAAATTAGCAGAGCCAGCTTTGATCGCATTACCCGCGATACCAATCGCATCAAGACTAGAACCGCACAAGCGATTAATAGTCGTTCCTGGAACTTCAATGGGCAATCTTGCTAACAAACTAGACATTCGTCCAACATTTCGATTATCTTCGCCTGCCTGATTGGCGCATCCATAAATCACATCATCAACTGCACTCCAGTCAACACTGGCATTTCTTAGCATCAAAGATTTAATTGGCAAAGATCCAAGGTCGTCCGCTCTCATTGAGGAAAGTGAACCGCCGTATTTTCCAAAAGGCGTTCTAATCGCATCACAAATATATGCATTCATAACCATTACCTATCATCGTCCATCTAAAAGTTTTGCTGCAGTCAATTGCTGCAATTCATTAAAAGTCATGCCATCAACCATCTCTTTGAGAACTAAACCCTCTTTGGTGACATCAATAACAGCTAAATCGGTATAAATTCGATCAACGCAAGCGATACCTGTTAATGGATACGAACATCTATCCACAATTTTTGATTCACCAGTTTTTGTCAGATGCTCCATAGTGACAAAAACATTTTTTGCACCAATCGCTAAATCCATGGCCCCACCCACAGCAGGAATTGCATCAGGTGCGCCAGTGTGCCAATTTGCTAAATCACCATTGGCGGCAACTTGAAATGCCCCTAATACACAAATATCTATATGTCCGCCACGCATCATGGTGAAGGAATCGCCATGATGGAAATAACATCCCCCCGTTAGCAAGGTGATGTACTCTTTACCAGCATTAATTAATTCCGGATCCTCTTCACCAATCGCCGGTGCTGGGCCCATACCTAAAACACCATTCTCACTGTGAAGAAAAATTTCCTTGTTGGGATCTAAATAATTGGCAATTTTTGTGGGCAAGCCAATACCTAAATTGACATACGCACCTTCAGGGATATCTTTTGCAACTCGTTGAACAATTTGTTCACGTGTAAGTTTTTGATAGGTCATTTTTATCTCTTATATACGCACAACGTGTTGTACAAAAATTCCTGGGGTCACAATATTTTCAGGATCTAATTCACCAAGTGGCAAAATTTCTTTCACCTGAGCAATGGTGCACTTTGCAGCAGCAGCCATAATTGGCCCAAAATTTCTAGCTGTTTTTCGATAAGTTAAATTTCCCCAGCGATCGCCTTTATAGGCTTTGATTAGGGCGAAGTCTGCATGAATCGGGTATTCAAGTACATATTGGCGACCAGAAATCTCCATCGTGTCTTTACCTTCAGCTAACATGGTCCCGTAACCTGTTGGTGTAAATATGCCACCCAAACCAGATCCGGCTGCTTGAATGCGACACGCCAGATTTCCCTGAGGAACTAGTTCAAGTTCGATTTTTTTGGCGTGATACAGCTTGTCAAATTCATAAGAATCAGACTGTCTTGGAAATGAACAAATAATTTTTTTGACGCGTCCTGCTTTTAATAAAGCTGCGAGACCAAAATCACCGTTTCCAGCATTGTTATTCACAATTGTTAAATCTTTAGCCCCATGCTCAATCAAGGCATCTATGAGTTCCGCAGGCTGACCAGCACTACCAAAACCACCAATCATGATCGTATTTCCATCAGCTATTTTTGAAATAGCTGATTTCATCGAGCAACTAGTTTTATCAATCATTTAAACCTCTACTATTCTTAATTTCATTGAATGCCAGTATTAAAAAATGCAAAATTAATGGTTAGCCCTGATCCCCACCACCCACTGGCAGTACAGTTCCTGTGATGTAGCTAGATTCATCTGAGGCCAAAAATAAGATTGCATGAACTTGCTCCTCAATTGAACCGTAGCGGTGCATCAGACTGGATTCAATTGTTTGGTCAATAATTCCTTGATACCAAATTTCCTCTTGTTTTGACATTGGATTTTTATTTCTTGGAATGCGACGAGGTGGCGCTTCAGTTCCTCCTGTTGCCACAGCATTAACTCGAATACCATCCTTTGCATGCTCTAAAGCTAGACTTGCAGTCATGGCATTGACTCCTCCTTTAGATGCGGAATAAGGAATTCTGTAAATACCACGTGTTGCAATCGAGGAGATATTCACAATATTTCCAGATTGCTGCTGAATCATTTGTGGCAGCACCGCACGACAACACCACAGAGTAGGAAATAGAGATCGAGTAATTTCCGCGATAATTTGATCTTCGGTGTACTCCTCAAACGGCTTAGCCCAAATAGTTCCACCGACGTTATTAATCATGACATCTATTCGGCCGTACTTTTTAAGGGCAAATGACACTAATTTTTTTGCGCCAGCATAGGTCTCTAAGTCACACAAACAATATTCACAATCTCCTTTTTTGGATCGAATATTTTTAGCAACCTCTTTTACCAAATCTGACCTATCTGCTAAAACAACTTGGCCACCTTCAGCTGCGATTGCCTCAGCAACACCCTCACCAATACCCTGAGCAGCGCCCGTCACAATCAGCACTTTATTTTTAAAGCGTAATTTCTTTCGCATCTCAAGCTCCTGCGGCTGTCGCTGAAAACTTTTCAAATAAGAAATTTGCCGGAGTAATACCTTCTTTATCTAGCCATCCTTTTACAGCATCAACCATTGCCACCGGACCACAAAGATAAATATCCACATCACCTTGATTCAGCCAGGATGTATCGACATGTTGAGTTACATATCCTTTGAGGGGATGTTGACTTGACTCACTAGCAACGCAAGTTTTGTATTGGAAATTAGGTAATTTAGATTTAATCTGCTCTAAGTGATCTAAAGCCACCAAATCAATGTCATTGGTTACACCAAATACCATGTTGACTGGATAATCACTACCTTTTTCAGCGATGACGTCTAACATCGATAGAAATGGTGCAATGCCCGTTCCACCAGCTAGCATCAAAATAGGTCGAGTTATTGGTCTCAAATAAAAACTTCCGTAGGGACCACTAAACTTAATAGCCTGACCAAGATTATTTTGATTAGAAAGATAGGTACTCATCTTGCCATTAGGAACATTCCGAATGACGAATGAGGCCAATGAACTTCCTGGTGGAGAACTAAAAGAGTATGAACGCGTCTCTTGAGTGCCAGGGATTTCAACATTGACATATTGACCAGGCAAGAAGCTCAGTTTTTCAGGATGATCTAACTGGATTGAAAAACTAATCGTTGAGTCTGATACTTGATTTAGTTCAGAAATGCCCCCTGTAAACTGTCCAACAGCCGTCTTGCAGACCTCCGAAGATGCAGGAATCTTAACAACACAATCAGATTTAGGCTTCATTTGACAAGCCAAAATATATCTATTGGCTGCATCTTCAGGAGTCAATGCATCCTCAATATAACTTGATTCTGGCAGATCATAATTACCAGACTCACATAAACCTCGGCAAGTGCCACAAGCTCCATCACGACAATCCAATGGAATATTGACTTTTTGTCGATAGGCTGCATCAGAGAGTTTTTCATTCTCATTACAGTTAATGAAACAAGTAACTCCGTCCTCAAATTGAAGTGCAATGTTGTAACTCATGGCTTTGCCTTGATTAAATGTGATAGATGTCAATGACCTGATGGATGTAGTCATTTTTAAGAACTACATACTTCTTTTTAATCACTGGTTTTTCAGATGAAAAATCAATAACGTAACGAGACATACCAAAATACGTATAGTTGGTCTTGTAACGATGGCTAAACGTGACCCAGTTGAACCTTACGGTCAAAAGATCTCCGTCACGTTTTTCAATTTCAACGTTATTGATATTGTGTGATGTTCGCGTATCAGGCATGGTGGCGCTAGAGCGCTCTGTTTTAATCCTAAAAATTCGATCCTCAAGACCAGCGCGAGTTGGGTAATAAATTAAAGAAATCTCTTCTTGTGGGTTAGTGACCAATTGATCATCATCATCCCAACTCGGCATCCAGAATTCAGCGTCCTCATGGTAAAGAGTTAACCACTCATCCCATTGCTCATCATCTAATAAGCGGCTCTCATGATAAAGAAACGCATTTACGTCATTGATTTGAATATTTTTCATGCTTTCACCTGTTCATCATTCATGGCTTTTTTCATAACTTCAAGCCAATAGCGATGCTGTACTGTGTACAAGCCTTCATCTTCAGTCTTCACACCACTCATCACTGGCTGGAGGCCAATTTCTTTGGCCGCATCATCGGGTCCATCAATCCAATGTTCAGAGCCTCGGCACATATCGTTCCACTCCAAAGCCTTACCCATGAATCCTTGCTGACAAGCCCTAAATTCCTCCAAATCATCTGGCGTAGCCATACCGCTTACGTTGAAAAAGTCTTCGTATTGACGAATACGTCTTGCACGAGCCTCTGGAGCCTCACCTTTGGGAGCGATACAGTAAATCGTCACTTCAGTCTTATCCACAGCCAAAGGTCTTAAAAGACGAATCTGTGATCCAAACTGATCCATTAAGTAAACGTTTGGATATAGGCATAAATTTCTTGAGCGTTCGATCATCCAATCAGCGACTGGTTTGCCGAATTTTTCTGAAAATTCATCTCGACGTGAGTAATTTGGGCGGTCTTCTGGGTTGGCCCACTTTGTCCATAACAAGAGATGGCCATGATCGAATGCATAAAAACCACCACCTTGCTTGCCCCACTTACCGGCATCCATGGCTTTGATATTATCTTCCCTAGCTTCTTGCTCTTTACGACGATTGGTCGTAGCAGCATAGTTCCAGTGAACTGCCGACACGTGGTAACCATCGGCGCCGTTTTCTGCCTGCAACTTCCAATTACCCTCAAAGGTATAAGTAGAAGCACCTTTAAGAACTTCAAGACCATCTTTTGACTGATCAACAATCATGTCAATGATTTTGGCAGCTTCA
>JACCDO011593069.1_pt1 | contig 12720 bp, 12 predicted proteins | sample 7446101 | NCBI WGS metagenome assembly JACCDO01 (sample SAMN15323440, study PRJNA562643) | freshwater metagenome | isolation source: river surface water | place: USA:Blue River Watershed | collected 2017-08-16
CGGCAACAATTTCGCATTCTTCGTAAAGAATTTTGCGTCCTGTTTGTTTTGAGTGTCGTTAGTTCTTGACTTCGATAAAACATTGGTTCCTGACTTCGATGAATCTTTTGTTCCTGACTTCGATGAATCTTTTGTTCCTGTTTCCAGGTTCAATACAACTGACGTTAATTTGGGCTGACGGCGAGAATCATTAATAATTGTGTGAGGCCACGATTGGGCTTCACATATTTTTGGTTCAACTAAAATAGTCTTAATGACGTTTTTTTCCATCGCATTAAAGTTATCAATAATAACTTTCGAACGGTCGTCGTAAAATTGCAACGGCTTTGCATTCGGATTCATTTTCCGCCATTCGGAATAAAGTTTGTAACCAGAATAGGTCTCGTTAAAGACCGAATTCGCTAAGTCGCCGTCGATGTCGCCGTAGCGCTCTTTGATAAGAGCATGGGCAGCTTGAATTCTTCGCAAAGCTTCGGCTCTTGACATTTGATTGACGGAATGCCAATTGTTAATTACCTTAAATAAATTTCAATTTTTATTCGATCGCATCAAAAAATATAAAAAAGTTTTATAAATTCTTATTATAAATGAGGCAATCAGATGCTCGATCAATAGTAAATTTATCAGCTTTAGTTCAGCAAAATGGGGCAATTTTAACACCAAAAGCGACAACTACACAGCAAGACATTTTATCAATAGAAGATGGTCAAATTTTATATAATACAACTGATTCGGCGCTTAATATTTACTCTGGCGGCGCCTGGAATTCTTTAATCATAAATGGCGCTGCGCAATTAGATATAGGTAATTTACGATTATCTGGTAATACAATTTCTGCAACTAATACAAATGGTGCAATTAATTTGTCACCAAATGGCACTGGCTCTGTTGTACTCAACAGCGCGCTTAATATGAATACCAATGCGATTTCAGGTATTACTAATGTAACCATGTCTGGTACTTTAACTGGCGCAACCACAGTAAGTGCGACTAATTTAGGTGGCACTTTGACAACTGCTGCGCAACCTAATGTTACTAGTCTCGGCACCCAAGCAAATAAGCTCGATATGGGCACTAATCAAATTACTAATATTACTAATTTATCAATGTCGGGAGTACTTAGTACCCCTTCATCAATAATTGCAACATCAGTATCGGCTACTGATCTCACTGGTACGCTTTTAACTGCTGCGCAACCTAATGTAACGAGTCTGGGAACACAAGCTGCAACACTTAATATGGGTACCAATGCTGTTTCAGGCGTCACGAATATTACAATGACCGGCACAATAACCGGTGCAAGCACTATTAGTGCGACAAACTTATCTGCAACCAATATTGCAGGTAAACTTACAACAGCTGCGCAAACTAATGTGACTTCTTTAGGCACACAAGCCGCAACATTAAATATGGGTACCAATGCTATTTCCGGCGTTACAAATATTACAATGTCTGGTACTTTATCTGGCGCCACTTCGGTGTCTACCACGACTGTTACTGCGACTAATTTAGGTGGTACTTTGACAACTGCTGCACAACCCAACGTGACCAGTGTTGGTACTCTAACATCTATTAATGTTGGCACTTGGTCAATTTCCGGTAATGACCTTACAGAAAGTGTATTTGGAAATACACTAACAAGTGCATCTGGAGGCTTCACGAGTGTAAATCCATTTCAAAGTGAAACAGCATTTATTACTGTAGATGCAGATTCATTACAAACAGCAATAGCCCAATCTGGTTTTTTATATTCGCAAAAAGACCTCACAATTACATCTCTAAAAACAAATGGAAATATAACATTAACACCGAGTGGGACAGGCGCGGTCATTTTGTCAAAGACGCTTAATGCAAATTCAAATAAAATAACAAATTTAGGTACTCCTACGGCTACCACTGATGCCACGACTAAAACGTATGTAGATACTTTAGTAAGTGGATATTTACCATTAGCGGGCGGTACTATGGCTGGCGCCATAGTTATGGGTGCCAATAAAATTTCAGGACAAATCGTATCCAGACCATGGCTTGATCTTGGTACAGGTGCAACGACTTCTCAAGGTGCATTATCGTGGAGTACTATTTTAAATAACCCTGATTTTTCATCATATTATACCGTAACATCGCAATTTATCACATTTAGCGCGACTGGATATTATAGAATATCTATATCAGCAACATTTTCATGCACAAATGTGAATGCCCCTGAAAGGCAAGTTTTTATAGAATTTAGAACCAGTGGAACTCTACTTGCATCGGCAAGTGACCAAGTAATCGCAGCAGAAAGTGGAACTGTTTATGGTAATGCGGCATTTAACAGAATAATAAACATAACAAGTACAGCTGGATCGACTTATTATTTTAATTGGGGATCATTCGCGACGGGTGGCACATCAGTTACATTAACTTCTGATACGCATGCGACAATTGAAAGATTAAGTTAATTTATTTGCAAAAAAAAACTGAACATTTTAGCAAATCATTTTAGCAAATCATTTTAGTTAAAATAATCAGCGTTGTCATTTTTAATGAAACCAGTTGATGGATTTTTCTGTGACAACAAGTGGTTCGGTAGTTTGGATCACAATTTCTAAACGGTCTTTTTCTGTAAAATAACAATTTTCGGCACTGTCCTTAATCATATATATTTTTATTCTAAATGGGCATTTTGGTGTCTCGATGTAATTAACTAATCGATCGCAATTTGTTGATGGTTTATTGTATAATTTAGCGTAAAAATCAGTACCGGAGTCAATTAGTGAGTCTTCGACGCCCATTATAATGCTAAAAATCTCATAGTAAAATTTAACTAAGTAAATACATTCAGTTGAGTCGATCAAAGTAAAAGCTATAAATTCGACGTCTTTGCGATCAAAGGTTTCGATGTACGCGATATACCTTGAATGTGCCGGACCATAACCGTAAAATTTAATTCCGGATTTTTTATTTTTTATAATCAGCTTATTCAGGTCAGCAATATTTACACTGTGGTCAGTCTTGGTCACATTGTGGTCAGTTTTGGTCACATTGTGGTCAGTCTTGGTCACATTGTGGTCAGTCTTGGTCACATTGTGGTCAGTTTTGGTCACATTGTGGTCAGTTTTGGTCACATTGTGGTCAGTTTTGGTCACATTGTGGTCGGACTTATTGGCTATCGCGGTACCGCTATTATTTTTATTCTTGTATTCTATCCAGTCATTATTAGTTTTAATTTTAGGAATTTCATTCATATTGATTAAATCCGATTCTTGTATTCTTAATTTTTTATGTTCTTCTAATGTTTCGGGGCTGGAATCATAATGTGGATCAAACGCCGATAACCATTCTATTATTTTTTTGGGACATTTCTTTTTGTTTGTTAAGTTGATTAATTCAGGAACCCATTTAGTTTTATGATACACGCGATTAAAGTCAAACGAATTAATCGCCATTGAATTGTCGCTAAATTTATTAGCAGGATCTACATAATGCGCAATAATACCAATACCGACTAAATTAGTTTCACCGATAACTTTTATGGTTAATTGATTTGAAACAATCGGCGAACACAAACTAAATGATTCAGGTATAATTTCCATTTCGATGATCGAATTACAAATTGATTCTTGCTGAAATTCAGGTCGCATAATTGAATCCAGAATATAACGCGCGGTACCATTAGTTTGGACAAAGATAGGACTGTCGCCCAAGAATATTTCGAATTTATTATTATAAGAGCCGATTTCATATTTAGTTTTTACATTTAATTTTTTGAAGAATAAAACTAACGATGATACAAAGTCACCATTATGGCCGATTGCGAATTCTCTTTTGTTATCACGAAGTTCAAATCTAAATGTGGTAAAAGTACGACGGCTTAACATCTGGTTAGGTCATTATCATTTAAATCTACAATTTAATTGTGCGCGATTCTGGTAACTATAAGCGGACTTCGATTTGTAGTTGCAGACAAAATTATTTGTGTCTTGATCGGTTAAAATAAACATTGGTTTAAATTTCGCGCAAAAAAATAATTAATAATTTTTGAATTTAACGACGATACAAAATGCGATGGTCGTTTAGTTCTTCGAATAGTACTTTATAAATACCGCGATAAAGATCGGATTCCTTTGGTTTATTTACAAATTCGTCTCCGACCATATAACTCTTATAGTCCATTTCATCGGGATTCCAAAATGACGGTCGGTTCAATGTTGGGTCAATATCGCGCCTGATATAATTGAGTACCGATTCTCGTATTTCGCTTGGTCGATCAAAATTCTTTTTATACCATTTTTGCGATTCATCTGTAACTAAATTTGCATCAAAAAAGCAGTCTTGGTATTTTGCGGGGCACCAAACTGCGCAATGGGAAAAACTAATTTCGCATTCTATAAGTAAGTCTTCGCTAAAAAACCTGAACGAATTACCGGATCTAAAACAAGAAATGGCGAATTCATAAAAAGCATCACATTCTTCAATATTTCTGAACTTTGTAATATTGTCGATCAATGACTCAATCAAATTCTTTTTTGATCGCAGAACGTTAATTTTTTTATACAAAATTTCGATTAGTTTATCAGAATCAGAATCGTAATAGTCCATTCGAGAAATGCATTTAACAATAGACTTTTCGATAACGAACGCTTGTCTTTTTATTAGATCCATATAATATTGTTGGATTCCTTTATTAATTCTGGTTGTATCTGATAATTCCAGTTTCTTCGCTGATTCTATTGCAAAGTACCTTTTCTCTTGCAGCGGATCTATACACTTGTAATTTTTTCCTAATTTTTGTTTCAATATCGAAATACTGGGGTCAGTTTTCAGCTCCTCTTCGGTGTAATAATACGGCGCCTTTTTGTTTCTCAGGCAGTCTTTTTTGTGTTTAGAATTAAGGTACCCTGGACAATGGCAAACATATTGTGCGACAAAAGGATCAGTATCGGCGGGAATAAAACTAACGGTGATCTACTATTAAATGAATCATTATTTTTTGCATCATGCTGCGACAACTGAGACTGATTTGGCGGCTGCTGCACCGAAGTCTGAGATTCATTATTGGTTTCAGTAGGTTTAATTTGTAAGGTTTCATTTACGACTCTACGACCTTTAAGTTTGAATGACGCATCGATCATATTCATGTCTGCGGTTGTATTGATGTAGGTAGTCAATGTACAAATTCCTTCAGAATCACTCGAATAATCAGAATTATTGTCATATGGAACAATAATATAATTATTACCATCTGGGACTGGTCTTTGTACTAATTCTGGTAATTCATCAATCAAATCGTTCGAATTAGTTTCATCCTTTTTATTTTGAGTTGCGTCATTATTAGATTGTTCATGAACAATTGTTTCTTGCGAGGCCATTTCGACTTGCGTAGCTGGCGAGGCCATTTCGACTTGCGTAGCTGGCGATGCCATTTCGACTTGCGTAGCTGGCGAGGCCATTTCGACTTGCGTAGCTGGCGAGGCCATTTCGACTTGCGTAGCTGGCGAGGCCATTTCGACTTGCTCTACATGCGCGCTTAGATGAATTTCGCACTCGCGCTCTTTTGACATCAAATAACTAATAGGTTTCAAATAATAAAATGTGTATTTTGTACCCATCGGCCAATTTGGCAAAGCCATTGTTGTCCAAATGTCATTTTGTTTGTCTTTGTTAATCAAATATGCATAAGATTCGAGCCACTTTTTCATCATAGGTCATACTTCATAGTTCCTACAATTTTACAAGTATTGACAGTTCGCGGTCCTTTGCCTACTTTTGCATTTGGTGAGTCTTGTGAATCGATCAAAATTTCTTCAGTATTACCAATATATGAAACTTCTGATTTGAATTGATTCTTAGTTAGAACTGTTACATGAAGTAAGTCATTTTCGTAATATTTGCAAAATAATCTATTTACATAAGGCGTAACTTCATGAATCTTTATTGTTGTATCTGAATTAGTACTTGGATACGGCAAATAGTCTGAATAATATGAAGATGATAAATATTCTCTGTTTTGCGGGTCTATTATGTGATTCATCATATCCAGATAATCACCACTAAAAAATGACTCACAAATTACAGTAGTTTGATTAATTAGATTGTCTTGGTTCTCAACAATTGTTGAATTTTCCATCATTTATGTATAAATTCGCATAAAATATTTTTTTAATTTAAGCGGTCTATTAAAATAAAACATTGCTAACATTGACTAAGCCAAAAAATAACGGTAACTAAGATTAATGACCCTCAATTTCAATCAAAATTTCATGACCAATCATTGTGTCAAAAATAACTAAGTTAATTACTCGTCTGAATGCGACAGTAATCGGCCAAATGATTAAGCCAAAGTACAAACATATGATCGACAAACATAAACAAATTGCACGATCATCGTCATATATTTCATCTAATTCGAATCGTCGCGACATTTTAATTTTAGTTTATTATTTTTCATTTTTTATCACAGCAGACAAAAACTGAAAAATAATTGGACTAATTAACATTGACCGATCGATGTCGAACCAACAGCATTCAAAGGCTGACAATGAGTCATCAAAAATTATTGAAGAAGTTTATGACCAAGCAAGGTCATTAATTACCAAAAAATCGGCAACTTACAAAACTTATGACCAAACTAACAAGCCAGATGCGCCAAACGAATATGACAACACTGATGATAATTCAATTAGTGCGCATGACCAAACTAAGTCAGGAATTCTTAATTTTGTTGGACCACGAAAATTTATTGGTTCAGACAAACAAAAAGCGAACCGGACAATAGTTCGGAACAAATTCGAAATTTATCGAAAGGACTTAACGAACATTCGCGGTAAAGTTATTCCACCGAGGTTGCCACCTTTCACAGACAGCACTAATCCGCCAGTGGAAAAGATGCAACCATGGTCAATCGAAATTTCGATGGACCGCGAATTGGTCTTCCCATTTAGTTTCGTTATGAACCAAAATTGCAGGTTTTTCGCAAAAAAGACAGTTAATAAATTATTTATTTGCGGAATTGGCGACCAAAGGCGATCTGTTAGTTACTTTACTTACAAAAGTTTTATCAATGAATGGAACCGCAAATGTATGTACAGCTATCTGGAACCGTTCTTAATGAATTTGACTAAGGACCCCAGATTTACACCAACATCATTAGTTTTCGGTTTGAATATTTTAACCAACATTATTGATGCTTATGCAACTGGTGGATTTTCGCACACTAATGTTGAACCAAGTTTGTACTATTACCATTCATTTATGGACAATTGTCATTTGACGCAAATAGCGCTTATTGGAAATGTTGAAATTCTGAAGCACATTTTCGAAAATTCGTTTCCATTAACAAAGTTGTTCATTCGTGAAAATTTTATTAATATTTTGCTGACAAACTTTCGCGACACTGAAAGAAATTGGTTCATTTTGAATTATGTTGTCCAAAACAAATTCGAAATCAGAATTACAATGAAGGAAATTTACAGAATTACTTGTCCGAATACTTGTCTGAAAATTTTGAAATGGCTTTATGATCATAATTTTAATTTGTTGGATACTTTTAGTTCTTTCCTGGTCATTTATGATCGTAATCCAAAATTTATAGATGTCATTATTTTCCTCGCGCAAATATGCACTGTTAGTTTGCGACCAGACATTATGATGACAATTATTAAGAACGACCATCATGTTCTTTACGAAATTTTGATGGAATTTGATGGTAATGACTTAAGAAGTCGCATCAAGAAAATGATCGAGTTTAGGGCAGTTAGAATTTTACAAGTCTTGTATGAACGCGACTTGTTTGACTTGCTTGATTTTGCTTCATTTATTAAAAAAGGCACACCAGAAATGATCAAGTGGTTTATCAGTATTTACGAAGTTGATCAGCATCGCTTACTGATGGCAATCAAACGAGAAAAACGATACGAACTAATTGATATCTTACAACTTGATGTCGATGCTATCGTCGAAAGCGAAAAAGAGCGAAAGCGCAAATTGCAGAACAAGAAGCGCATAAATCAGTCATCGTCAGAACAGGTTGCGAAAAAGCGGCGAATTGACGATTTTGAATCCGAAGTTAGGCGAAATGGACCACGTAGAACTAAGACAAGAGCGCAAGTCCAAATGGCTACTGGCATTAATAGTCAAAAAGCCATGAAAGACACCAAGACTACTAAGGACTCTAAAAGAAGTCAAAAAGTCGGCAATAAAGTTGCCAAAAGTCGTCAAGATAATGACAGTAGTAGTGACTTTATTGAATTAGATGATGGAACCGAAGAGTCGAGTATTGGCCTCGAAGATCATGAAAACCATGATGACGAGCAAAAATTGACATTATCAAGTCCTGTTTTCGAAATTGAACCAGAACAGACTAATGATGCCAGTTCAACCTCAGATGTTGAATCTGCAACTGTGACATCTTCGGCAACCAAAAATCCAAATATTAATTTCAGCGCAATCATTATTGATGATTCATCATTAACAGTAAATGACGCCAAATTCAACCTGGAACTTACTTGTCAAATTATGTCAAGTATTAATTATTTGACCGGAAACAAATTTGACTTCACTTTTGAAAATTATGAAACTGATGTATGCCTCGACCGATCCATTCGCGAATTTCAAAAAAAATATGACTGTGACGAAATGCCGAATGACATTGATTTAGTTATCGATGACCTTGACATGGAACTTGACAATGCATTTGTCTAATTACTTGTCGTCGACGATATCCTGACCAATTAACTTAGGTCTTGAAACTTTTTTTTGGATAGGTATGTCAAATCCGCAGGTGTTCTTCACTATATCTGTTGAATCTGTTGATCGCGAAGCATTTTCGGCCAAATATACTTTTGGTTCATCGTCTAAATTTTTTGATTTTGTAACAAATGTACCGGCGGCACCAATGGAGTCAGGTCCTTTAAATTTTAAACCAGTAGATGATAAGATATATACCCAAATTGCACCTAAATACGGTTCTTCTTTTCCGGCGCGTGAATTCGCGATAATTGTGTCGCGGTTATGCTCGATAATTTGCGCGATGCTTTCATCAATTTGTTCAAGATAATTACCAGATGAGTCAATAATAATATTATTAGTATCAATTTCTTCTTGGTAAGCCATAATTTTCATTTTATCGAATTTTTTATTAATAATATTTGTTGCAATTTCGGCTGCTTCACCACTGATTGGTTCTATTCTTGGTGAAAATTTATCAAGGTCAGTCACTTTAATGTTAAAATTAAAATAAATTTCAACTGGTCGAAGTCCGTAAATACCACGATGAAGCGTAGTCAAAAACATGTCGCCTTGCATAAATCTAATTAAGTCATGAAACTTTAATGTTAAGTCGCGATAGGTATCCATTTTATTTTGGTCATTGAATATTTCTAATTAAAAATTATTTGAATGATTTTTATCATTAGTTCGATTTCATCAAAGAGTATGTCGCAAAAGTACTCAAACTTTTTAGGCGATACAACTGGCGAAATACTTGAATTATTTGGCGCAAATTGCAAAATGACCGATTCTGAAATTGACGAACACTTTGAAAAATTATCAAAACAAAAAATAAAAATAGAATTAGTCAATGCCGAAACACAAACTAAACTTAATAAACTAATATTTGTTCGTAACAAAAAAGAATAAACTAAAAATTCCATTTCTAAAAAAGTCATTAGAGTCATGAATCCTGAACTAATATTAGTAATTATAGAGTTCTTATGTTCTTTTTTAACTACAGTTGTATTTATTTTTATTGGGTCGTCTATATGGTAGCGAGCATTTAATGCGAGTATTTGATGCGATTAATAGAGAGCATTTAATGCGAGTATTTGATGCGATTAATAGCGAGCATTTAATGCGAGTATTTGATGCGATTAATAGCGAGCATTTAATGCGAGTATTTGATGCGATTGATAGCGAGCATTAATGTGCGAAAGTAGCGAAACGACTAAATCAAAAACTAAGATAAGTTGCCCATTTTGCGGGAACATAGCAGCAGCGGCATAAGTTATAGCGTGGAATAACCGCAGTGGATGCCAATAAACAGTGTCGCCAAATGTACCATATATTTTTTCGAGTCCATTATTAGTATATCTGTGATAAGATTGACGAGTAAATTCTTGTAAAAAGCCTAACGCAAAGAGCCCATTTAGTACTCTATTATTGATCAAGATTACGCAAATTCTGGCTGGTATGCAAAATGCCCAAAATAGTTTTATATTTTTTTTCCAGTCACTAAAATAGATGACAGTTAGCCATAAAATATATAAAACTAAAAAGGCCGCAATATATTTCGAATTTGGCATTTATTATTAGTAATGCAAAAAAATTAAGGTCATAATTACTAAAAGTGCGCATCTTGAATACCGACTTGTTCGTGATGACTTACTTGTCCGGATTCATTTGTGTCCAAAAGTCGTACCTTTCAGGATTGTTAATATTGTTAATCGAAACATAATGGCGGTCATTTTTTATAAATTCGGTTCGTTCTAATTTGGCATTTTCCTTGATTATGAAGTTTTCGCTAACTGCAATTATTTGTTCGTTACAATTAAAATGAATTTCGTCTTCGCACATGACTGCATTAGTCACGACAACACGCGCCACTAAGTCGATGATGTAATTTTCTTGGTCCTTGTAAAAGCTGTCGATGAATTTTTCACGCAGAAATTCGGTTGGACAATCTTTGTAAATCAAGAAGTAACCATCTATAAGAAAATTCGCGGTTTTCTTAAAAGTTCGGAACATCGGTAATTGGTAAAATGTTTTGACAACTGCGACTTTGTTTTCCCCAAACAGTTTTGAGCAAAAATTACCAATCATGCATTGCACAGATGAAATTCCATAACACTTTTTGAGATTATTTTTTTTGTCGTTTTCAAATTCAGTTCGCACCATAAATATTTCGGTTTGAAACCGAACTTTAGAAACATAAAACGCATCGCTAATTTGTGGCATAATTTGCGTTAGATATCGCGTTTCATGCTCTTCGAATTTATGATTAGGATCGTAATTAGACTTGTTTGTTTTGAATCTGGTCCAATTGAATGATTCCATTAATGGCTTAATTTCGAAATTCATTAACGCATAATAAAAGTCCATTGTCAAATTCTTAAGCGATTCTGGTCGGTTAAAGCAACTAAATGTGTATCTCGGGCCCTTATTAGTGGTCACTTTTAGTTTTTGGTGGGCCAATGTTATCGTGTATCCAAACAAAGCTATATGGTCGTCTGGAATTTCGATATGCTTGATATTCTTAGGCGATGCCCTAATTAAATTCTTAATGAGGTCCAAGAACTTAATGTAACCGGTAAAATTAATATGAAAACATTTCCACGGTGCATTTTTGCACGCTTCGCATGACGTCACATTAGTTTGGTCTTTCGCTTGAACTGCATTTGTGCGATCATTATTTTGAACTGCATTTGTGCGATCATTATTTCGAACTGCATTTGTGCGATCATTATTTCGAACTGAACTTGTACGGTCTGTCTTTTGCACTAAATGAGTCTCTGGCTTTCGGTCATTCTTAATTTTGGTATTCGAGGTCTTTGTATCTTGACCATTAATAGAACTAATGATATTAATTTTGTTAATTAGTTCTATTGTTTCTTGAAATTGTTTTTCTATTGATTCACGTAATTCAGGATCCCCATGTAAGACTTCATCGATAATTTTGTCGGCATTGTGCTTGATGTCTTCGCATTTTAACTTGGCTTGTTCAATTACTGTTGATTTACCAGACGGGTCTTTGTTGGCTTCGGCTTCTTCGGTTACTTTGGATACTTCGACTTTTTTATCAGCTTTGCGATTTTGGTTTGGGCCTGTAAAAATTTCATTAATTTTGTTTAATTTTTGATTCAGAGTCATATCGTTTGTCAATACAATCTTCTTGACAACTTTAGTGCGCACCATGAACAGGTCAGTGTAATTATCATAAAATATTTTCAATTTTATCAAAAAAATTTAATCATTGCGCGACTAATCATCATAAGTCTGGTCTATTATTTTTTTATTAATTTTGGCTATATGTTTTTCGAAATTTACTTTGTTAATATTTTCATGCAAAAGTATGCAGTTACAAATGCAATCAATTTCCGATTCTGGTACTTCGACAAACTTTTTAATTTTAACTAATACGATTAGTTTGTAATATTTTTGTCGCCAAACGTCGATTTGAAATTCGCATTTACCACTGATTCTGTAGTGTTTTATGTAACCAAGTTCGCCGTATTCGCTTTCTATTGGTGTGTCATATATCGACTCTAAAAATTCATTTATGCCGACTAAAATTAGTTTGTATTTTATGCGAATTTGATGGTCGATATAATCGGCTAACATTTCTGAAATTTTATGACTGAAGCATTTTATGGAATTACTAATTATTATCTGGTTTAACATTATGCTGATATATTCTTGTTTAAACACAAATGAAGAACCTGCGCGCGAAAACAAAATTAATCGATGCGGAATTAATGCTGGTCTAACATAAAACTGGCAACTAATAAATGGACGTAAATTTGTTTTGAACTTTTCGAAATCTGTACATGGAAATTGTTGCAAAATAAATTTCTTGTACTTTTTTAAAGTTCGACTTTTGTATTTTGGTTCGAATAAAATGTCTAACGTGTCATTTGTTTGTCGGTCTAACGTGTCATTTGTTTGTCGGTCTAACGTGTTATTTGTTTGTCGGTCTAACGTGTTATTTGTTTGTCGGTCTAACGTGTTATTTGTTTGTCGGTC
>JACCDO011413303.1_pt1 | contig 12717 bp, 8 predicted proteins | sample 7446101 | NCBI WGS metagenome assembly JACCDO01 (sample SAMN15323440, study PRJNA562643) | freshwater metagenome | isolation source: river surface water | place: USA:Blue River Watershed | collected 2017-08-16
ACGTGAGGAGCGTGAGGAATATTCGACGGATGCTTAGTAAAGAGACCTCCACGAATTCTATCTAGGCTTTTTATTTTAACTCTACCGTATGTAGCAGCTTCCAGGCCTTCTAATAGACCGGCAACTAATCCAAAATCTTCTGACTTAGGCTGGCCTTGATACATAAATGTATGAAAGAAGCCCACAGGATCATCGTCTCTAATTATTCCGTCATTGCCGTATACTGAATTTAAACTCATTCCCCAAGGAAAACTTGGATGTATAAGTTCGCGTTTTAATATCTCCTGTTGATCAGGAGGCAGATAATCATCTATTTCAATATAGTTGTTTGTGAGTATCACAAATTAACGTGTCAATCTAATTGTTGGAGAACCTAAATTTAATTTTTCTGCAAGTTGGCTTGAATTTGCAGTTCCACATCTAGTGTGCATAAAGACTCTAGCTGCTTCTAAAGAATCTAATGCTGCTATTTCAAATTTAAGATCAGTCTTATATCTAGCATTAGCTTCTGCAACGTCAGCTGGCAATTGATTATAATAATAATTTACGTAGAGTTCGATATTAGTTTTATAAAACTCTAATAACAATGCCTTGTCGTCATCAGTTAATGTATAATATGCTTTTGGTTTATAGGCGTGATCAGTTAAACTATTGATTAACAGTTCTTGATGCACCTCGGAACCTTTTAAAATGCTAATTCGATCATTGATATCAGCATTGGCAAACTTTCCAGAGCGAGCCACTGCTTCTGAAACTTCTTTATAGTTCATAGAAGACAACGGAACTTTGTCTACATCTTCTGGTTTGATGTAAGCAACATCAAAGATCCAAGTTCTATAACGATCTAAGAATTCTATTTCTGGCACTAATCGAGGATCATCCCCGGCATAACATTCAAGTACGATAAACATCTAATAGCCCCTGTGGTTTATTATTTTCAGAGGCTGTGTGTTGCCCTGAATCACTTATTTTAAAATTAGGATCATTTTTTAGTAGAGCCTGATACACGTTTGATTTTAATAGATTGCTGAGATTGTCAACCCGCATATTAAATTCGTGAGCAAGTGCTAGTGTTTCAGACTGCTGTTCCGCTGCCATTTGAGTAATAGCATCTAAGTTACCTGCTGAAATTCTTCCGTAGGCGCTGATATCCATTGCTGCCTGTTTTGCTAATCGAACAGTCCAGTATTCTTTTTCATAGATATCTTCTTCGGGTGTTCCCATAATTTCTAACCAACTTCTTCCGTCCGGTGTTTTTCCGTTCGGTCCAGCAAGGTATTCTTCCATTAGTTCAGTATATTGCTCTCTTTCAATATAATGCTGCTGAACTCTTCTCTTATTTTGTTTGTAATTATGTTTGTTTTTTTCAAGTTCTAACTGTAATTCTATTTTTACAATTGGATCTTGTTCTTTTTCAATTCTTAATTCTATAATTTCGCGTTCTAATTCAGCTTTTTTCAAACCGTGCTCTAAATTTTCAAGTTGTTCTTCGGCGTTTCTTAATTCTAATAACCATTGACGAACTGTACTATACGGTGTAATTTGACCGCTAGTGACAAAATGACGCATTTTAAATTTTGGATTTATAAATGTAGAATTTAAAGCCTTTTCAACAATTTGTTTCTGTCCGGCTGACAATACAGTACTATCAGTTTCAAGGTGGTCACCGTTGGCATAATCTGCATACTTAGCAAATAGGTTTGATTCAAATTTTTGAATATCGTTCATTTGTTTCCTCTTGGTCTAGGTTAATACTTATCGAATTAATCTCTAAAACCGAATGCTCCTGAGCTTGCACCGTCGTGTCCTTTTGGTTCCATCGTAGAACTTCCAGTAGTTCCGCTGTCGGTCGCATAGGTATATTTAAAGGAAAGATTATTCTGTGCTCCATTATATTGACCTAACATATATCCATTGGTCTGACCTTGTGTATAATTCTCTTCACCGCAGTTACCGTAGGGTTTGGTATAGGTATTAGACTGTGTTTCGCTTTCAATATTTGTTCTACGGAATTGATTGCCACCGGCGTAGTCGCCTTGGGCGCCACCGTAACCGTAGCCAGTTTTTGCAGACAAGCCTTTTTGTTGTCCGTGTGCGCCTGCACTATAACCCATATTTGCAACAGATTCTGTTGAGTATATAATACGTTGGGTCTGTCCAGAATTGCCCCAGAATATACCACGATATTCTCCACTGATACTTGCAGCGTGATCGTTCCATCCTGATCCTATGTTTGCAACACCTTCTGTAGCAAACGTCCAACGTTTGATTTGTCCCACACCTTCACCGTTGACCCAAGCATAGGTTCTTGTAGTATCCCAGACAACACCGTTATTACCACCACCGGGATTTGATCCAGAATTACTCTTAGTTTCTGTTCTCATATTAAATGCTGTTGGACTGCCGTTGAAAACGTAAACTTTTGTATCTCCGCTAGCTGATGCTTTATAGTGGAAGTTGTCGATAGTTCCGTCGCCTAAGTTACTGGCTGTATCTGTGGCCATAACTAATCTGTTTGTGTTTGACCATAGGCTTGAGTTTTTATATCCGCCCATCATATAGGCTGTGGTAATGACCTGTCTGTACAACCAAGGTGTTGTAACAGTTAATTCAAAATCTCGTGTAATCGATGAAGATACTGAGGATCCTGGAAAAATTTCTGTAGCTGTAACGGAGAATCTATATGTAGCCGAATTAGCGTTAACTGCTCCTAGAACTGTCTGGCCGCTGATAACACCGTTAGTAAAACTAACGCCCGGAGGCAAGTCGCCGCTGATACTGTATGTTGTTCGCCCTCTACCAAACGGATCACGTAAAGGTTGGAAAGTTCCGATGGTAACTGAAGTACCAGGGTTAGAACCGTTTTGAGCTACCGTCTGCGGTGCTGTGCTACCAGAACTTGTATATGCCGATGGTGTATAAGCAATATATTTTCCGTTAAGGATCGATGTATTTTTACTAAAGAATGCCACGATGTTTCTCCGTTTTTAATATTTATCGTTTAAGCATCATTAAATTCCAGCCCTAAATTAAAACTAATACTGATACGGTGATCAGTTTCGTTTTTATTGGGCTCTACACCGTGCATAAGATCAGCAAACCAAAACAGCAGATCGCCTGCTTTTGGAGTTACATAAACTATAGGGTGTATTAAAGGGTTTTTAAGATTTTTATAATAAATTTCAGGCAGTCTAACAACAGATGGTTCTAATCCAATCCTTGCATAATCTTGCCTAGCTGCGTGAAAACCTAGTCTTCCGCAGTTTTCAGGATACTGTACATAGTAAGTTCCACTGATAACCGACGTGCTTGATATGCGATCAATTGAAGGAGGATTCACGTGTTGATGATAACTGTTTGAATTACCGGGCCAGTTAACGTTTGCCCACATATTACAGACTTTAAATTTAACTCGATCAACAAGTTCCATACCTTCGTGAACCTGTTGTGCCTGCTGTTCTATTAAAGCTGTTAGCTGCGAAAATTCAGGTCTAGTATGTAGAGAGTCCTGGCTTTGCCAGCCCCCTACATTACTAACTCGTCTGCCAACATTGTCATTTTCAAATTCTTTACCTACGGCTTCTTTTAATGATTCTACTTCATTAGGAAAATGTTCGTGCCATAAGTAGTCGTGCGTAATAGGAATAATAACCATTTTTTAAGTAACTTTCACCCAGAAATAACCCGAACACTGATTTTGTGAATAGCCAGTAACTAAAGATTGAGTACTATAGTTTTCACTGTTGAACTCTGTACTAAATCTAATACCGTCCGAATCACCTTTCCAGAAATTTTGCCAACCACTGTCATAGGTAGTCGGATAGAAATGACTAGCACCAGTGTATTGTCCAACTCTAGCATTAGCATTAGATGATGCATCACTCCAGTTCTTGTATTGAGTTAATACCCAACTAGTGTTTGCACTTGCTGCCAGAGTTGTTCTTTGATTGCATTCGTTTCCAAGTCCAGGCCAGGTATATGTAGTTAGTGTTCCTAGACGCTGATACAGCCCAGTAAAGGGACTGGTTAATGTGGGAGCACCGTAACCTGTCGATGGAGTAATTCTAGTCCATTTTGTTCCAACCGTAGATAAGAAATGATTTATCTTTGTTGTTCCAAACATACTGGTTGTTGACTTATTATATTCAACAACTCCCGAAATACCGTTAACTGTGCTTAGTCCATAATCACTGTTGTTATAATATTGACCGCCATTGTTTGCACGGGCATTGATCATTAGCATCCAGCCGCCGCCGTCGGTGCTCATATCACAATATGTGTAATAAGGACCATTGCCTGCGGGTGCTATCCAATAATAGCCGCTGGGTGCTGAAGCGTTAACTGCTAGAATTGCGCCAGCGGAAGAAGCTGGATTTGATCTGCTTGAACCGATGAGCTCGCCGTATGATGAAAAAGTTGATACCACTGACCAACTAGAACCAGTTCTAGTTAAAGTAAATGTCTGTATTTCTCTTCTATTAGCAGTCGGTGTAAAAGAGTTAACATAAGTAGATCTCTTAATTGTCTGCGAAACACCACCAATCTGGAAACCTGTGGCATAGTATGGTGTTGCGCCCTGTACCAAAATCAAACTGATCGTAATTGCACGTTCGTTAGTGGTAGGTACGTTAGTTAGGTTAACTGTAAAATTGCCAGCAATACTGCTGTGTTGCCAAACGTTTGATTCTGTGAAATCGTGAGTAACTGTACCAGTTGCACTAGTCTTAGTTGCAATAAGATCCTGAGACTCTGCAATAGTAAACAATCCACTATGTGTTAACGTAGTGAATGTTGCTGCCGCAGGTGTAGCTGGACTAACACCAATTGATGCCACAAGACTACCTGTAACGTTTAATGATCCACCTACATTTAAATTTTTAACAATTCCAACACCGCCACCAGTTACCAGCGTACCTGTTGTTGTAGAACTACTGATTGTATTATCTGTAATACTTGTAACTTTAGTAATAGTTGTATTACCAGTCCCACTAGCATCTAAAACAATGTTACCGTTGGCCGTTGCTGATGCAATGGTTGTTCCGACAGTGGTAATTGATCCAGTACCTGTAGTGTTTGTTGAAATTCCTGTTCCTAATTTTCTTCCCACTGTAATTCTCCGTTATGGTTTTGCGTTTGTTGATACTAGATATTTTGTTCCAGTAAGATATGATGCGGTACCGTCGTTGAAACCAATGTCGCCGCCGGCATAACTTGCCATAGTGTAGCCACCTGAGCCAAGTCCTAGCCAGGCTCTAGCAGCATAGTCACCGTTGGGTTCGCCAAAGGTTGTGTCTCTTAGCCACCAACGGCCGCCGTCGCCTGTACGCCAATCAGGAGCACCTGTACCGTAGTATCTTGGATCTCTCATAATTCTCGAAGTGTAGTTTCCACCTAGGCTACCGCTGGTGCTGCCTGGCATACGATACACCACATAGCAGGTCTGGAAATAATCGTTTGTTGAATCGCTTAATACGTTTTTAACGTAGTTATTCATAGCAGTCCAATGCTCTTTGCTTCTAGGATAAATTAAATCTAGACCTAGAGCCATACCGCTGTGAGTTTCGCCGTAGTAGTTGATACTAGTGCCGGCTGTGATAGCATAAAAGTCATAACCACCACCTTCTTGAGTCATATCAACATACATCTGCAATGCGTTAGGCATTGTTGTGGATTTAATCCAGTATGTACCAGAAGTTAGGCTTAGTGCGCTCTTAAGGTTAGTTGCTAACCAGTAACCGCTTGGTGCTGGATTTGCAGATGTTGATCCTGGGTAGCTCGCACCCAATGATCCAAAGGAACAAAATACTGTCCAGGCACCGCCTGCTCTAACCAATGTGAATGTTTGGATGTCGATAGAACTTTGTCCAGGTACTGGTAAACTATAGCCAGCCCATTTAATTGACTGTGCAGCTCCACCGATCTGGAAACCAGAAGCATATCGTCCTGTACTTCCTTGTATTAGATATAAGTTAATTGTATATGTTCTATTATCAGTAGTTGGAAGATTAGTTAAGTTCACTGTGAAGTTTGCACTAATTGAGCTATGGTACCAACTGTTTGATTCTGTAAAATCGTGAGCGACTGTGCCGGTTGCACCGGTCTTAGTTGCAAATGTTTCTGACATTTCGTTGAATGTCGTTGTTCCAGATACAGTAATGTTTGTAAATGCACCAGTTGATGGAGCAGTTGTACCAATCGGTACTCCTGACAAACCACCAGTGACTCTTAGATCTCCGCCGATAAAGGCATTTCCTACAACACCAACTCCCCCTGCAACCTGTATTGACCCTGTGCTATTATTATAACCAGTAGCATCGCTGGTATTGGTATTTGCCAATGGTGCTGCAACCACTACCTGTCCTGTGCCTCCAGGACTTAAAATAACGTTTGAGTTTAATGCAGCTGAACTAATTGTGGTAGATGTAATTGCTAACGCACCTACACCACCACCGCCTGCTGTTCCTGTTCCTATTTTTCTTGGCATTTTATGAATTTCCTAATGGGTTTACTCTGAAGTATACTTCAATATCTTTTCTACCAGTACCGTTTGTAGGGCTAGTCGATGGTCCCATTTCTAATGGGCTAGCGTGACTCCATTGACCGTTGGCTTCAACTCCGTTGGTTTCCCAATAAAATATACTTCTACGATTTAACCAGGTAGTGTAACTACCGACGTTATCGCTGTTATTCTGATATTCCGAGTTCCAGGCAATACCTGGATACTGCGGGCCGCCCTCATAGCGCATACCGCCAACTCGTTTTAATCCTGATGGACCGCTGTTTGATATCATAGCTAGTCTGATAGGAAAGCCTAGACCGGTACCGTTTACGTTTGATTCAAAATTCATCAATGATGGTGGAGTGTTTGAAGCAACGTTTTGCCAAACAAATCCAACACGATCATACAACTCGTCCATAGAGTGTATCAATATCTTATTTGAGTCACCGGTTCTACGCCACATCATCTGAGCAGTACCTCTAGATGCACCTGGCATTGATTTAGCAACATCGAATCTGCTGAAAGAAGTTTGACCGCTGGTCCTAGTGCTAGAAATTGTACCAAAAGATGTAAAGACAGCCTGGTTTGTACCCATACTAGTAGTTGCACCAAGATATCCAAACATCATCCAACCACCACCCATAGTAGTTAGGTCACAATACATTTGTGTAGGACCTAATGTTGGTAAGTTAATCCAATACACACCGCTGGTAGTAACACCGTTGGCCATTAATGTTCTTGCATCAGGTGCTGCTAGTGCAGAGGTGGATCCATCTAAGATATCTCCGTATGATGCAATAGTTGATGTTACTGTCCAGGCCGAGCCTGTTCTAATTAAAGTAATTGTTTGAATTTCAACTTTACTTACTGTAGGTGTTCCACCTAACCATTGAACTGTCTGAGCCGAGCCGTCAATTTGAACGGCTGTTGCCATATAAGCAGCAACACCTTGACTTAAAACTAAGTTTAACGTTATAGCTCTATTGTTAGTAACTGGTACATTGGTAAAGTTTGCGGTAAAGTTTGCACTGATCGAACTATGGTACCAGGTGTTTGCTTCACTGTAATCGTGAGTAACTGTACCAGTAGCACCTGTCTTGGGAGTTCCCATAACTTCTGCAACTGGTCCAACAGTAGCCTGGTCTTGAATAGTCAATGATGTAAACACACCTTCACTAGGTGAACTTGCACCAATTGGAATGCCATTTAATGCGTTGCCGTTTAACCCCAGTGTTCCGCCAACGTAAACGCTTTTTGCAACACCAAATCCGCCTGCAACTTGAATTGCACCTGAACCTGTACCTGATGATTCTGTCTCATCACTTACCACTAAAATATCCGGGGTGGTTACAATACCCGATCCGTTAGGATCAAACGTGATATTATTATTATTTCCAGAAGAAATAGTAGACCCAGATACGGTCAGGCCGCCGAGTCCACTGCCTCCGCCGGATGTAGCCTGTCCACTTGATATTCTACGTGTCATTTGCTAATCCTTAAATTTAAGCTGTTGGTGTTTCAATTCCGTATACAGCGGCGCTTACGCTCGTTGCACTAGATCTAACGTATACACGTCTAGTTGCTTCAAGTACAATACCTGTTCTTTCTAGAACACCGTTAGCTAGTAACTGTGTATCATATTCTAGATAGTTCTCAGCACCTGGAGTACCAGCTAGTGGTACTGCAAGTCTAACTGTAACTGTACTAGAACTTCTATTTGTGATACTAACTGTAACTACTGAGAAAGTAGTTGCTGGTACTGTATACAAAAGTGTATCAGTTGTAGCTGCTAGATCTGCTGTTCCTAAAATTCCTGTTGCCATTATAAATCTCCGTTTATGTTAAAAAGTAGTTTAGTGCGATTGGAATACCTGTAATGGCTCCGGTGAAGTTCACCTTAGCACTTACATTAATCACCGATCCGGTAGTGGTTGTAATAGTGTTTGTAGCAATATACACTGAACCTGCCGTTACACTATTTACGTTAATACTTGCACCACCGCCACCAATCTGTGATGAAATATATGCTTTGATAGCACGTTGAGTTGGAATAATACTATCACTGTTAGCTGTAAAGTATGGGTCTGTTGAGAATTCAGTAATTGTAGCTGAACCTCCGCCCAATGTTACTTCGCCTAGTGATAGTTCTTGTAGACCTGCAATGTTAAATGCGTCAGCATTCAATGTTGCAACACCGGTTGACTGTTCAATTGTAAACAAGTCACCAACTCTAAAGTTACCATCTTGGTCAGTACTTGTAAAGAATACTCGACCACCGTTGTTTTCTACTGTTTCGTTTGCCTGTACAGGATCTTGCAATGGTGTGTTTGGATAATTTGATTCTGCAAAATTACCTGTACCAATGTTCAAGAAGTCGTGTCCAGTTAAACGAACCTGTGAATAACGAATACGTGTTGTTGCTGTTTCGTGATGTGAAGGAGCACTGATCTTCTTCATCTGCGGACTTACTTGGAAGTAGCAGGTATAAGATCCATCGAAGTTACCTAAGAATGTTAAAACGTTAACAAGTTTAAATGTTTCGTTTGGTAAATGTCCAAATGTAATGTTAGATCCTGCTACTGGTCTAGCAGTTAATCTCTTAACAGCAATATAAGAACCGTCTTGGAAGTAATCAGCATATCCGTCACCAGTTAAGATTTCAGCACTTGCTGATGAAAAACCAGTACCGCGATTCTTGAAGCTAGGAGTAGCCAATGCACCCTTACCAATACGAACTGTAGTTGGAGCTTCATAGATGTTGTTCGGGTCTGTGATAGTTATTGTTGGGGCGCTGGTATATCCAGAACCTGGCTCAATTAAACGAATTGCAAAGATCTTCTCTTGAGAAACATATGCTCTTCCTTTAGTTGTTGCTCCAGTTTTTACATAACTTGCTACAGTTCCTGAACCTCCGCCGACTGCTGCAAAGGTTGGTACTCTCTGTGGGTTACCAAATGTAACTGAACTAAAGCCGCTGGCTGCTGTACTCATTGTACGGCTAGTCCAGTTTAGACCGTCTTCCGATGTTGCAGCCTGTGTGCTTCCGCTGACTGCTAAGAATACACCTTGACCATAGGCAATATCAGTCCAGCTAGCTGTGGCTGGTAATGTACTTGCAGTCCAGTTTGTTCCGTCTAAACTGTATGCTGCTACAGTTCCGCTGGTATTGGATACAGCAACAAATCTATTATTACCATATGCTACTGCATTCCAGTTTGAGCTGCTTGGTAGTGTTGTTGCACTCCAAGTTACGCCGTCTGTAGATACTGCGGCAACTGCTGTACCAGATTTGATTGCAACAAACAATCCCTTACCGTAGGCAATGTCTGTGAATCCTGTTGAAGGTAATGTACCGGTTGTATCCCAAATTTGTCCATCATTGGAAATTCTAACTGTAGTACTGTCGCTGGCAATAGCAACAAACTTGCTTTCACCGTAGGCCACAGCAACCCAAGTAGCACTGGTTCCCATATCGCTGGCTGTCCAGGTAATACCGTCTAAGGAATATGCACCTGTTGTATTTGCACTACCACCTGCAACCGCTACAAATGTAGAAATTTTCTCACTTGAAGATCCGTCAGCAAACATACCGTAGGCAACGTCTGTCCAACTTGCTCCGCTTGGCATTAAAGTTGCTCTTGTGGTCCAGGTAATGCCATCTTCTGATGTTGCACCAACTTGTGAACCGGATCTTACAGCAACATAACGGCCTACCATTCCCATACCTTCGTATTCAAAATCTTGAATAGCACCAGTTACTGAGTTAACAGATGTAATAGTAATTGTAATGTCGTTAGCTGTTGATAATCCACCTACACTAGTTCCAGCAATAGTAATTGTTTGTAATCTTGTGTATCCTGTACCAGACAATGCCTTGGTTACATAATACTTGGCTCCGTTTCTTTGTACGTTCCAAGTTGCACCAGATCCAGTGCCGCTGTATGTACCTGTTAAGCCAGATGCAGTTGTTGTAGTAGCACCAAACGCAACGTGTGACCAAGTACCAGAAGTTGGCAATGTAGCTGCTGTTGATGTGTACCCTGGAGCACTAAAAGTAACTCTTGGTTCAATAACATAAGTTGTCGATGCATCTGGAGATACAATTGTTGTACCCGGAACAATGTGATCCCAACCTGCTGAGCCGGTTACTTCTGAATAGACGGATGCAATTTTTGTACCGCTGTTGTAAGAGTTAATGTAACCGTATTGACCAACACCTGTACCATCTGTTAGGTAAATTCTCATACCTGTGTATGCAGAACTAATTTCGCTGTCTGTGGCAGCAATAGTAATAGATGTTGTAGTACCACCTTGTGCTGTGTTAGCATTTGATAGATAACCAAATCCACCAAAGTTGCCGTCAGCTTCTGGTGCGCTTGTTGAGTCATCAACGTTGTCTAATAGACGAACCTGGAAGACTGCTCCATCACGGAATTCATCTTGTTCGACGTCAGCATTTAAACCTGCACCTGAAATTGTCCAAGTAGCTTCTGTATAGTCGCTGCCTGCATTGTCAAATTCAAATGCAAAAATGTCATCGCTGCCGTCTGTGTCAACTTCACCAACTGTTGCGGTGTATGCGTGATTATCAACCACTGCTGTATTTGGAACTTCTGTAACATCATAACCTTCTGCTACAGAACCAAAGTCACCATAGGAGTTGTTACCGTTTGTACCACGGATACGTCCACCAGCTTCTGATAGATAACCGATGTGTGCGTAGTATGAGAACACAGAAACAAGTTCAGCACGACCGTTGTTTGTTACCCAAGCGCCAATACCATCGCTGATTAGCTGTGTAAAGTCGTTGGAAACAATAGATTTGTTACCGCCATTGTGTAGAGCACCGTCAATCTTTTGACCGATAGCTGCTGTACCAAATGTTGCATTATTCTGTACATATGGAGAACGGCTTGTAATCCAAGTACGGAAGTCATCTGGACCCCAACCTGGATCTAGAGAAACATAAGCACCTGCTGTAACACGACTTGTACCATAGGCATTCGGACTTGTTAGATCACCGCTTAGGCCTGATAATGTTTGATTTCGAATACCTGTACCGTTACGTAGGTAGTACATATCTTCTTCGAAGCTACCTTTAACTGCATTTGCATAGTAACGAGCAGCTAACAATGATTTATAGTTGCCTGGCCACTTAGTATCATACTTGATAGCATCAATGTATGTGCCAACATCGCGCTCGCATAGAGTAGTGCTGTAGTACAACGCTACTGTCCAAGATCCGCTAGTAGATGTTAGAGCCAATGCACTATTAGAATCTCTTGTTGTTGCAATAGTAAATGTTGTTGCATTAACAATGTTCTGAACATAGTATGTTGTGTTTGCGCTGATGCCTGCGCCGCTTGGAATAGTTCCTGTAAAGCGAATCGCTGCATTACGTTGCATCCAACTTGTGCTATCGACAGTAATATAATTTGTTGTTACCGCTGTAGCCGATGCTGTGGATTTATATGTTGCACCAATGTATGCGCTAATTTCAGAAACAATGTAATTTCTGTTTCTTTCTAATTGTAGGCAAGCATAATCTGCTGCACGGATTTCTGTTTGGCATACTGAACCTTCATTGGTTGCACCAAAGATAATGTCATCAATCAATGTCATTAATGTTTCAATACGTGCCTGAGCAGTAGTATCTCCGCCAACATTTGACTTAGCCTGTGTCTTAACGTAGCTAAATGCTGCACGAGTAGCTGCCTTTTGATTGTTTGTAAAGACATCGCTTGCAGAACTTCTTAGATATGCGTAAGCAGCTTTCAAAGATTGGAAGTTGCTATTGAACATAAAGTCGTAGCCGACTGAATCAAGAATAATTCTTGCATCACGTTGACACTTAGCAGAATTATAACTTAATGTTGGATAGTTTGCAGTAATGTAACTAGTCATATTAGTTACAATAGTATCTACCGCAGCACTTAATGTTGTGTAAGCAGTGATCAATGCAGTTGTAGTTGTAACTCCGTTAGTTACTGTTGGACGATCTTCGTAGTCAACAACATAAGTTAAACCAGAACCGTTAGTTAATCCGCTGACTGCTGATCCTGCATAACTTGTAGAAACTTTAAATGCGGTACTAGTTAAACCAGAAGCAATAACATAGTAACGAACATCTGCTGTTAGACCATTAGCTGTTGTTCTAGGAATAATTAAATCACCAGCAGCCAATCCGTGTGCGGCTGTTGTGTTTAATGTATCAGTTC
>JACCDO011070021.1_pt1 | contig 12711 bp, 10 predicted proteins | sample 7446101 | NCBI WGS metagenome assembly JACCDO01 (sample SAMN15323440, study PRJNA562643) | freshwater metagenome | isolation source: river surface water | place: USA:Blue River Watershed | collected 2017-08-16
CATGTTATGCACATTTGTCCACAGTTAGTGTATAGTCTTTCATGAACAACAAGGCTTATAAAGTATGAAGTAATGTTACTTTTGCTATTTCTCTATCATAAAACGAATGTATTCTTATAACCTAAATGCAGTATCAGAGTAAAGTCAGACTGTTTTTCAAGCACGAAATAAGTTGTGTGCTCCAAGAAAATCTTACATGAAACAATTTTTTAGAAATGTCTGCTCTGGTCTCTGTCTAAAGCGTCTGTCTAATTCTATCTATCACTTCTCTTTCATTTCAAGTAGAAACTCTTCGTTCTCTGATCCCACGCATCACCGAAAGACGGAAGCGGATTGAGCCGCCAATGTGCGCACATGCTGCAAAGCAGACCCTGCAGCAATGAGCCAATGATAGGCTGTCGGGGACATGCCTTGCAGCTGGAGCAGACTGTGTTGGACGACCTCGGTCCCCCATGAGTCCGTCAGCAAGAAGAGGGTCCAGATCAGGTATTTGTTGGACCAACCGCGCGGCAGGTTAACGCGCAGAGCGAATGCAAAGACAACTAGCAATAGCGAACTTAGCGACAACATGCGGCAGATGTGAAAAGCGCTGAGGGCCAAGCAGCCAGAGTACACCAGCACGTGCGTACGGCCACGCACAATTCTCTTCCTGTACAGCGTCATCATGAAGGCGCTGCTTTGTATGGCAATGATGGCGTTGTATGCCATATCGGCCAAGCGCGTGGTGGGCAAAATGTGTGATGCCACAGCGAGGAACTGGTAAAACGAGTACAGATATCCGATACTCTTGAAGATGTCGGGCACCAGGCCCGTCGACTCGTCTTTCTTATTCAAGCTTGGATTGGCGCGCACGGCAGTCGAGCCACTGCCGTGCTTGGCTGTAATGCGATCTGCAAGATAATGATGTAGACACACAACGGATGGCACGAACCAGCGAGGAGACTCTGGGAACAAGACGGCGCAAGTGTAAACAGCGAAACATCGGTGAGTAAATACCATGGCATGTTGCCGATACTCCTCATAAATCACCATAGGCTTGGTATCAATACGCTTAGCTGGTACACGGAAGATGATACTAGAGAATGCTAACAAGGTGTGCACAATCATTGTGACCCAGTCCCAATATTTTCCATCGAAGCCCAATGTTCCGGTCTTGTTGTATACATAAGCATAGCGGTAAATGAAGGATACCAATGAGCAAACACCTAAAGTCTTATGAATGAACTGATTGTCTTCATATGTGAACAGTTTGCGAAAATCTGCCGAAGGGTGCTGTGTCAGAGCGGGTTAGGGTAGTGGTATTGGAATCGTTAGTCCATGCTTTATGTGATTTCAAGGCATACATGAAGCCAATAACTTAAAATACGAACAATTTCACAACAGACTGGACAATATGTATCTACACATATTAGAGATAATATGAACGCAATCTTACTTACAAGTGCCCCTGCGAAAAACCAACGTAAGCTCCATTTCTTGTAAGTTGGTTCTTTGCTTTTCTCCGGTTTAACATCTTCTTCCTTGTCACTATCATGGTCGGATACCTTTTTTGAGTTTTCTTCTGTATTTGCAGCTACAAATTGATCAGGCAAAGCATTTGCCAGGACCGAAAATGGCGTCACAGCTTTTGGTGTCACCTCGCTAAAGGTTAGGCTCGCTTTGTGAATATTATGATCACTAAGTTCAAAGCTGGTAAGCCTACGCCTTTGAGGTGTCGCACTCATAACTCTAACACTTTTATATAAACCAAAAAAAAGCCTGTTCGCGTTTGATTTCCAATTTGTTTGTAATTTTTCTCTCTGTACAATTTAACTGACAAAAATCTTTTGACTATTTACCGGGTTGGTACCGAAAATAAGTTTAAAATCGCCAGTCTTCGGTTTACTATTTTATGGGGAGTAAAAATATAATTTCTTGAATTGAACAAAGTTAAAATAACACATTACAAATGTATAATTCCGTTTGAATTAACGACAGCATCATCGCAATTCTGAGACGGGAGGTTGTTGTTGGTTCAGTTGCTTCGCATCCAGGCGGATCAAGTCTAGCACCTGTTGTGCGCGCCCCGTTGAGTTCACCCAGTCCAGGAATTGCGTGGTCAGGGCCGATTGCCGAACGGCCAAGCCCTCGCTACCGCCTGACGTCGCATTACCGCTGCGCGTCGCATCGCAGGCCGCTTGCAGCTGCCGCAGTGCCTGCAGCCGAGCCATCCAAGCATGAAAATACAGAGGAGGCAGCGAGACCGGTCCTTGTGTCGTCGGCACATATTCAGCGGAAAATGGCACATCGATGCATTGAAAGCGTGTGGGAACCATAACGGCAGCCACAGCAGGCGCGGGAACAGGCAGAAGCGTGGAGCCTGCTGCATCCAAGGCATAGCCCGATGGGCTGCCGGCTGTGGTAATGGCATCGAGGCATGCGTTGGCATCGCAAAGCGACATCCACACATTCGCGCTGTCGCTCTTGCCTAACTGTAGCTGCAGCAACGGCGGCTGTGCATCCATCGCTGCCGGTGGGGCACCCAGCAGCGCGTGCAAGCCAGCCATCTGCAAGTGTTTGCGCTGGTGGCGGTACGCCACGTTGAGCGGTGCCACGAGAAGCCCACGGCAGTCGCCCGCGACGACCGATGGTGTGAGGCAGCCTACAAAAAACTCGCAATCCAGGCAGCTGTGCGCCACCAGCTTCCGACAGGCTACGCTTAGACGCACGCGTTCGCAACCGCTCACTACCACTACCCCGGCTACAGCACCGAGCACGATGTCGCAATCAGAACAGCTGGTGATACTTGCGCTGGCGTAGGGCGACAGAAGATAGATGGCAGCACGCGAGCTGAACGACACGGCGCAATGCGGCAGACCCGGTCCGTACGGTGAAGTCCAGGAGGTTGCACCGGGGCTGGAACTTGCAACAGGGCCCTGCAATAACTCTGGTCCGTCTAAAGATGATGACATGGACATACTGGCGCCAGCACCGCTGCCGTCTGCGCGTACCGGAACGGCAACAGATCTCCCTTCACCGATTGTAGCGTCACTCCAAGCACTACGCATCTGCGCTGCCGATGGCAGCGCGTTGCTTGGCAGTGGCGCGGCTGTGTCTTGTGCCACATAAATTACGGTGGCACTGCGGTAAGCGAGCGCGGTGGGGCGGGCCCGTCCCACAGTCGCCGTCTGTGTTAGCAGTAGCACTGGTTGCTGTGCCGCCGTCACCGGCGGCATGTCTGAGACGGGAGGTTGCAGACTGCGTCCGCTGGCGGCTCCTTGCATCCCAGGGCTTGGTCGCAATGCGCCACCTCCTTGCGCTGGCCCTCGATCAGTCACAATGTCGCCATCAAGCAGAACCAAAGGCTGCGCACCATCCTCGCGAGCGGAGGCTGCAAGCGCACCCATTGGGCTGCTGGCGCGCGGCGACCGGCTTGCAGCGCTTGCAACGGGATATTGCACATCATTGACACCAAGATAGCGATCCAACCACTGCGCCAATTCCAATGCTGGTAAACGCAAACCGTCTGAGCCGTCCATCATTTCGAAGCTGCCACGTACGCTGCCATCAAAGCCGCGGCTGCCGCGCAAACTGGATATACTGTCTGTGCTGCTCTCTGGGGCCGTTCTCCATGCTGGCACTAATGTTGATAATGCAGGTGCTATACCTTCGATATTCCTTGCGCCGACCAACAGCAATGCAAGACTGTCCACGGCACGCATGCTTAGCTCACAGTCCTCTAAAGCCGCGACGCCCTCGGAGCGGTCGTCCTCAGTGGCAGAATCATAAGGCGTGTCCGCACCGAAGCGCGCGCTCTCTGAGGCCAAAATACTAGTGCTACTGTCACACAATGCCAAAGCTTTGAGGATGACTGGCACCTTCTGTCGCAACCACAGCAGGTGCTGCCGATGCGAGCGTCCTTGTGAGGCGCGTGGCGAGGCCAGGCCGAGGTGGCTGCGGATCGGAGACTTTGGTGAGGGTGCAGCAAGAGTACTAGCACGCGTAGGGGAGCTAGGTGCTACGGAACTGCCATTGCTCGAGCCGGATCCGCCTCTGGAGGTAGGGGACCTGGGGGCACCAGGCAATCCTTGCCCTCTGCCCCCCGCCTTGGATTGTGGACTGTGATCTCCTGATGAAGAAGGAGGCGATGCTGGTTGTGCCGACATTTCTATGTAAGCTCCTATGGTGGAAGATCCATTATGGGCAAGAGGCCACATGGTATCTTGAGCATATTGCGCTCTCAGGCCTTCAAAAGTGGCTTGAGAACCAGTTCTATCAACAACATGCAGGAGAAGAAACAGTGCTAGGTGTTTCAAACTTACAGTAGCCACATTTTCAGAAGTTGTTTCCATGTTTTGTAGGCTATCTGGCTGGAATTCGCCATATGAACCGTCATCTGTTGTCCACAAGTAACCCACAGCCACTAATAGCATATCCCAAAACAGCTGTATGCAGTGATCATTCCATTTTAGCAGTGATTTCGCACCAACAAGCCAGCGGTCGTAGCTTAGCCTCCCCTCGACAGTCACAGCTCCACGCAACTCATTAATCACAGAGAGCACCAATTTGTTTGAAAGCTGTCTTCCCGCCGTAGCAAGCTGCGGTATAACAAGTTGTACAACCTCTGAGCGAGGCCATAGCAGCGTCGGCATGAAAAAGGCAGAATTGATGGGGAAAGAAATTGACCTCCTTTCCAAATCTTTTAAATATAGTGTGTTGACGCCTCAAACTTTGAAAAGAGCTGAAGACTCCTCTATCTGAGGACATGCGCTAACCCTTACCGAAAAAGACTACAATCATTTAAAGAGAAATTGATATGCTAAATTACAGCCATATCCTCTACAATGGAGTAAAGAGCTATTTTGTTGCATGGAATATGCCTAGCCGACGTCTGAGCAAGAAGAGCGGAAGCAGTGCGACCTGGATGCAGCGCCACGTCAGTGATCCTTACGTGAAGGCTGCTGTTGCACAGGATCTTCGATCTCGTTCCGCTTTTAAATTAATACAAATTCAAGAAAAGCATAAATTTATAAAACCAAATCATATCGTGGTAGACTTAGGTGCAAGTCCAGGCGGCTGGAGCCTGCATGTGTCAAAGTTGTTGCTGCCACAACGACTATGTCTTAAGAATGTAGTAGCAACTTCTGAGCATAGAGCGACGCTGCCGCATAATTCCATCGCCTCTTCAAATTCAAATGCAGACAGAGATGACTTGACGCCGTTGGTAGCGGTAGACTTATTGCCTATGGATCCTGTGCCGAATTGCCGATTTATCGAAGGCGATTTTACGAAGAATTCTGTGCAAGCCGAAATCTCTGCAGCATTAGGTCATAAGGGTTGTGATGTTCTACTGTCCGATATGCTTCAAAACACTTGCGGGCGTCCATCTGATGACCACTTCCGAAGTGTGGATCTTGTTTACAGCGTGCTGGCATTTGGAAGTACGCACGTCCGCGTCGGCGGCACTGTGCTGGCTAAATTTTTGCGGGGGGCAGATGAGCAGGAGCTACTGGCTGCCGCGCGGAAAGAGTATCTCAGCGTAAAAGTCGTGAAGCCGGATGCATCTCGGAAAGAGAGTGCTGAGGTGTATCTCCTAGCCGTCGGGAAACGACCCGCAAGCCCTGTTCAATCATCGTAAAAAGTGTTCTCAAATTGCTAGAAAGAATTTTTGTTATATGTTTGTTTGTGGTTGTGTTCCTGCGTTAAGACTTAATTTTGCATAATGTTTAAGCTACAATATAAAAAGGAAGCGAGATATTACCCGATAGTAAGCTCTAGGCTCTCCTATCCCCTCCGCCATCCTTCGCCGACTCTGCTGCGTCCCTGTTTCACTGCATACGCCTCCTCGAAGCCCTTGATGGCTACGTGGTGCTGCAATATGTTACTGCATAATAAGACAATTTGAACTGCTATTGTATCTTTATGCGATAGGGATAGAGTTTTCCTTGCACCATTTCTTGATGACGCGCACGATGTACTCGACCTGTGGATTGCTCGTGTTCCTCACCATGGCCAGCACGTCTTGCAGGTCGTCCCGCGACGCCTTGCCGGCAATGACCATTTGAAACACACCCACGCAAGCTCCCCGTTTGCCTTCCCAATACTCGGGCTCAGGATCCAAACGTTCCAACACGTCGAATGCCTTGCAGGCGTAAAGAAAGTGTCCCATGCGGAAGCAGTCGTTGGCGATCAGCACCAGCAGGTTAAAGCTCTCGCCGGAGTTGGACATCTTGAGATACAGCTCCCAAGCCGAGCGAGGGTTGCCGTTCATGATGTAGCAACGCGCCAGCCAGCCGATATAACCGAAATCCGCCTTGTACTTCTCGTTGTGTATGAGCAGCAAGGCTTCCTCTGCTGCCTTGTAGTTACGAGTGGCAGCCAATGAAATTCCGTGGTTCCAGTTGAAGTCGTCGTCGTTATACATATAAGCCTTCACAGAGTTTAAATAAATATTGACGTCTTCGAATTGGCGCATCAAGAAGAAGCATGATGCCATGCACTGGCGGCCAGGAATGGTGTCGCACTCGTGGGCACTCGTCCCGACCAGCTGAAAGCACTGTTGTGCCAGCTTTAAATGCTCGCGCTCGCGTGCCTCAGATGATTGACCAAGTGTTGCATGAACAACTCCCTTGATGACATATTGCTGTGGAGTCGTAGGATCCAGCTCACGCACTAGCTCGTAGGCTTCATTGATCGCACCGTGTCGGAGGTGGTAGATAACAAGGTTTAGTCTCGCCTCAGGGATTGCGTCGATTAGACCCGGTAACACTTGCAAAGCATGGTCGCCATTGGAGAACACTACCATGTTGTGGCGTATTAGCTCATTGGACTGCAAGGATACTCCCTTGTCCGCAAGCACCTTCAACTCAGCCTCTGCAGCCTTTCCGTTGTAGAGTCTGAAATGGTTGCAGGCTTTCAAGTTCACACCCAGTGCACTGTCCGGATGAGCTTGCAGGTACACAGTCAGGATTTCCAGAGACACGTCATAGTAGTCCAACTTGTAGTAGCACATAGCCACGTACACATTGATGGCCAAGTCGTCGCGGTTATCCAGCAGTAGGCGCTTGTATGTGTCCGTGGCCTGCGTGACATCACGGGAAAAGCGTGGTAGTGTTAGATTTGATGTTTATTCATATACGATTAGTGCCGAAGCATAAGTAAGACAAAGCACTAATGCTATTGAAATGACACTGGAAGGGTCAACGGAAATGGTTTACGTACCTCTTGAAAATGGCTGCGCAAGTAGTGAACTGCCGCTAATGAGAGCTGATCGGCCTTGCGATCCTTAAGCTGGTTGTGGTATTTCATTAGCTTTTCTTCGTTCCCGGTTCGGTGAGCTATGTTAAAAAGTAAACGAGTGCGTAGCTCTGACGCTGGGCCTTTCTCCGCAGCTTTTTCAGCCTCTTCAAACATATGCTGATAAAAGTAACAACAAGCTTGATATAAATGAATCTCCTCTCCTACAGGATAATTATTGAACAGCTCTTTGTAGGCTTCCTCGGCGCGATGAAAGTTGCCCAGATGAAATGCACAGTACCCGATCCACATTAACAAGTCTTTCATGTCGCCATCTTGGCAGCGTAGTTTGAATTCTAGTAATGCTAAAGCGCCCATATAGTCTCGCTTGGATATGAAATCTTCTAATGAAGGCTCTCCCTTTCCTGCTGTCTTAGCACTCTTTGCCGCTGCCGCTTTCGGCTTGGCAGCTATTCCTTTCAGCATGCTTGCACTAACAACAAAAAACTGCTATATAGTTGTGTAATAATAATATGTGAGCTCAGAGCTAATTGGAAGTGAGTCTTTGACTTATAAGAACACACTCTTCGAACCACAAGGAGCCTCTCTAATTTTTCAGCCGCTTGAATTTTTGCGTTTTTGTTTTGGATCACGCGAAAGAGAAATATTTAACTAATGCTTAGACGCTTAAAGGTTTCTAGAATTCAGGAGCTGAGCAGAGGAATTTTTATACAATTGTTAACCTTATCAGACAGGGAATCCGCTTGATTTGTTGATATCTATGTCGTCTCATTCTGGCGTTGATGTTAGGCCCTCCAAAGCGCGCAACAATGCAAGTTCATCAAGCTCAAATGTACCTCAAGAGTTAGACATTCCGTTTCCTATTCCAGTTTCTTTTATGCCAGTTAGTGAAGAGCCTGTCGCAATCATCAAATTGGAGTCGGAAAACGGAGTAAGTCAGGGAAAAACATTTCAAGACGTGGATGAAGACGAAGATGATGATGAAAATGGTCGGAAGAAAAGTAGAGCAGATATAGAAAAAAACACAAAGCGACCAAAGCGCGAATTTAGTTCTTCTTTCCCCATATCTCAAGTTAAGAGAATTATGTCAATAAATTCTGACGTGCACAGCGTGAAGCCGGAGGCAGTAGTAGTGATGGCAAAGGCGGTAGAACGATTCCTTCAGATGTTTGCTGACGAGGCGGTTCATAACATGCAACGCTCGCGCAACAAGTCGCGACGAACCATCAATATGGAGGACATCAGCCAAGTCATTGAATTCAATGAAGACATGGCTTTCCTTGTCGATACCTTCGGTCCAATGAAATCTACGAGAAATCCACCGATAGAAGAAACTGAGCGTATTCAAAGTGCAGTTCTATAATGTATACAGGCCATACACTTGCAGGGCATGAATAGCCTTGCATACGATGGTAGTGTCGCGCAGTTCCTGCCACGGCTTTGCGCAGGACCGTCACGCCCCTATCTTATGAAGTGTAGATTCGTACAAGTTGGATTACATTTGTAAATATAAAACCCATCTGTGTATTTCTATAAATCTGAGAGTGAGTCAGAGCATGTATTCAGAATCTATTCGAATGTAAAGGGGTGATGTGAAAAAAATCGTACTGTATTTACTACTTCACATTGAAAATGAACAATTTTACATTCTTCACAGCACTACATATATGAACTAAGCGACAAATAAAGGCGAAAACACAGGTGCGGACTTCGGTCAGCTGGTATCGTCCTACATTCGCTAACAAAGAGTTCCGCGCTCCACCTCCTTCAGCAATTGGCTCGTCTGCAGAAAGAGAGCATCACCTTCCTGGAACACTCGCACACACTGGCACAGCTGGACTGCATAACGCGCGCAAGCTATGTTGAATAAGATGAAGAAACAACGAATAGCGGTGAAACTGACGGAATCCTGCAGCACGCAGGCAACAACCCCGGCAACGGCCTCTAGAATGCAGTAGGTCAGGTACACCAAAAGCATCCAGTAGCGGTAGTATTTGCACCCAAAGTAGCCCAATAACGGGAAAACTAGTACTACTGCATATTCAGTTAGATATAGCGCACTGCATGGATGACCAATAAAGTGGCAGTTCAGGTTAGCAAGAAGGTAAAACAGAAAGGCAGACATTATTGATCTATGCAGACGACATGCAAGAGCAGATAAATGATAGCAGTTGTGAATAATTTCGCTGGAGAAGCCACACAGCATAATCAATATCTTCCCGTTATGCACAAAAGATATTTCGCTTAGCTTCGCAAAGCCCTAAAAATGCTAAAAATACACTAATACTTACGTTATTCCGACTAAAACTAAGTTAAACAAGCACGCCTGGCGCAAGCAGCGAGCTGTGCGGAAAACTTCAAACAAAGCCTGCTCGCGCATAGTAAGCTCTGTTCCATTCTCAGCGCCTGGGACGACGCTATTCCGAAAGTGCACACCGTCTTGAAGGCCGTGTCGATGATGATGCCGGCCTCTGCCAGTGGGTATAAGACCACCTTCCGCTCCTTCGTGCTCGCCTAATTCATCCATGTCTCTATCTTCTATCGCCACATGTCCGTAATGCTCAGCAAAGTCCAGGGGCTGAGCAACAGCAAGTGGCGCACGCTGTATTTTCGACAAATCTCTAGCCTTAACTGATATTATATTTGTATTTCCACTAAAATCTTCTGTAGCTAGCACCGGTTCGGCCTGCACATGTATTAGACTAGGCTCGCTTCCCGCAGCTTTCTCTTGCTCTTGCTCGTCTGCGCTCATTACAGCACCAAATCACGCGGACTATAAAAATTTTATCCCTATACTTTATGGAACATTAATTAAATCAGCTAATAAGATAATTATAGTAGCACAACCTTGATACTAATCGGGATCTTATTGCAAGTAGAGCTCTTCTTCGTCACATCGACCGGTCGTCGTTCCCAATCTGCCTGAGCTTTAGCTCGCTCGGGCATTGATGTTTCCCGCGTTTTGAAAAGCCATTCGGTTCGATTTGCCTTTTTATTAAAAGATTCGGTAAATTTAATCTTCTTTATTGCGCTAATCCGAACTGCATTGAACTAAAAAATCTAGCTGAGTCGGCAGTGCCAGCTCCTATTTTTACTACTCAAATACTTCAATACTGTTAGGCTGTGTTGTGTCATTGCAGGCGTCGCCATAATAGAAATTTTGTGTTGTTTGGGGATATAGGTGTGTTATTGTTGTAATACCGATAAAAATGAGCAACTCCGGAAGAGGCAACACAATTTTTGCGCCAAAGGCTAATGCAACGTTAGCAGCCGAAAAGCTCATTCCTGGTAAAGTGTTACGACATTTGCAGTCTATGCCCGGTAATGAGCGATGTTGTGATTGCTTTTCGGAAGAGGCCAGTTGGGGTAGTGTCAGCCATGGCACATTGCTTTGTATTTCCTGTGCCGGCGTTCATCGGAGCATGGGTGTCAATGTATCGTTTGTGCGCTCATTGCATATGGATACATGGTCAGAGTGCCAATTGGAGATGATGCGGCAGGGTGGCAACGCGCAGTTAAAAGATTACTTTTCAAAGTTGAAGATCGATGACCTGGACCCTATGCGCCGATACCGAACTAAAGGGGCACAACACTACCGTACTGCATTGCAGCAACGCGCAGAAAGTATTGTGCGAGGAGACATTGCAGGAGGGCCTGGCACTCGCGTGGCAGCGGCCACTGTCGCTGGCCCCGAAGTTCTGGTACATCCGACGTCCAGTGTGCCGGCACTTGCTCGAGCTCCGGCTGCGACAGCAGAAGTCTCCACACCTAGTAGCAGCAGCCGCCAGAGCACCATCCGTTTATATAGCGTGAGCTTCAAGGACGCACCGCTGGGATTCAGCCTGCAGCAGGACAGCCTGCAAGCGGATACCACAAGCCTACTCTACAGCACCCTCACAGACTCCGCCGCGCATGCGGTTGTGGATAGCGGCGCCAATGATTGCAGCGGCAGTGTGGCTGTCGTATCTATCGTCGTCCCAGGACAGCAAGCGGCATTGCAGGGTGTGCAGCCGCTAGATCGCGTCGTTGGTGTCAATGGTCGCAACATGCATAGCTGCCAGCAGGCGATGCAGGCCGTCCGGAGCGCCGTACGGCCGCTCTTTGTGACTTTTCAGCGCGGCGTAAGTCAGCCGATCAGCGTAGCTGAAACGCAGGCCCCAATTGTATCGCTTAGTGGTAGCAGCGGCAGCAGTAAGGAAATGGAATTGGCTGTACAGCTAAGCGATGCCGCCGAAGGAGGCGCTCGGCATCGAAGCAGCAGCGGCGGCAGTGCAAACAATATCTCCCGACCGCCACCGCTCGAACTGCACCCACCGGGAGTGCTACCGTTGTTCTCCCCGGTTGTTACCGCGATTGCAAGCGAAAATGCAGATCATCGAGACCAAAAGAGCGAGCGCGAGAAAGCAGCCAGCCCCAAAACTACTAGCGGCGGAAGGCAGCGATCGGCCTCCGGTAGTGCGCATTCGCCGCGCGCCAAGCCTGAGTCTCCGTCATCCGTGCCTGTGACTCCGGCCTCAGTTGTTGCAACGCCAGCCAAGCGCACCCCCGTCTCAGCAGAGTCCCAGAGTCGAAGACGGAGTAGCAGCACCGCTGTGACGCCACCCTCAGGGTCCCGCGGAAGCGCCAGCAAGAGCACCAAGGACAAGACAGGTCACAGCCGCCGTCCAAGCGACGAGCGCGTTTCACCAAGTGTGTGGCTGTTGGATGGTCTACGCGCCGACGAAGGCGGACGGCGGCGGTCTGGCGACGGACAAGAGCCTACGGCGGCCTTTGCTTCGCTAAGCATGAGTGCGGCTGACGAAAAGGCCACACCTGCGACGCCTGTGCTGGCAGCACCAAAGCCGACTGGGCCATCAGAAATGCGCGTGGTGTTTGCACACTCGCCGCTGGGCCTAACGCTGACGCGTAGCAGCGCGGGTATGGCAATTGTCACGCGTGTCGTCCCCACTGGTCAGGCGCAGGAGCTCGGCGTGCGGGAAGGCGACGTCGTCGTAGGTGTGGGTAGTGGTTGGACAGGCGACTACGCGGAAGTCATGCAGGCTATTCAGGCGCAACAGCAGTTCCCTTATTCTATTCTGTTCCGGAGGGGGATTACGGCGGCGCGGAGGGCGACGCCAGCGCTGTCGTCTTAGACAGCGTTTAGGCGAACCTATTTAAAAGCTCCTGATAGAGGCTATAAAAAATATATCATACTATGAATTTGAAATGTATAACAAATGAAAAGCGATTATTTAGTAATGCTCTAACACCAATGTCAATTAGATCTATATTCGTACAGTACTTTGGCAATATGTGCCGCATAGTCATTTCAGCGATGTCCACATAACTCTAGCCAGTATCGTTTTAATTAATCCGCATAATGCAGAAACCTTAAAAATTTCGCAAAGTTACAGTGATAAGGTCTTCGCAAGATATTGCAGCTGAGCTAAAATAAAGAGAAATTTAGTTTGTAAAATTTATCAAACCATTTTCTGG
>JACCDO011499765.1_pt1 | contig 12711 bp, 15 predicted proteins | sample 7446101 | NCBI WGS metagenome assembly JACCDO01 (sample SAMN15323440, study PRJNA562643) | freshwater metagenome | isolation source: river surface water | place: USA:Blue River Watershed | collected 2017-08-16
GATCATAATTTTTCTCGATGAAGATACACGGCCGACTCCCCAGGTGTTTCTTCAACCTCCACTTCTAAGCTATTAAATTGAAAACCAAATTTATTTTTTATTTTAGTTCTAATCTCATCACAAATATACACAGCGATTCTTTCTGCACTGGTGTTAGGAATAGGCAAAAGAAGAATATCAATAGATGGAATAGAAAAATAACTCTCGTCTGGAGTGATGATAACTGTATTTTTATTTTCAGTGTATATTTTGAGTTTATCTGAATCTTTTGGGATAAGGAGTTTGTGATCAAGAGAATCGCATACTTCTCGAACAATTGGTTTAATATCAAGAAAATCAAAAACCATGTCTGATTTTAAATCAGGGGCTTCTCCCTTAACTTGGACACGATAATTGTGACCATGAAGAGGCTCTCTTGTGCCATTATCAAAAATCATGAAATGCGAGGATGCAAAGTTAAAATATTGCTTATAAACTTTGATGGAAAATGGAACATTCAATTTTCGACCTCTGGGGGTAGTTTTTGGGCTACAAGATACTATCGCGTTAGAACCTTGGCAAAGGGAAAGAGATGAAGAAAAAATATTTAAGTTCACTTAAGAAAATCGCCGGTTGGTTAGAGGAAAATTCACTCTTTGATCAATCCTCCCAAGATGCTGTGGAGCTTCTTAGATTAAAAATTCAAGAGGTTCCGGAAATTCAGGAAGAAGAAAGTAATGAATTACCCCTTCCTGCTGAGCTCAAGGGGAGTGACGCCCAATTTGCTCTTTATTCAGATGGAGCATGTCGTGGAAATCCCGGGCCAGGAGCTTTTGCTTTTGTCGTTCAGGACAGGGAGGGAAAAATTGTTGTTGAAGGAAGAGAGTATGAAGCTCTCACCACAAATAACAAAATGGAGCTTCGAGGAGCAATTGATGGTCTTCAAGAACTCATTCGAATAATGCCAGAGCTTCAGATTGATCATCGATTATCATATGTGAAAGTTATGACTGATTCAAAATATGTTGTCGATGGAATTTCTCAATGGGTCAAAAATTGGAAGCTTAGAGGTTGGAAGAAGGCAGATAATAAAACTCCGGAAAACCTAGAGCTTTGGCAAACATTGGACGTATTGGTTGAGAGTTTTTTTAGAGTTGAATGGGTGTGGGTTAAAGGGCATGCTGGCCATAAGCAAAACGAGTACTGCGATCGGAAAGCGAATGAAGCGATTGATTCTCATCATTAATCTTTTTCTCTTATTTAGTCCTTTTGCGGAAGCGACAAGTTGTCGGATAAGTTCAAAATTTTTAAAACTTTACTCTTTGTCAGGACCTTTGACGGTTGGACTTAAAAAAATAGGTCTCTTATCTGACCCAAGGCTTGCTGGGATTTCTTATTTTCATCCAATACACAAAAATGAATTTAAAGGTGAAAGAATACCAGGGGGTATCTATCTTTCTTATCAGCTGGCGAAAAAAATGAGAGGAGCAAAAATTGTTTTTGATCACAGTTATGATCTTAAAAAAATGATGCAAAAATTTGATTTGGATTTCATCGAATTTAATACTCTTGGTTTAACCCCATTGGAAGTGAACGAAAAGGTGATTTCGCTACTGGTTGAATTGACTGAATTTTGTCATGTAGAAATAGATCATTTAAGGAAAGAGGCGCATTCAATCTCTGCACAACTTTTAAAATCTGTTCCAGAAAATTTTAAGGCGATTTTTTTTCTTGGAAGTTTAAACAAGTTTAGGTTTCCAGAAATTGTGATCAATAGGGATGGTGTTCTAAAATGGCTAGTGAAGTTAAATAAAATTCAATCTTATCCTTCAGAACTAGCTTATGTACCGTGGTCTTCAAAGATGATAAATAACCTTTCACATTCATATCATTTCATTGGTATCAAGGATTCAGGAAGTGATTTCTTATATGAATTGAAAAATGAAGAAAATGCAAAATGGAACTTCTCATATCCGGGGGCACTGGTCCCGGGAATAACTCAGTTAGAGGCGTGGCTATATTTATTTAAAAAATTAAATAAAAAAAGTTAATCATGTTTAATTTCTTTTTAAAAAATAAAATGATTGGAGCAGGAATAACGTCTGATTTTGATGTGAAAATTGAACAAGGAGATAAGCTAATCCTTGTAGGAGAAAATGGCGTTGGTAAAACTACTCTTTTAAGAAAGATACTCGAAAATTATCAGTCAATTTATTCAATGTCTTTCATGGATCAAAATTCTTTTGATAGTTTTTATGATCGAAAAGTTGAAAATATTTTTCGGGTTTTTGAAACAGTTGCTCCAGAATTAATTGAAATGGAGAGATTAAAATATTTAAAACAAACTTTTTCAGTAGATAAATTTTACAGCAATTACTTATCCCAACTTTCGGGAGGAGAAATGCAGTCTTTAAAAATTTGTTTGGCCCTCTCTAAAAAGGCAGATATTTTCCTGCTTGATGAACCTTTTAAAGCCTTGGATCTCGAAAGGAAAAAACATCTTTTAGAAGTATTTGATCGGCTCTCCATATTGAATAAAAGCTTATTGATTGTTGAACATCTTTCGCTGTTTGATTCTTCTTGGAAAAAAACAAAATTATTAAGAGTTGGTAATCTACTTAAAAGTGAAGTGTTGTAATGGAAGTTTATTATCGTTTGGGATGCGCTTTTTTAAGTGGAGTGATCTTATCTCAAGCTGGAAGTTTATCTCAGCTGTTGACGAGAAATATTTTAGCAAGTCCTTCAACTCTTGGGGTTGATGCATTGGCGGTATTTTGGTTGATTCTGAGTTATTCAGGATTGATTTTTTTTAATCATGAAATGAGTCATCAATTCATTTTTCTTGCAGGATTGCCATTTTTTCTTTTAGTCGCACTTTTATTTAAGAAAATAACTGTACGAAACCCTAAAATGGATACTTTTGTTTTTTTGGGGCTAACCTTTAATCTTTTTGTTGGGGCCATCTTTTCATTGATTCAATTTTTATTTGTTGCCTTTAATTTTCCTTTCCCTTCTGATTTGTGGTTTGGTCATTTTCGATATGCCTCCTTAGAGTCATTATGTTATTTAATTTTTTTTGAGTCTTTGTTATTGGGTTTTTATAAAATTTCTCAGAGAAATTTTTTTCTCTTTAGTATGGGCCCAACTTTTTATCGTCAGTGGTTAAAAGAGACTGATAAATTTATGTTGAATCTTTTACTCTTGGTGATCGTGGGAACTTTTCTGGTAACTTCTTTTTTTGGAGCCTTTTCTTTTGTAGGACTAATTTTTCCAATTATTTCAAGAAGACTGTTTTTTAAAAGATTCGATCTAGTGGGTGAAATTGTTATAGGAAGTTTATTTAACGGTCTTTGTTTTATGGCCTTAGATTTTATATGTTTTTATTTCCCTATTATGGGAGCTGAAATTCCAGTGGGATTACTTTTTACCTCAGTAGGGGCACTGGTTTTAACTGGTTTAATTTGGAGGACTTACCAAAGGGAAAGATTGGCAAACTAAGAGAAAAAAAGTTATTCTTTATACGTTTCGTTTACAACAAAGGAAGATCTATTATGAAAAAAATGTTTCTATTGCTTAGCTTGATATTGTCAGCACTTATTTTATCAGGCTGTAATTCTTCTTCTGATCCTAAGGCAGTGAAGCTTGAGTCAGAAGACGATAAAACTTTCTACGCTATGGGTTATATGCTTGGAGGAAATCTTCAAAGATTAACTCTATCTGATAAAGAGCTTGCTGCTCTTTATAAAGGTATTGCAATGGCGTCAAAAGGTGAGAAGTCTGAAATTGATATGGCCACTTACCAAGCTCGTATCCAAGAAGTTTTTAAGGCCAGAATGGATAAAGTAGCTAAGAAAGAAAAAGAATCTGGAACAGCTTTCCTAGACAAATTTTCTAAAGAAGAGGGAGTAGTTAAGACTGCTTCAGGCCTTGCTTATAAAGTTATCAAGGAAGGAACTGGTGCAACTCCAACAGCTGAAGACGTTGTTGAAGTTCACTATCACGGCACATTAACTGATGGTACAGTTTTTGATTCATCTGTTGAGCGTGGTAAAACAATTTCTTTCCCTCTTAATAGAGTAATTAAGGGTTGGACTGAAGGCGTTCAGACAATGAAAGAAGGTGGAAAAACTAAATTTGTTATTCCTGCTGATCTTGCTTATGGCGACGCTGGTGCTCCTCCAAAAATTCCTGGTGGTGCAACTCTGGTTTTCGAAGTTGAACTTTTCAAAGTTACAAAAGCTAACGCTCCAAAAACTGCTGAAAAACCAAAGAAAAAGTAAATTGTTCGTCCTTAACTGAGGATAATAATTAACGAAGCCCCCGATCAACGGGGGCTTTTTATTTGGAGATTTTGCGTCTTGAGAATGGAAAGTTTCGTTCAACAATAATTTTTTGATTTTCTTTTAATTTTACCTGAGTAACTAATATTCTTGTCTGAAATATATCCTCAAAATTAAGTACTTTTTTTGTTAGACCCAGATACATGGCCGGCGACCAAATGTGCGCTTGAGGGTCAAACTTGTTTTTTTTCACAAATTTTGGAAGCATAAAATTTCTATAAAATTTGATGATTTGAATCTTTTCCATAAGTGCTGCCTCGTGTTTTTGAAACGCGATAGTCTCTCTTCTTTGTGACGATAGAAAATGTCTAAATATCAGATGCAGATGGTTCACTGGAAATAGAGGGTTATTGGAATTTCTTTTTACTTTTGAATGTGTCGTTTTTATTGGAAAGCGAGAGTTTGTTTCTGCGTAGGCCTTCGAGTATGAATTGTGCTTATCAAAATGAAGCGTAAAGTTGCCCCGAGTCTTGTTGAGAGCTCTAAAAATGTTGCAAGTTTCCCTAAAAATAGAATCTCTTGGGTAGTGACCCAATGTGTTTTGGAGTTGATTGTTTTTAATTTTTTGCCTGTCAGTCATTCTGCCTCTTCGATTAAGAGGGGAGAAAGAATTGATATAGATAAAATGTGACTTGGATCCAACCAGAGTGTTTATATAGCAAGGAGAGAATTGGTCATAGGTAAAGGTTTCAAATCCATCATACGCAAGATCTTCATTAATTTTAGTGGGATAAATTCTATGTTCAAAAAAAATTGATTGAGCAGATAGGCTTCGGATACGACGTCGTATGGTTCGCTCAGAAACATGCAATAACTTCGAAATGGAGTTGTTAGTCATTCCGTTTGATGACCATAGAAGAGTATTTTTAAATAAACTTTCTTTTCTGTTTCGGAAATCAATTGAGAAGGTGTTTCTAGAAAATTGATGGAGACAATATTTGCACTTAAATCTCTGATTAATAGAGGGAGATTTATTGGTTTTCGTTGAACCATTCTTTACAAAAAATTTTATGCTACTTCCATGATGAAAAGTGCACCTAGAATTTGGACAATAGGGAGGGAGAAAATTATTTTCTAAATTATTCATGCAGATGAACTCTGCAAGGGATATGTCAAATTAGAGATTATTTAAAATATTGATTAGACTCAGAAATTTTTGCGACGAGACAGGATCATTTACATTTCTAAAAAAAAACTGGGGATAAAAATTATCCCCAGTTAAGGACGAACAATTTTTTTATTTCATTGGTTTGAACCAGCAAAGTGGTCTTGTACCTTTTGTGTGACCAAGAGATGGGTGACAAGTAGCTTTCACTTCATCTGTTTGAGAAACATCTTCGTTCATGTTGATGTCACAAAGAGAACCTTGGAAGTAAGTATCAAGTCTGCACTGAGCTTTTGGGTGATTATCATCTGTAGAAGAAACAATTTTTCTATCAGGAGTATCAAATTTAGCTTCAGGAAGTCTGCTTAGAGAAGAGAAAAGATCCGCAACAGATTTTCCTGCCATGCTCATTCTGATACAGACTGCAGTCTCATCAGCATTTCTCTTATTTGCTTTCGCACATGCTTCAGAAACCATAGAAGGAACATTCATTTTAGAAACGATTTCAGCATTGTTATCATTTAAGAATGTTTTTCTTAAGCATTTTAGAGTTGCGAAGTAATCAGCTTGGCCTTCGTTTGATGCCCAAGTTGAAGCTCCTGCAGAGCCTCCCCACCAACCGCCAGAAGTAGATCCACCTTTTTTAGGAGCTCCACCAATATGGTGACCGATTTCGTGACATACAACTAAAGACATAGCATCTTCAGTGATTGTGGCATGACGAGCAAGACCACCAAACATAGCAACTTTATAAGTTCTTCCGCTTCTTGATGCATAAGCGTTTACAGTACCGTCATCCCAGTTTCTTTCGATATCTAGTTTTCCACCCATGCTTGAAACGATTGGAGCATAAACTTCCTCAACCTTATCAATAGCGCGGTTGAATTGATCAGCATCGATTCCTAGGACGCCTTTAGCATCAGCAGGAATATAAAGATCATTCTCAGGAACAAATCCACCGTTACCATCTGGTGAGCAAGTAAAACCTGAAACGGTGAAAGACAAGCCCAAAACCATGGCCGTCAATTTTGATTTTTTTAGCATCCAATCCTCCATGAACTTAACACTCATATGTTAAGATTTGTTGTACCAAAGATTGTTTCTTTTTCATAAAAGACCTGTCTAGTCTGATTTGCAAAAGAAAGGTCCATGTAAGAATTTGTTATAAAAAGGTCAGGTAATATTATGATGATGATTAGTTTTTATGTGCCGGAAACCCATTTAGATTCTGTGAAATCCGCACTTTTTAATGTTGGGGCCGGTAAGATTGGTCATTATGATTGTTGTTCTTTTCAGTATGAAGGAGTTGGGCAATTTAGGCCCTTAGAAAATAGTCGACCATATATAGGGGAACTAAACCAGATTGAAATAGTCAGAGAATTTAAGGTTGAAATGGTTTTTGAAGACGATCTGTTAGAAGAAGTAGTCATGGCATTAAAAACAGCTCACCCTTACGAGACTCCCGCCTTTTTTGTAACTCAATCCGTGTATTAAAATTTTTTTCATTTCTCCGATAGGTCTTTAGGGAAATGGAGATAATATGAAGACTTTTCTTCTTTTAATTATGTGCTTAATGAATCTTTCATTTGCAGATGATAAAAAACCACCTTTGAGAGAAGTGGCAGTTATTGTTACGCAAGAGGGATACTACCCAAAATCTATTTCAGTGTTTCAAGGCGAGAAAATTCGTTTTTTCGTGACTGCAACGGTTGAAAATCCAAGTTGCATGATAGTGGATAATCATAAAGTTTTTTTAGCGGCCAATAAGGGAAAAATAACTGAAACAGAAGTTCTGTTTGATCGTTCAGGAGAGTTTTCTATGTATTGCCCTGGCTCAAAAAATACTGGAAAAGTAGTCGTTATTACCAAGCAAGCACCAAAGCGAGATGTTGCCAGTGAAAAGACTGGCCCATCGATGATTTGGATGCCTAAAGAATACTAGGGAGAAAGAATGAGTGGCGTTTTTGCTGATGCGATAGCGACCTTACTTGCTCCGATCAGTGACCTACTGAAAGATCCTTCTGTGTCTGAGATCATGATTAATGGTCCATTTGAGATTTTTATAGAAAAAAAAGGACTCGTTTTTCGAGCGCCAAATAAGTTTCCTGATGATGAGGCCCTGCTTGCGGCCTTTAGAGCAGTCGCTCAGTCCGTAGGAAGAGTCGTTGATGCTGATAATCCAAGACTAGATGCTCGTCTTCCTGATGGATCGAGGATTGCGGTTGTTCTTCCTCCTATGGCGAAGGCGGGAGTGACGGTTGCGATTCGAAAATTTTCCGAAGAAAAACTAGGCCTAAAAGATCTTATTAATTTTGGATCCCTTTCTCCTGATGGGGCAAGATTTTTAGATTGCTGTATGTATCTTGGAAAAAATACTCTCGTCAGCGGGGGAACTGGATCGGGAAAAACCACCATGCTCAATGTCTTGGGTGGTAGGATGCCAAAAACTCAAAGGCTTCTTATTATTGAAGATGCAGCGGAACTTCAAATTAAGGCCGAGCACGTCGTGCGATTTGAAACGCGAAAAGAAAATAAAGAGCGTGGAATTAAAGAAGTCACCATTAGGGATCTCGTAGAATCCGCCCTAAGACTTCGTCCTGACCGAATCATCGTCGGAGAGGTGAGGGGCTCTGAAGCCTTGGATCTACTTAATGCCATGGGAACAGGGCACGAAGGATCGATGGGAACTGTTCACGCCAATACTCCAGTGGATGCGTGCACTCGTCTTGAGACATTATGCCTCATGGGGGAGACGAAAATTCCACCTGATGCGATTCGAAAAATGGTAGGAAGTGCTTTGCAGCTTATTGTTCAGTGTTCAAGATATCATGATGGGGGAAGGAGAACGTCTCACATTTCAGAGGTACTTGGAGTCGATGAACATGGAAGATATATTGTGAAAGATATTTTCCGATGGATTCAGACGGGTAAAGATCCCGAGACTCATAAATATATTGGAGAAATGGTTCCAACGGGCTATGTTCCAACATTTTTTGAAGAATTTGTGGCCAATAAACTTCCTTTTCCAAGAACGAATTTCAAACCACCTGATTGGGTGATTCCAATTTTAAAGAAAGATAAGGCCGCTTAAGCTCTTTTAAGTTCAGAAGCGATAAGGTACCTTTTTTGTAGTAAAAAGCTACAAGGAGAGGCCATGGGCATTATTAAATCAATTCATGCAAGACAAATTCTTGATTCAAGAGGAAATCCAACCATCGAAGTCGATGTTACGACGGAAAGAGGTTTTGTAGGAAGGGCCTCAGTACCATCAGGAGCATCGACGGGAAGTCGTGAAGCTCTCGAGCTTAGAGACGGGGATAAATCTATTTTTTTAGGTAAAGGTGTACTGAAGGCAAGAGATAACATTAATAAAATCATTGCCCCAAAACTCATGGGAAAAAATGTTTTTGAACAGCGCTCACTTGATCACTTGATGCTTGAATTAGATGGAACTGAAAATAAAGAAAAGCTTGGAGCGAATGCGATCCTTGGTGTCTCGATGGCGATTTGCCGAGCAGCTGCTTTAGAGAAGAATAAGCCAGTTTATAAATATCTTTCTGAGGATCTTAAAGTTCCAAATCCCGTGGGGAAATTGCGTCTTCCAACACCCTTAATGAACATTATCAATGGGGGAGCTCACGCTTCAAATAATCTTGATATTCAAGAGTTCATGATTGTACCTCATATGAAAAAAAGTTTTTCTGAAAATTTAAGGGCCGGGGTTGAAGTTTTTCATTTTTTAAAAAAAGTTCTTCATGATAAAGGTCATTCAACTAATGTTGGGGATGAAGGAGGATTTGCTCCAAATCTTAAAAGTCATGAGGAAGCAATTGAGTGTATTCTTGAGGCGATTAAAAAGGCCGGATATCAACCAGGTGTTGATATTTCTCTCTCTCTAGATTGTGCCGCTTCAGAATTTTATGATGAGGCCTCTAAAACCTATAAGATGCAGGGAGAAACTTATACCTCTAAAGAGATGATTTCATATTATGAGCATCTCATGAGTCTTGCTCCGATTTATTCGATTGAAGATGGGTTTGATGAAAGTGATCGAGATGGGTTTATTCAATTTCAAGCAAAGCTTGGAAGTAAACTCATTAACGTTGGTGATGATCTTTTTGTTACAAATGCTAAAATTTTAAAAAGAGGAATTGATAATAAAGAGGCAAACGCCATTCTTGTTAAAGTGAATCAAATTGGCTCCCTTTCAGAAACATTTGATACGCTTAAACTTGCCTATGAAAATGGATTTAAGGCCATTATTTCTCACCGCTCAGGTGAAACGGCTGATGCTTTTATTGCCGACTTGGCAGTTGCAAGTGGTGCTGGACACATAAAAACAGGTTCGGCCTCTAGATCCGATAGGATAGAAAAATATAATCAACTTCTACGTATTGAAGAGGAGTTAGGAAGTGGCGCCCATTTTGATCCAGTAAAATAAACCAATTAGAGGGGGATGAAATTCCCCCTTTTTTTTATTTGAGGCTTAAAACAATTTAGGGGTAAAATAGTCAAAGTCTTTGGACCCTATTTCGGAAGGAGGTCCCATGCTCTCAAAGTTTTTTGTTGGACTCACATTTTATTCTGATAACTCTTTCGCTAAAACCATTGAAAATTTCAGAAAAAGATATGATGAAAAATATCTTACAAACCCTTCCTTGCATTTAGCGATTGTTCCTCCATTTGAAATTGAATCAAATAAGATAAAAATGCTTTCCCAAGAATTAATTGAAGAGTTGGAATCTTTTTATTTTGAAAATCTCTCCCACCATATTTTAAAATTCACGGGCCTTGACGTTCACGAATATAAAAAAAATAAACTACTTTATTTAAATCCAGTTATTGAAGATGAACTCCTATATTGTCAGGAGTCTTTGTTTTCAATTTGTCAGTCCTACATTGACGATAGAGAAAAGAAGATGAAATCGTCTCAAAAAACTTTTCTCACGATTGGAAGATTTCAAGATCCAACCGAGCTCCACCTGGCCATTGATGATGCCAAAAAAGAATTTACTGAATTTAGTTCTCTTCCATTTAAAGGAATCAGTCTTTTTTCAAAAAATAATGGGATCTGGTATCAAGAAGCTGACTTAATTACTTTTGAAAGACCTGATCAAACATTTTTGCAAAATTCTTCACTCTCTTTATAATGAGAGAATGAAATTTTTTGCGATTTTATTTTTCTTCACTTCACTGACTTGGGCCCAGACCAGTTATATTCCTTCGACAAGAACCCTTTATGAAGGGGGTTACCAAGCTTTTTGGGGGGCCGAACTTTTTCAAACCTCAAAAGTGATTAGTCCCGAGGGAGTGACCAGAGATTTAAATGAAGATGAAAGTTTTTATCGTGCTCAATTCGATCTTGGGGCGAGTTATGGACTGACTCACTCTCTTCAAGCTGGAGTGAATGCGAGATTTAGAAATCATCTCGGAACCATTTCTTCCAATGGAGAAAAAGAAACTCTCGTTAGTAGTGGGATTCAATCGATTGGTCTCTCTCTTCAATACGCTTTTAAGCCGATTGGATCATTTCGTTATGCCCTTGAGGGATTTTATCGTCACACTCCTTATACGAATGAAGAAATTTCTGGAAATAACAATAATACAACTCTTGTGCTTGGAGACGATGGGAATGAATCCTCAATCGGTATGAACTTTAGTTATGAGGTTGGGAACAAAAATTTCTTATCCTCAAAAGTTTCTTACCGAAGGCCCGGAAGAGATCTTTCGAGTGAAGTTTTTTGGCAAGCAGAGGGAGCTCTCTCTTGGAGTTATCTCGCTCTCGTCGGTGGGGTCGAGGGAATTTATTCTCTTAATAATGATCCCTATGCACTTAATGAAAGGCCTAATTACAATACAGGAGTTTCACAAATTTATAATAGTCAAAATCGACAGACCCATGGTGCCTATGGGGGTGTGAACATTGCTCTTGGGAAATCTTGGAGAGTTGAATTTAAGGCCTCTCAAATTTTAGGAGGAAGATCGACGGATCTAGGAACTAGTTATGGCATCAATCTCGTTCGCCGAGTGGAAGAGGCTCCTAAGAGCATGGTGGATGCTAATTTTAAAACCTACGATGTAGAAGCGAACATTATTAAAGTTTCAGAAAAAAAAGATCTTGTTCAAATTGATAAGGGTCTTGATGATGATCTCAAAAAAGGAATGGTGATGGACTTTTTTGAGTTTGATTATCTCGGAGGTAATATTTTGATTGCAAGGGGAGTTATTATTGCAACAAAAAGTACCACTTCAGTGGTTAAAATTACTCAACGATTCCATAAATCTAAGTCAATTAAAGAAGGTCTTCTAGGAAGGGTTTCTCTTAAGTAATGCATCTTAAATACCTGAAAAATAAGTCAACTAATAAAACGGGCAAGAAATCATTTCTTGTAACGATTGTGGTTTAGGTTAAAATACTTAAATAACTGAAATTAAGTTTATTACAAGGATAGACCTCATGAAGTTTTTTCTTTCTCTTCTTTCTGTCGCTGCGATTTCAACATCTGTTTACGCGAAACGCTTCACAAGTAAATACTGTGAATTTGAATTACCCGCAGGATGGGAATGTGCTCTCGAAGGTTCAGAGTATGTATGTCAGAGTGAGAATGCTGATAGAAAAAAAGAATCCATCATCATCCTTGCGGCCAAAATCAGAGGGGAGCAAGATAACCTTGATGAATACATGGCCTATCTGAAAAAGACCAAGGACTACAACTTACCTGGCGGGAAGAAGCAAATTTCAGAGCCAAAATCCACCAAGATGACTAGAATTAATGATCAGCAATGGGTCGATGCCCTTCACCTCGCATCCGAAGTACCAGGTTTCTACACAAGATATTTAGCGACAGTTAAAGAAGATTTAGGTGTTGCAGTGACATTTTCTGTCACAAAAGATCTCTACTCTGCTTACCAACCAATCATGGATAAACTGGCCGGAACTCTTCGCGTATTCCGTCAGAAAAAAGCTGACCTAGCTAGCCTTCGTTCAGGCAAAGGCGCAGAAGATCCAAACTTTGCTGACTCAACCTTTAATCCAAACGCTGGAATGGATCTTCAAGCAAATAAAACGAAAAAGAAAGGTGGAGACGGAGAAGGTGGCGACGACATGCTTCTTCTGGCCGGTGCCGTAGTTGTTGGGTTAATCGTTCTCTTAGCGATGAAGAAAAAAAAGAAAGGGAAAAAATAAGTTCAATTTTTAAAGGATTAGTTGATTATGAAAAAATTCCTAACGGTTTTATTAAGTTTTCAATTAATTCTTTTTTCTTCTACCTTGTCGTGGGCGGGGGA
>JACCDO011833236.1_pt1 | contig 12711 bp, 10 predicted proteins | sample 7446101 | NCBI WGS metagenome assembly JACCDO01 (sample SAMN15323440, study PRJNA562643) | freshwater metagenome | isolation source: river surface water | place: USA:Blue River Watershed | collected 2017-08-16
ACCTGGAGCCAGTACTTGCACAGCGACTGCACCAAGTTGACGGATGTCTGCAGATTCAACTTAGTATTCAATCTAAGAAAAAGAAGAGAAAGGAGTGAGTAAGTGAGTGAGTGTGTAAGTAAGTGAGTAAGTGAGTAAGTGAGTAAGTGAGTAAGTGAGTGAGTGAGTGCAATACTAGGAGTATACCTTTCAATAAACATATCCTGCAATCGAAAAGATCGTATAGTTACTGTGCCAATCAACGCCTGGTTGAACTCGGCAAATATGGGACTCTTATATATCAACACAAGCCTCTTCAACTCGGTGTTGGTCATGCGGAAGTATAGCTGCAACTGGTAGTACAGGTAGCAAATAGGTACCATCAAGATGATGAAAGTGCCCGAGGTGGTGATACCAATCAAGAAAGTATTTCCAACGAACTCAATGAAGAAGGTGATAATTAAAACAATTTGGGCGGTGCAACCTTGGTCGAGTATCTGCACGTCACTCGAAAACCTGTTCACAATGCGACCTATTGGGGTGACATCGAAAAACGACTGCTTGGCGGAGAGAATGCTTTGCAGGAGGTTGTAGTGGATAGTATTACCTGCTTTGATTGCATGTAGAGACGCAAGGTAAGCCTTTAAGCAGGCCGTTCCGACAATAGCAAGGCCAAATGCAGCGAAATTATGGAAGTATAGCATGTTTCTTGAATGGGAGATGGATCCGTTGACACTTGCCTGTCCCCATGCAGCTAGCACGAACTGAGACAAGATATTCAAGCATTTCCCGATCACAGCGATGACTATAACGCCAATAAAAATGTGGTTACCACCGCTGCGGCAGTAGTCAAGATACACTTTCATAGGTACAATACCGTATTTCTTCTCTTCTTTAGACATCAAGATCCCCGTGTGATCGACAGAGACATCAGTAGCAAGCTTATCATCAAGAGGTTCCTTCGCCTTTTCTTCTACCTTGTTGGGAGTAACAACTGCTTGGCCTGCAGCGGTACCACTTGCTGCTGTAGTAGCTGCTGTCAACTCACTTAGATTCACTTGTGATGTAAATTGTTCAAGCTTCTCGTAAGGGTAGTTGCACTCTAGTCGACCATCCACCAAGTGCAGAATACTGTGGCAATGACGCAGGAAATGGATCTGATGCGTTGCTAGTATAATTGTTTGCTTCTTTTCTTTGGAATATTTCATTATACTCTTGAATAGTATGTCTCCCACTGTGGCATCCACTGCTGACAGCGGGTCATCCAACAAAAGTATGTCGGCGTCCGCATGGTAGAAGCATCTCGCCATTGATAACCTAGCTTGTTGCCCGCCTGACAAGGTAATCCCTTTTTCACCGATCTCCGTGTCGACTCCCGCAGGGAAGCTGGTCAAGTCAATATCTAACGCGGAATCAACTATCACTTGCTGGAACTTCTCCTCGATATACGGGCTTCCAAACAATATATTCTCTTTGATTGTGGCGTTGAGGATGTACGGTTGCTGCTGGTGATAAGCCGATTTGCCGTTGACCTGGACACTCCCTGATGCCAAGTGCAACTCACCATTCAATGCAGCTAGTAAACTACTCTTGCCAGATGCTACTGAGCCGACGAGACCCAGCACCTGTCCACGTTGTATCTGCAGATTTATGTCACTCAAAACGTGCTTTTTTGTTGTGATTTCAGTTAGTTCAACTTCCTTTGCATGCACTGCAGCGTCATCGCTACTACTAGTTTCAACGGGTGAAGCTGGCTCCGATGATGTCGCGGTGTCTGCGGGAGGAGAGCTGACGGACAACCAATCAAAGCTGGCATTATTGATGCTTATAACAGTGTCGTTATCATCGATCTTCTCGTTGCTGATGTACTTCTCGACCTCTTCAGCTATCAACACGTTAGCTATCCGCTTTGCAGAGGCACTGAAGTATCCGATGCTATTCAACAAGCCTGGAACTGCCATAATGGGACCAATTAGCAGGTAGAACAACGTGATGGTTGTGAATGCTTTCGAGTAAGTCAACTCGTTCCCTAGACGCGTAAATGTATAAAATATCAAGATCGGCTGCACGTAGTTGATGGCGTTAATGAAGAACTCCAGGATGATCCACACTCTGTAAATATAGAGGCATTCTTGCATTTCATCGCGCCTGATATCTGTGATGGTCTTGAAAAATGGCTCCTCCCACACGTAATACTTGATCATTCTGATGCCGGAAAGGACCTCAGTGGTTAGCTTGATGCGCTTATCACCGTATTTCAACTTTCTTTTGATGTAATAAAGAAAATGCGAGCTTACGTATCCTATGAAAGGAAGGATAAAGATCACAAACCCCAATGCAACGAACATAGAGACACCAACTTCTTGATATATGAGAGCAAATGCAACAATTAATTGAAATGGAGCAAATAATTGAGTTCCAATAGAAACTAATGATGATGTTATGGTATGAACATCACTGGCAAATATGTTAGTAATTTGCCCTGTACCTATCGATGACTTGGAGGTATTTGACAATCTTAATATTTTGCGAAATAACATGGATGTTAATGCGCCATGTGTTTGTATCGACATCCTACTGAGCACAACACCCGCTTGTAGACGTAGATAAGAGGCAAAAAGTGGAGATACAAGCAGTAATGCAACTAAAAACCACAGCAATGATTCAGACAACACAACGGTTCCAGCTAAATGTAATGTAAGAGATTTCAATACTAAAGGTCCAGTGAAGGCAGATGTCGCAGCTATAAGCTCGCAAAATAGAACAAAAATAACTCTGTTAACACCAATAAATTGCTTCAAAGGTCTGGAGAATGATGGTTCTTTATGTCCCGCCGCCAACTCTTCTTGCCAGTACTTCTCAAAACGAGCGCAATTATACTCGCAAGTATCATCATGATGGAGAAGTCCAATGTCTTTCGCTACATCTATCTCTCTACTCTTGCCAACTTGAAACAATACATTTAAATACAACAGAAAACCATGTTGAATTCGGCTGCCGATGGAATGAACCAATGAATCCATTCAAATAGAAAGCTGGAAAAGGTCTGTATGAATGAAAATCAATGCAATCGTCACCGCTTTCACTTCCTTCCTTTCTTTCTTTTGATCAAATTTAATTTGTGACTCAGGGGTGTGTAAATCGCTAATTTTTGGAAGAGAACGTCGTCAGAGAGATTGATTATCTAGGCGCAGCAGGCCTTTTGCCTCTCTATGTTTCTCCGTGTCTGTTTATACCTGATGCTGCTTACTCGCTTGGTTACCAGTCGCTATAATAGTCATAGTCGATCATTAGTGATAAGAATGCAAAGTACTCCATCAGGAGGAAGAGCTAGTGCAGCTGTGAGTCAGGGAATAAGTGATAATAAAAAGAAAGCACCAATGGATTTAGCTCCACCAAAAGGAACTAGAGACTTCTATCCTGATGATCATCGGTACAAGTCATGGCTATTTGGTAAATGGAGATCCATAGCAGCATTATATGGCTTTGAAGAGTATGATGCACCTGTGGTGGAAAGTGAAGATTTGTATATTCGGAAAGCAGGTGAAGAAGTCACACAACAGTTATATAATTTCGAAGATAAAGGCGGTAGAAGATTAAGTTTACGTCCAGAAATGACACCATCATTAGCAAGAATGGTATTAGCTAAAAAAAATGCATTATCATTTCCATTAAAATGGTTTTCAATACCTCAATGTTGGCGATACGAAAGAATGACCAGAGGAAGACGTCGTGAGCATTATCAATGGAATATGGATATATGGGGTGTTAGTGGGATTGAAGCAGAAGCGGAATTACTATCTGCTGCTATTACTTCATTTCAACAAATGGGAATTACAAGTCAAGATGTTGGTATTAAAATAAACAGTAGAAAATTGGTAACATCTCTGATGACTTCGTTGGCTATTCCTGAGGATAAATGGGCTGCCACTTGCGTATTGGTTGATAAATTAGAAAAAGTCCCACTTGATTCACTCACTGCTGAGTTTGAAGCACTGGGACTAGCCCGGGAGACGGTACAATCATTAGTTGAATCAATGAAATTACAAAAATTAGAAGACTTTGAAAAGCTTTTAGGTGCCGATAACGAGGGTGTCAGCGATTTGCGCAAGTTATTCCAACTAGCCAAGTCGTACGGTTACAGTGACTGGTTGATATTTGATGCGACAGTGATCCGTGGTCTTGCTTATTACACTGGAATTGTGTTTGAAGGCTTTGATAGAAAAGGAGAATTGAGAGCTATTTGCGGTGGCGGCAGGTATGATAAGCTGCTAGAATCGATGGGTGGAGATTCTGTGCCAGCTGTAGGATTCGGCTTTGGTGATGCCGTTATCACAGAGTTACTGATGAGTAAAGGATTATTACCTGATACCTCCAAGAGTGCCGTGGATGTGGTGGTGTATGCAATGGATGAAGGGTTAAGAGAGAAAGCTACCGGTATGGCGGCGCAGCTGCGTGCAGCGAATGTCAAAGCTGACTTAATATTAGAAGAAAAGAAAGCAAAATGGGTGTTTCAAAAAGCTGATAAAATAGGTGCAAGTGTCGTGGTTATGTTCGCGTCCGAAGAGGCAAAGAGTAATAATGTCGTCATCAAATCCCTGAAAGACGGTGTGCAAAGTGTGCACAGTGATCAAAACGTGGTAGCTGCCGTCCATGAACTCATCAGTCAAAAGTAATAGAATTGCCATGTAATTATTTAATGATTTGGTCGTCATAAAGTTATGTTTAAGCTTGTTATCACCATAATCATCGCGCCTCTTGCGCTGCTTTAGCGATGGCGCGCTGCTTGTCAGTATCCGTTGAAAAAGAGCAAGTATTGAATGATGCTACCGCCAAATTGCATGCTGCAACGGATACGGTATGAAATATGGCGTAGCATCATTCAATAATTGCTCTCTTTATCAACGGATACGGCATGATGCTGTCAACCTGCAGAGCCTTTGCTCCACTGTTAAGGGTGAGCAGATGATGTGTCGAAGTTACTCTAGAACTTACTTTACTTCACTAAATCTAGTATGCTATCATCATTATTCAGCATCGATTTGACCAGTAAATCCGCTATAAAGGAGTGGTAGAGCAGCCCGCGAGACCCGAACCCAGTGATGCAATACACGTTAGGTATCGTCTTGTGCTTCAACACTACTGGCAGCTTCCCTTTATGACCTCTTTTTGGCACTACCCGGATGCCAGCTGTAACACGCGTTATCTTCTTATCGTGCAAATAGTTGGTGTAAAAAGGTGATCTATTCAAGTATTTCAATGCCCCAGAAATGTCAGGACCCTTCTCCAGAGTATCTAATGAGTACTCGTAAGACGCACCGTAGATGACATCGTTGTTCACTGATGGTACTATGTACTCTCCGCTGATATAACCGTTGTCCACCTTTATTTCGTCACTACTGTATATCAAATTCTGTCCTTTTGCATATTGCAAATGCTCAATTTCTTCATGTGGCCACAAGTGCCTTATTCCAGGACCCGCGGTGATAACTATTATATCATCAGGAGACTGACGCAGCTGTTGATAATCGTTGGTATCATTCACGGTATGCTGGACCCAAGAAGTATTCTTGTTTTTCTTCAAAATACTTTGATACAAACACTGTAAATACAACGGAGAATTCACAATACATGCATTTTTGATACGAATTGAGCCAACAATTGGTTTTTCTACTTTATTATTGATTGAACTAAGCACCCCATCAAGCTTAGTAATATCGCAGCACTCAATGTAATCAGGTAATAATTTTGCTGCAGCTTGCCACTTTTCAAATTCACTACTTGAGTAAAAATTATGAAATAATTGTGAGTCTTGGGATAGCTTCGTAGTAAGATTATCCATTTGCACGGCATTTAATAGATTACGAGCGGACGTATATGCCTCATTGCCCCGCCACATCAACTTGCCACTGGTAGTTATAGGATGCAACAACCCTGCTGACACCACTGATGCACCACTTAAACCTGGTCCCTCATTCATATCGTAAAATATAACCCGTTCTACTTGACTGGCAACGTGATAACCTACTGCTAACCCCGCAATACCCCCGCCAACAATGTGAACGCGTAATGCTGAAAGATTACGCATGATTATGAAGGCAAGCAGGGGCCAGAAATGCGAATAAAGGCGCATCAACAATGAGGTAAAAGACTCTTTTTTCAATCATTGAACGAAGTAGGTGTGGATTCTCCAGAGAGTGGGAAAAGGAGATTTGTGTAACTTAACTTGAATCATATCTTCACTTGCTAGACTGCTGTAGTCATACCAACCGCGTTTAGTATAAAACTTGACCACGCTTGCTTGTTAGAACGCATTTCAAATATGACCGGTCCCTCTGATTTTGGCATCGCCAAAATCGACCTCAAAACTTTCATTCCAAACCAGGTATGAGTTCAATGAAATCATATCAAGGATACTTGCATATTGCATCCACCTCGGTGCTTTGTGCGTCTATTGTTGCACTAGGTTATTTACTTCACAGCTCAAATGATACAGTAAAAAGCACTAGTAGTATTGAGGATAAATTGGTAAATAATGATTCTTATCCTGAAGCAATTCAAGATGAATTACTTTCAAGAGTAAAAACATTTTTTGGTGATGCTGAATTTAACAAACTGAACAATTCATTTGTTATTGTGGTTGGTTTAGGTGGTGTTGGATCCCACGCTGCTAATATGTTGGTACGTTCAGGTGTTAAAAATATTCGGTTAATTGATTTTGATCAAGTTACATTATCATCATTAAATAGACATGCGGTTGCTACTATGGAAGATGTTGGCATATCCAAGGCAGAAGCGATGAAAAAAAGGTTACTAAAAGTTGTCCCATGGTGTAATATTACAGCAATTACTGAAATGTTTCGTGCAGTTGATGCCGATCGTCTGTTAGAAGGTAACCCGGATTACGTGTTAGATTGTATCGACGATGTAAATACCAAAGCAGAGTTAATAGCATATTGTGTTAATAAGAATATAAAAGTATTTACATCAATGGGAGCTGGTGCCAAAGCAGATCCAACTAAATTAAGAATTGCTACATTAGTTAACTGCATCCACGACCCTTTGGCATCAAAGATTAAATGGAAATTAAAGAAACATAGCATTTCTCCTGACGACGTAATGTGTATTTTCTCCATTGAAAATCCAAAAGCTAATTTATTGCCATTAGATGACGAGCAGAAACAAAATCCTCAAGATTATGGTGTCGTGGATTACTTGCGGCTTCGTGTTATTCCTGTGCTCGGAACCAGTCCATCTATATTCGGACAAGCAATGTCCTCATATGTATTGTGTCAACTGGCGGGAAAACCTTATGAACCAGATTCAGGGGAAAGAATGTCGAAATCTTTAAGGCATAAATTGCGACAAATATTGAACAATAATGAGCAACGCAGGTTTCAAAGCCGCGCAGAACTAGATATAGATGATGACGATATGTACGAACTTATTGAACTTCACTTCCTTCGTTACTTATGCACTCACTTTCTTCATTATTAGGGAATTTATTGTACAAATTGTATGGAAGAATAGATGCGCTATAACAGGCAAGAAGTTCGGGGGTCACGCCACCTTGTGGTTATTCCGCTGGAATCCAGATGAACCACCAACACCTTATAATATTGTTCTTATTATGCAACATGTTGCTGAAAAAATAGAAAAAAATGGTCTAGCAAATGCTGGTATATCATCTGAAATTATAGATCGAGTTAACGCGAGACTAGCCTGGGCCAAAGAGCTGTGTAAAGATGACTGGGAACAGTCTAAACTAACAGAACCCATCAATACTAGTACCAAAAAACCTAGTAGCACAGCAAGGTCTCATACTGCTAGTGCGGTTATTGTAGTGTGCGAGCTGCTGCTGCTTTATTGCGGCTATTTATACGGTAGAAGTAGTTGAATTTGTAATTATAAGACTTATTTTTTGTTGAGGTAAACTCCATCTGTCCATCTAGTGTACTTACCGATGCGGTCCCCTAGATACCGGTACAACCCCAAGTAACTCCCTGAGGGAAATGCTTCAAAAAAAAGTAGCAAGTTGAAGGTTAAGAAGGACAAGATCATGCGCTAGCAGCTAGAATGAGTGATAAGAGTGTGTCTTCTCGTGGCGAGTTGGGTTTTGTTACCCCTAAAAGAAGCCATTTGATTCCATTAAGGGCACCAGCGTGTGAAGTGCGATCATTTCCTGATGTTAATGACAATGATTGTGTTTATGATTTTAATGAAGACATTTATGACGAGTCTTACATATTAATGAATACACCAACTACTGTTGCGATTGACTCGCCATCAATTTTGCGACCAAATGTTGGTCGCCATCAAATTGCTTCATCCTGGTCAACAGAAATGATATATTTAAAACAAACTACTACTGTATTTGAATGTGTCACATGCTTGAGAAGGATTAGAATGCTATTACTTGATATTGATACTCCAGATCGTTTGAAATTTTGTAAACCTGATTTTCTTAATGCAGTAAATTCTCGTAAAAATAGTAGTAGTGGAAAGAGTACTATCTACTCACCCGAATTGATGAAGGAAATTATTTCTATTATGGACGACTTCTTTAATGAAAATTATTTCAAGAAATTGCCATATATATTGATTCAGGAGATATTCATGTGGTTACCCATTGATGATTTTGCTCCTGTTGCTTCTGTCTGTAAAGAATGGTATAGAATATCACAAAGTGATGAATTGTGGTTTACATTTTATGGTTACAAATTCTTGCGCTTTAGCGATGAATCTGTCCCCAAATTTCCGTCTGGGACATATTTAAGTGAATTTAGAACAAGATTAGCCGATCCACATATAGGTGATCGTGTTGAGGTTGCATGGAGAGGTAAATTCCGTTTAGAGGCTGCAGATGTATATCAAGGGCTTGCCTGGTGGGTTGCGGAAGTTGTTGATAAACATCCTGTTCATGGAAAATACAAGATTAGATATCCTGGATGGGAAAGTAGATGGGATGAATGGGTTCCTCGATCTCGTTTACGTTGGGCTGTCGATATGAATTGTATTGAACAAATTAAAGCGAATGATACAGTAGAGTTGTGGTGTATAGGTGCAAATGTGCCAGGTGCATGGTTAGAATCTACTGTAAAAAAAGTGAAAGGTAATAAATATTGTGTCGGTCGAGTGTTATCATCGGGACCATTGTGGGTCGAACGACATCGCCTGAGACCAGTCAAGCACCATGCTAGATTAATTGAGAATCCTAACTCTCCCAGCAGCTCAACTAGAGGATCCTTTCGCGACTCGGGTAGAAAGCTATTAAGATCTATATCCAGTAGTTTCGCCTCCATCACTATCACTAACAACGACCAAGTGGCCGACGACACTCATAACATCAATAACTCCAGCTGTACCATTATGTGATATTTTAATGTGCTCATTGTCTGTGTAACTGCCTGTTTGTAATATAGAAAGAATAAATGTTTTTGTAATTAATATGTTCAAGTAATAATCCACTCCCATTTCATTCGACCAGTGAAGGAAGGAGGCCTATGACGTCGATAGGTTGTTGCTGCGGAGAGTGCAATGGGTTGTCGGGGCTGCCTTTGCGTGACTGTCCTAGCGCGACTACTGCCTCAGGAGTTGGAGGTGTGGTTCTTTATCTTTCTCATCAACATGCAGGGCCGTATCCTGAGTTTGCATGCTTGATGACTCACTCATACACTCGAAAATGATGATGATGTCCCACTTCCTTGTGCTAAGTCTACTATGTCTGTCAGTGCCAGTTTTCACATTTAACATGCACATGAAGATAGTTGACAGACGATTTGATGCTTTGTTATTCGATTGCGATGGTGTTATTGCCGAAACAGAACGCGATGGCCATCGTGTGTCATTCAATGAAGCATTTAAGGCAAAGAATTTAAATAATATGTGGGATGTTGGCACCTACGGCAAACTTCTACGTATTGGTGGAGGCAAGGAACGAATGACTGCTTATTTTGACGAGGTTGGATGGCCCAAAGATGTATCTGACAAGAAAGCTTATGTACAAGAATTACATTTACTAAAAACTGCCAAGTTCCAAACATTAGTTGAATCTGGATCCATTCCATTACGTCCAGGTGTTGCACGATTGGTTGATGATGCATTAGCCAATGGTATAAAAGTAGGAGTTTGTTCTACATCAAATGAAGCCGCAGTGACAACTATAGTCAAAACATTATTAGGACCATTACGTTTTGCTAAAATGAAAATTTATGCTGGTGATATTGTTAGTAAGAAAAAACCTGCACCAGATGTGTATTTATTAGCTGCGAAGGAGTTAGGAGTTGATCCAGAAAAGTGTTGGGTTATAGAAGACAGTGAAATAGGTTTAAAAGCTGCGAAAAGTGCTGGCATGCGTTGTGTCGTCACTAAGTCAATATATTCACAAGATGAAGACTTCCGTAATGCCGACATATGCATCAGTGACTTAGACAATGGTCTTGATGGTCAAGTAACAGCCGCATATTTAAACTATAAGTCAACACCATTCAACAAAAATGCAGTCAAAACAAACAATAATGCTGACACATTTGCTGCCACACCTGATCTTGGTAAAATGTTTTCCAAGATAGCTGATGGTAAGAGTGGCAATCCCTTCATGTGAGGCTTGTGACGAATAAAGAAAACTAAAAATAATGAAGCAAAAACTGTTTATATTAAAATATAAGATTTTTGAGCTTTTATGATCTCTAGCGACCATTTCTACTACTGTATGTACATTATATTTCAAATAATATCAAGAAGCTTTGATTACTTTGAAGGAGTAGCACCATCCCTTTGCTGTCTAGCAATCATCTTTAACTTCTGCCACTTACTCTTTGTGTTAGTGAAAGCACCATACTTAGTCTCCTTGTTCCATAGACGTCCAGGTGGTCTAAATCTAATACCAAGCTCGGCAATCATCTTCTCCGCTTTTGGCTTATCTGTCTCGTATAAATAATTTAAAAATCTTCTGCGTGTAGCGACAAGAGCGTTCAATCCCCTTCTTGCTGCGTTATCATATTTATTGGATAATAAATGTTTTGTAAGATATTTGATACGTTCATTAGCTATTGCGACTTGGACCTCAGCACTTCCACAGTCTTTGTCATTACGACGCCATTTTTGCACAGCTGCTTTAATATTAGCACTATTTAAGTCAAATGCAGAAGGCATTTTATTGGCTAATGCTGCTGCTTCCTTTGCTTCTAGATCACTGATTAAATCATAAGGAATTTCAATTTCAGGAGATTCTTCATAAATATCAAACATATCAAATTCGTCATCTTCATCGTCTCCTTCTACTTCACCATCTTGTAAAAAGTCTAATGCGGAATCTAAAGCACGATCAACTAATGGACTTTCTTTCATTGATTTTGTCTCTACTTTATCAACCTTACTTGAAAATAAACGGGTTTTGTGTTGTAATGAAGCCTAGTAAGTTATAATATAAATTAGATAATTTTATATTGAGCAATTAAGAGTTGGAAAAATGACAAAAGTTCTGATGACGCAATTATTCTTCCCACTTGATAAATGCACTTCACATGATGTTGCATACTCTCCCAAGCATCCGAGTATGTTTATACAACATAAGTAACACATTCAACAAATGAGAATCATAATAATCAATGAAGACTATGCGAATTTCAACTTAATATCGTCAGTATACTTGCAGTACCACTTACCTTCGACATAGTGAATGCATTGGAGCAGGCAACGTACACCAGTAATAGTGTCAACAAAGCCTGACAAGCGAAGAACATAATTGCTTATTTATTTCGATGCTTTCGATGAAATATCTCGTGACCAACGAGTGAGTAAGTCTGAACTGGTGGGAGACCACGACACGAACGCACGTGCATATTTTGACCGGCCCTTAGGGTTTTGTGAAACCTTTTTTTGACTAGAAGGTAGTAAGGATGAAGATAAAATGGTTAGTTGTGTTGTAATCATATGGCTCTACTAAATGCATGAGCTACATTTTCACATTACTACAATAAATTTAATTATGGACCGATGACAGTGATAAGTCTGTAAAACAATATAACATTACATATTGATTAGTATATTACATTCATTTGCATACCTTTAAAGATGACTGTGAAATAGCTCCTTGTTGTTTTATGGCCATGGCGTTAGCTATGCAAAATCCCTCGGGAAAAGATCCGGTAAATAAAAAGACAAGAATATTTTTGATTCAAAATAATGTCACACAAGTAACGGATCATTATTTAACCGAATTCAGGCGAGATTCGAGTGTTATCAATGCATTAGCATACCTACGCAGTACATTGCCTGCTGGCTCGATCAATACTCCCGTTGAGATACCACCAGATATTGAGGAAAAAGATGCCGATGGATCCGATAGCGATGATAGCATTGACATCAACACGGAGTACAAGGTGGAGGTGGATGAGGCGAAAGACGCCATTAACAACCTTAAAGTGTTTTAACTTGTAGTAATATTAGAAATGTAACTAAGTGAAGTGTGTATACAACCAAACCTTGCGCGCGCATATTGTGGAGGTCCAGGATGTCTGCTCGCTCTTACAACCTGGCCAATCGCGCGCCGCATCACTAGCTTCGCTCTTGACAAGCTTGCTCTTACCGTCCTCAAAACTGTTAGTGATTTTGGGCCGGAGCGAAAAAATGGCAGTTGGTCTTTCACAAATAATTCACCAAAGAGTAGATTCAATAGCGACTCAAGTCGTGAGATCTCTAAGGTTGAACCACAGTATCGCAACACGACAG
>JACCDO010232436.1_pt1 | contig 12709 bp, 10 predicted proteins | sample 7446101 | NCBI WGS metagenome assembly JACCDO01 (sample SAMN15323440, study PRJNA562643) | freshwater metagenome | isolation source: river surface water | place: USA:Blue River Watershed | collected 2017-08-16
AGAACAAGAGAGGAGATGCGGAGCGTGCTAGCGTCGCTTAGACGATGGCCCGTCGCAACAAGGATGTCGGTATGGTCTCGATGTCTAAGTAGCGAGGCCAATGCTGTTAAAGATTTATCTGATATTAATCCTGATTTTTTACCAAAATTAAAAGAGCAAAAAATAGATGAATTTGGTAGAGCATATGGCACTGGCAGGCGAAAGAATGCAGTGGCCAGAGTATGGATATGGGAAGGATCTGGCCAAATTACTGTTAATGGAAAATCATTTATACATTATTTTCAACCACTTCAACGATATCATATAATGGAACCTTTTTTATCGTCTCAAACACATGGATTATTTGATGTTTGGTGCACTGTTAAAGGTACACACACGCACTTACTCACCAAATATTGAAATTAACTTATTTATTTACTTATTTACTTACTTACTTATTTATTTACTTACTTATTTATTAACTTATTTATTTACTTATTTTCTCATTCAACTCACATAAAAGGTGGTGGTATCTCTGGTCAAGCTGGTGCAGTTCGCCTTGGTATAAGTAGAGCAATGGAAGTATATGAACCAACATTAAGACCACAATTAAGAGAAGATGGAATGTTAACTAGAGACAGAAGACGCGTTGAAAGAAAGAAACCTGGTCAAAAGAAAGCCCGTAAGAAGTTCCAATGGGTCAAGCGTTAGGTATAGAGATATTGTGAATTATGTAGACAAGAATAAAAAATTAAGCTTTATTTAAGAAATCACTGAATGCTTTTTCTGCTGCTTTTTTATCGGCTTCTGACATAACTGACATGTTGTTGGAAAATTCTTGTGATTTCTTCCATACATCAAGACCAGCCTTGCCATATTTTTCAATAATGGATTTTTCCATAAAACCCTCAGGATCAGCCTTGAATGCATTCATGCGCTCTTGCATTTCATCTAAATTACGACCATATTTTTGTTGAAATTCTTGTGCAGGTGATACATGATCATCATGTCCTTCATCACCGTGATGATGATGATGATCATCAGGCTTACTAGCAAGACGAGCCATTTCATCAACTTCCTTTTCAACATTAGCACGATACTGTTCCCATGCTTGTGGAGTCTGTGGGAAGTCAGCAAGCTTGGCTTTTAATGCCTTGTAATGCTTCTTGGCCTGGTCATCAGGATAAGGATTGGTGGCATACTTCATGGTATCAGCAAATATTTCATCAACTTTTTTCATGGTTTTCTCCTTTAATTTAGCTAAATCGGCTTTAATTTCAGTTGCTTCTAATGATGTAAATGTTTTACCACTGTAACCAGGAACGTTTAATGATCCCTTCATGGCAGCAGTAAGCATTTCTTTCATATTATTATATGGGAAATTAGATCCAACTTCTTCAGGTGAAAATGGTGTCTCTAAATCACGGAAATTTAATTGTGGATAAAATTGTTTTATTAAATCAAAATCTGAGGCTGGTAAATTTGATGTATCTGGTTTGTTACTCTTCACAGTACTCTTACTCCAATTACATATTTGCTTATATACTGAAATCCATTCTGTATCAGAGATTTCTTTTTCGGCAACCCAATCAAAGCCATCCATTTTACCTTGTAAAGTTAAGTCAAGATAATATGCATCATATAATGCTTTTGGTGTTTTTCCCTCATAATTTGATGCTGAATATGGTAATGCAGCACCCATTTTATTTGCTAAACGATCTAATCTAAATTGCCAGTAGAAATCTGGTGATTCAATAGCACTAATAGTTTTTTCTGCTGATGTAACAGCTGATAATCTAGAACCTACAAATTGTATAGAGTAAGAATAAATGGTTTGAAATGAATAAATCAATAAAAGTAAGCAAATAAAAACGTTTAGATGGTAAGTTTGGGGTTATATGAGTGAATTAAGTTCTGTTAAATGCATTATTAATAGTATAACTAACTACTATAACCCAAATATAAAAATATTTTCATTCATGATTAACCGCCACTTATGATTAATAAAATTATTTCTACTTACCAGATCGTACGGTTCTTTGACCACCAAAGGCAAGCACGTGTGCGACTAGCACTAGTGCGACAAAACACGACAGAAAGCGCATTATTAAGTTCTTCTAAATCTACTTACTGTCTTTTGCTCACGTAATCGTCAGTGCCGTGCCAAAAAAGCCCGGCCCTCAAGGTAGGTTTAGAAAAAAGGCGTTTGTTGTTACCATCAATAGAGAGTGAAAGAAATGAGGGAAAAGTAAACAGGTTGATAAGTTAAATAAAAGTAACGAGTTACAGACATGTATAACGGTAGAAATATAATATGAATAAAAATATTACTTGTTATTAAGATTCTATTTCATCATTTTCTATGTTTTGATTATATTCTTACATATTAATAATAATTAACTTGTTAAATTTTACGTTAAAACACACTCTTTGGCCAACGCCACCGGGGAGTGACAATAGAGGCGTTCCATTCGAATCATCGTCGGCCCGCTTCTAGAAACACACAAAAAATATCGTCGACGTCGACAATAACAATCTAAAAGGTACATCGCTTCTCCTGTCAATTGCTTACATATTCATACTCCTTGCATCCATGCGCACTTGAATATGTCAATTTTATATTGAATTATTGCATTATTGCATTGCTTTATGATGTTCGCTGAATTACTTCGCTCAATTTGTTTCTATTGATAATATTTACTGATATATGGATATTCAGTGATATTTATTGATGAAATTGCTTGTAATCATGCATATTAACTCATATTGCAATGCATTTTTGCATTTATATTACTTTTTTATATAATTACTTCACTCGTACACTTATATTAATATATCCTCATACTTACTTACATTATTTCCTTGATTATAGAAATACAATATGAGTGCAGTAGAAGGTGCTTCCGTAGGAATTGATCTTGGTACTACCTATTCATGTGTAGGTGTATGGCAAAACGATCGTGTTGAAATTATTGCTAATGATCAAGGTAATAGAACAACACCATCATATGTTGCATTTAACGAGACTGAACGTTTAATTGGTGATGCTGCCAAGAACCAAGTTGCAATGAACGCTGCTAACACAGTTTTCGATGCTAAACGTTTAATTGGTCGTAAATTCTCTGATGCAACTGTTCAAGCTGATATGAAGCATTGGCCATTCAAAGTAGTCGATGGTCCTGCTGGCAAGCCATTAATTCAAGTTACATACAAGGGTGAAGTCAAGCAATTCGGTTCTGAAGAAATCTCTGCAATGGTTTTAACCAAGATGAAGGAAATTGCTGAGGCATACTTAGGCCGTGAAGTAAAGAACGCAGTCATCACCGTCCCTGCTTACTTCAATGACTCCCAACGTCAAGCCACCAAGGATGCTGGTACTATCTCTGGATTAAACGTTTTACGTATCATCAACGAGCCAACTGCCGCTGCCATTGCCTATGGTCTTGACAAGAAAGGTAAAGAGAAGAATGTCTTAATCTTCGATTTAGGTGGTGGAACATTCGATGTTTCATTATTAACCATCGAAGAAGGCATCTTTGAAGTCAAGGCAACTGCTGGTGATACCCATTTAGGTGGTGAAGATTTTGATAACCGTTTAGTTGATCACTTCGTTCAAGAGTTCAAGAAGAAGTTCAAGGAGGATTTAACCACTAACCAACGTGCATTACGTCGTTTACGCACTGCTTGTGAACGTGCTAAGCGTACCTTATCCTCATCCACTCAAGCACACATTGAGATCGACTCATTACACGCTTCATATGACTTCAACTCTGTCATTACTCGTGCTCGTTTCGAAGACTTGAACATGGATTACTTCAAGAAGTGCATGGCCCCAGTTGAATCCTGCTTACGTGACTCCAAGGTATCCAAGGGTGATGTCCACGAAGTCGTCTTAGTCGGTGGATCCACTCGTATCCCAAAAGTCCAAGAATTATTATCTGAATTCTTCAACGGCAAGGAATTAAACAAGTCCATCAACCCTGATGAGGCTGTTGCATACGGTGCCACTGTTCAAGCCGCTATTTTATCTGGTGCTGACAAGTCTGAGAAATTATCTGATTTGTTATTACTTGATGTTACCCCATTATCTCTTGGTATTGAAACTGCTGGTGGTGTTTTCACTAAATTAATTCCAAGAAACACTACCGTCCCAGCCAAGAAGGACCAAACCTTCTCTACTTACGCTGATAACCAACCAGGTGTGTTGATTCAAGTGTTTGAAGGTGAACGTGCTATGACTAAGGACTGTAACTTATTAGGCAAATTCCAACTTGATGGTATCCCTCCTATGCCAAGAGGTGTCCCACAAATTAAGGTTGCATTCGATATTGATGCCAACGGTATCCTTAACGTATCCGCTAACGAAGTATCAACTGGTAAAGAGCAAAAGATTACTATTACCAACGATAAACGTATGTCTGCTGATGAAATAGAACGATTAGTGTCTGAAGCAACCCGTTTCAAGGCTGAAGATGATGCCAACAGAGCCCGTGTTGAAGCCAAGAATGCTCTTGAAAATTATGCATTCCAAGTACGTAACTCAGTCAATGATGAAAAAGTTGCTGGTCAATTAAATGAGGAAAATAAAAAGAAGATTCTTGATGCAGTCAACAAGACCACCTCGTGGTTAGACTCTAATCAAAACGCTGAAAAGGAAGAGTACGAAGCTAAACAAAAGGAGCTTGAAAGTACCGTCTTACCTATCCTACAATCAATGGGAGGTATGCCAGGCGCTGGTGGAATGCCAGGAGGAATGCCAGGTGGATTCCCAGGTGGTGCCACCTCTTCTGGACCTGCTGCTGATGCTGATGATGGACCAAAAATCGAAGAAATTGATTAAAAATTTTGATCTTTTTACAAATATATATATTCTCATTCTAGTAGTAACATCTTGCTATTAACTTGTAAATTAACGAATAGCCATTTATCCTCCTCCTCTTTCTCTTCTCTTCAGTCTATCCACTTGGGTGTGGACTTCATTGACGGAAAATCCCGCGATCCCACAAAATTTAGCGATTGCTCCATAGAATCTTGCAGATTTTTGCATGAATGAGTGAGTTGGAGTCCACAAGTAGTGAATGGAGTCAGACGGGTGATTTCTACCATGTTGAACTTTCATATAAAGCACTTAATTTGGATACAAGTGTGAACTTTGTTCGATCGCCACATGCGGGAGCTATTTCTACTTTCATAGGCACAACTCGCGACACATTTGAAGAAAAGGTTGTTACCCACCTCAGTTATGAGGCGTATGGTGAAATGGCAATTGAGCAGTTGGCACAGATGTGCCAAGAAATACGGGATAAATACAATATTATAAAAATAACAATCAGCCATAAATTGGGTGATTGTCCAGTTGGTGAAATGAGTGTTATTATTGCTATATCCTCTGCACACCGAAAAGACTCACTAGACGCAGTTAGCTTTACTATAGATGAATTGAAGCGACGGATTCCTATCTGGAAGAAGGAAAATTATGAAGAAGGAGACTCAACATGGAAGAAGAATGAGATAAATGTATAAAGATTTTGTATCAAAAGTGTATAAATAACAAGTAGAATAACAACTAAAGAGCTTCGATATTATTCATATTCACTCGCTTATTTACTGACTATATCTGCTAGCTGTACCGCCTCTTGATAGTACTCTCCACTCAAAGCTAAATCATTTTTAAAATGAGCTGGGAACTGACTATAACCAACCGACGCCCCTACCAACGCCCCTAATAAGCTTGTTCTTGCCACATTCTCACCACCTGCATTCGTGCTCTTTAATAGACATTCCTCGGGATTACTACCATATTTGAAGGCGAAATAAAGCATGGCAGGGAACGCGCTATCGATGTAACACGCGGTCATTGGGTCGCGTCTACCCGACATTTTCGCTTCTTTAACTAAGTCGATTCCTAATTCCATGCCAGCTGCTCCGGCAATGTCGCGCAGAGGAACGTTGTCTTTTATGATCATTGATAGCATGTCTGAGTACACATAGGCACATTTAAGCACGGCTGTAGCGTAAGTGAGTGAGTGAGTAAATGAGTGAGAGAATGAGTAAGGAAGTGAGTGAGAAAGTGAGTGAGTAAATAAGTAAGTAAGTAAGTGAGTAAGTAAGTAAGTAAGTGAGTGATTGAGTGACTACTGATTGAATGAATAACTACCTGTTGTGCGTCTTGTCACTTGTATAGCATTCTTAACCGCTTCTAAGCGAGCATCTCTATCCTTGTCTATCATGGCAATAGTAGTTACAGGGACAGTCATTAGTGCGTCAATAGCATCCACATTGTGTCCGTCATTGTCTGGACATTTCTCGGGAGATTTCTTTTCAACATAATTTTTAAAGAACATGCGATGACATGTGCCTATGAGCGACAACAGATGAGTGAATGCGTGTGTGTGTGAATGAGTTTATGGGTAACATGGAGATCATACCTGCGTAAGTGTCATTGTGGGAGCCAGGCGTGGTCATGAATGTAATATAAGATTGTCGGAAGTCATTCACATCCAAGACTCCATTTGTTTTGATCAGACTTTTTGTTAATACTCTTGTAACTAGAGCATCTAAAGTATTCTCTCCTGAGTAAGTAAATGTATAAGTGAGTGAATAGATATGTGAGTAAAGCAATTAGGACAGTACCAGCATTAAGAGTGTGATGGTAATTATAATCTCCTCCTCTTATCCAATACTGCTTCTTTCCGTGATTAATAACATCGCCAATGATGGAGCCTTTATCAGAACCTCTACCAGCTCCGCCTGTATTGGACAAGTTCATTATAGATCCCGGTAAATATGTCTTTGGTTTCTCATATTTTGTTATTCCAGCATCACCCCAATGATCATGTAGAATATTCAAATCATAGTACCAATGCACAGGCATTGCCAATGCGTCTCCGGCGTAGAAACCAATCATAGAGCCTATATGAACGAACAAGTAAGGAAGGAAGTCAATAGAAATTTATACATGCTACTACCTATTAACTTATCCTTTAACAAAGAAGATGTACTCATTCCTGTAGTTGCAATTGAAACAGTCGATAAAGCGTGCAGAACTGGTAGTAGCAATGTCAACAGCAAGAGAAGCATGCGATCAAAGTGTGATGAGTCACGTGTTTTTCTTGTCGAAATTTTTTCTTTGTCGAAAGTTCTGACGGTACGGTACCGTCGGTGCCATATAGGTGCGAGGAGTAACGGTTACCCGCTTGAATATTACGCTGAACTACTCCGGGTTACCCAGGAATAGTCAAGTGGATACTAGTATCGTAAGAGAGTAGAGTGAGTGGATAATCAATAGGGTTATCGGCAGTTATATCCTATCCTTCCACTCCTGCTTACCACGAGCGCCTTCTCATGTTCTTTGATCGGTGGCGCTTGCAAGTAGGAATTGGGCACCAAAGCTGCGATTTAACACTCTATTTTACACTGTATTCAACCGCAGCTTATGGTGTCCAATTCCTACTTGCACCTTGGACTTCAATGACGCAAATATGTAACTGACTATCTATACAGATGAGAAAGGCGTGTGCCACATGGTAGCCGGGAATGCAAAGCGCCACCGATAAAAGAACTTGAGAGCTAAAGGTACTCGCGGCAAGCAAGGAGTGGAAGGATAAGATAGCGCTCAACCTATTATTGACGTTGCTATCCCCTAAGAAAGTGTTATGCTTGTTTGAAGTCAAGTGCTGGCACACAACTATATGGTGCCCATGTTTGTTGCACCTGTTGGTCACTAGCTAGTCAGCACAACTGTAGTGAAAGCCGATGTATTACTTCGTTGTCAATTTCCATAACAATAACAACGACTTTGCGAATGAAGTCTATTGCATAACAAGTTATCTCTGCCTCACTCCACAAATTACGGGATGCATTTGGTTCCATGGAAGTAAAGGAATAATTTGACATTTAAGCTCATTTAATAAGCTCAAATTATTCCTTTACTGCCACGGAATCAAATGCATCCGTTGATCTTCATATTAGAAGCAAATGTGTATTGAGCTGATCGCCTCCTTGGTCATGCTGGAAGATTTAACCTACCACAAATGACTATATCATCAACAGCATCTACTTAATGAGCTTGCTGTTGATAGTCAACTGTGGTGGGTTAGACCTAACCAGAATGACCAAGGAGGCGATCAGCTCAATACCCATTTGCTTCTTATGAGTTTGCTGTTGATAATAATACACAGACACAAGATGAAGCTGCAAAGACGATGTTGACGCATATGTGTCCGATGGGCTCTTCGCCTTTTGCGGAATCCGTAAAGGTTGGCTTTGTAAAGGGTGCAACTTGGATAAGATCCAATCACAGCTCGCGATATTATGTTGAACGGTGAATTAGGATTTTATAGTCGCATGCGAGGTGCGTGTAGCGTTGTTCCCGATTGATCGCTCAGTACCCAACCCCCGATCTTGCCGTTATATTTTAGTTCGATGCGTTAATAGATATGGCCAGCAGAAATATGCACTACACGCAACCAATATGCAACTATAATCCTAATTCACCATTCAACATAATATTGGGAATACAATACGCCGTACCTATACATGAGTCAATCACTCTTGCCGACAGCGCGTTGATTGATATAACTGACGCTTCGTAATATTTTCGCTGATGTCTCCTCAATTTCCTCGATTCTTGTACGTTGAACTTATGTCGATCTTTATACAATGGGTGTTAAAAATGCAATCTAAAATGAACTTCAGGGATGCATTTTCAGTCTGTTTTGATTTCCTTATCTCATTCACTGCGTCCTTTAGTTGCGTTTGCGGGATAGCAGCATCCTTCATGAATAATTGTCGCCTTCACAATAGCTTCTTTACTGTAGTAACACCAGACCAGGTGAGAGTCACTGCGTTACAAACGTTGCGTAGTCCTAATTCGAAGAAGAAGGAACTACGTTCAATCTTAGGTTCTTTCTTGTTGTATGGCTCGTTTATACAAGGTTACGCATCGCTAGTAGCGCCATTATACGATTAATTGAATTTCGATACCGAATTTATATGGAAAGAGTTAGATATTAATCAAATGTCATTAACTCAGGAAAGTTACGAGAAATTCAATAGAAACCATGACCTATGTGACCTATGTGTTCATGGTTTCTCTTGAATTTCTCGTAACTTTCCTGAGTTAATGACATTTGATTAATATCTACTCTTTAAATATAAATCTACTCTTTCCATATAAATTCGGTATCGTTTTTCAATAAATCGTATAAGGGGGCTACTAGTGATGAGTAACCTTGTATAAACGAGCCATACAACCAGAAAGAACCTAAGATTGAACCTAGTTCCTTCTTCGAATTAAGATTACGCAACGTTTGCAACGCAGTGACTCTAAAAAGCTTGACAACTATGCAATCACAGTAGAGAAGTTATCGTTCAAGCGACAATCGTTTATGAAGGATGCTGCTATCCTACAAGCGCATCTAAAGGACGCGTAATTCCCTTGCCGAAAACTCTAAGAAGTGATGGATCTCATGCCCAGGGTGATGGATCAATGATGTTGGGTGTGGTTTGATGAGAGATTTTGCTACTCATTTTGGGATTGAAAAAAAAAGGGAAAAAAAGGAGCAAAAAGATGTTTGGTTCTGCGGCGACAGCGGTGTACTCTACACTCTATCCTGCGCGTAGTATCTGCTCACAGGTCCACTCGAAAGAAAAGCATCGTTTTATAGTTGGAACATGTGGTGTAAATGAACAGAATCAGATTAATGTACTTGAATATAAAGAAGATATTAATGCCATCGAACTAGCGGCGGCGTATCAGCATCCACATATGGTGAGTGTAGTCGAGTCTTGTTTTTATGATTCAAGTGTCATAGCGACTGCAGCTATGGCTGTAAATGGTGACAAGGATATTAAATTGTATCGTATGGCAATGCAAAGTATTGATAATATTGAAAATGGCACTGCAATCAATGACAAAGTTGATGATTTAGTTGAATTAAGTAACATTCAAATATGGGATGAACAAGTTGATATTCACTCAATAAAATGGAATACATTAAATGAGAATCAATTATTATTAGGTGGCACAAATAGTATTGGGATTTACAATAATGAGACAAATAGTAATACAAAACTAATTAGTAGCATAATATTAGACAGCAATAGAGTAAATGCAACATGTGTCGGCGGCAGCGCTTGCTGGGACCCTCATGCCGCAAGCAACATAGCAGCAACCTCCCATCATTCCTTATTTTTTATAGATAGTAGAAAGAATGAGTGTAGTAACCGCGTTATGAATGCCCACGACGGTGTCATTCGTGCGACGGATTACAACCCCAACAAGCCGTTTACACTAGTAACAGCTGGAGATGATAGAAAAATAAAATTTTGGGATGCTCGTAATTTAATAAATCCGTTGAGTGTCTTAGGTGGTCACTCTCACTGGGTATGGACCGCCAAGTATAACCCTTTCCACGACCAGCTGCTGGTGAGCGGCGGGAGTGACAATATAGTGAACTTATGGCGTATTGCCTCTTGCTCATCTGCGCCCTGGTTAAGCTCAACAACAACGGATAGTCAGGAGGCAGGACCTGTCACCGATGGAAGTGATGACCCACCAGATGTCAAGGTGCGAGCTATTGACTCGCATGAGGACAGTGTGTACTCGGTTGCTTGGAGTCCTGCGGATGCGTGGCTCTTCTGCTCCCTGTCCTTCGACGGAAGAGTCTTGCTGCACAATGTGCCGTCAACAGAAAAATACAAGATATTACTTTAAACAATTTGTAACATAATATACACATCATTCACTTATTTACTCACTCACTTACTTACTCACATCCCTTACTCACTCACTCACATCCCACCGCCCTTTCTTACTACTGTCATCGGTACTAGCTCGCACAAACCCCTTCATAATGGAGTAAGACGAGCTATTGCTATGACTATTGCTGTTGCTGTTAACTACCGGATTAGGGCGTTGCTTCGCGGGATAATTCGTGGCTTCAGCTGCCATCGCCGACGTCATCACCGGTGCTGTGTGGATACCGAGTCCCGCATGTCTGTGCTGTTCACCACGATGTTGATGGAACTTTTTATCACGTTTTGCTAGGGCAACAAGGTCATCTGGTACCGCCTGTGACGATGCAACTAAGATGTGATACAGCTCTGCTGCGAAGGAAGTATCTGCAGGTGTAAGTAACGTGTAAGCAACACCTGGCTTGACTCCATTCACATTCATGCGGGATGTGCGCCCTATACGGTGCACATACGTATCACTAGAGTTGGCAACGCTGTAGTTAACGACTGTGTTAATATTCTTGATATCCAAACCGCGTGATGCGATGTCCGTTGCAACGAGCACATGTGTGTTTGAGGTGTTGTTACTGAACTTTTTGATTGCCAGGCTTCTTTCTACTTGGTCTTTGTCTCCGTGAATGCACTCAACTCCAATATCCAACTGCCGACACGTGAAATACTCCTTCAAACTCGCTGTTAATGTCTCTACTTCCACCTTCGTCAAGACAAATATCAACACCCTTCCATCCGCAACAAACTCATCTAGTCTACTCGAGAGCCACATCCACTTGTCCTGCGCATCTTGCACCACCGACACTATTTGGGTGATGTCCTTGTTAGCGCGACCAACTGCGCCGATCGTCAGGCGAACGGGGTCATGCAGTATGTCACGAGCAAAATTTTCTATGTATTTCTTCATAGTTGCACTGTAAAGCAGCGTCTGGCGGTCAGGGCGCACGTTGCTTACTAACGAGCGAATCTGGTACTCGAAGCCCATTTCAAACATTTTATCCGCCTAAAATGAGCGAGTAAGTGAGTGAGTGAGTGAGTGAGTAAGTGAGTGAGTTAGGTACCTCATCTAGTACCACCATCGTACAACGACGGAGATTGGTTGCTTTCGTCCTGATGAGGTCGATGAGCCGCCCTGGCGTCGCTACTACGATCTCAGGCACTTGCTCTTTCAGCAATTTCGTCATCTCATACTTGCCAGGACCGCCGTACACCGCAGCAACTCGAATATTGAATAATTTCGCAAATTTCTTAGTTTCATAATATATTTGCATGACTAACTCTCTGGTGGGAGCCAACACGAGCCCTATCGGCCCCTCTCCCGCGGCCATTTGCGGCTGATCAAGCACGTGGATCAACATTGGCCATACATAAGACAGTGTCTTACCTGATCCAGTTCTTGCTAAACCAATCATATCACGGCCAGCTAGAGCGATTGGAATTCCTTGTGACTGTATTGGAGTTGGCTGATTGTAACCCAATTTCTCGATTTCATTAAGAAGTATTTTGTCAAATCCAGCGTGAGAAAACCTCATAATTGGTCGAGGAATCATTGCATTATTACTACTAGTGTAAGAGATTTCATATTCCTGGCGATATTTTGTTATGTCAACCTCACTGATGTCTGCTATTTCTTTACATTCCTTGTAAAAAGCTTTGGTAAAAGGCGCATAATTGATGGTACTGTGATCAACAGGAGGTAATGGTTCTATCTTTGTCTTTTTAGTACTTGGAACTGGTATCCCATCAGAATCGTATTCCGTAGTGTTCACCTCTTCGTCATCACTTTCATCTCGTGTGTATACGTGTTCATCATCAGAATCATCGTTATATGATACTATATCTGGTGCCACTTTGACTGTTGCAGCATCCAACTTCACTTGCTTTTCATTTGATAACATAAACGCATCAAGTGGATCAATTTCTTCTTCCTCATCATCAGGTGCTTTAGATGCATCAACAACTATTTCATCAGCTGTATCAT
>JACCDO012364902.1_pt1 | contig 12708 bp, 5 predicted proteins | sample 7446101 | NCBI WGS metagenome assembly JACCDO01 (sample SAMN15323440, study PRJNA562643) | freshwater metagenome | isolation source: river surface water | place: USA:Blue River Watershed | collected 2017-08-16
ATGTGAACAGGAATACGAATGGTTCTGGCTTGATCGGCAATGGCACGTGTAATGGCTTGTCTGATCCACCAAATCGCATAGGTGCTCAATTTATAGCCTCTCTTATACTCAAATTTATCCACAGCTTTCATCAAACCGATATTGCCTTCTTGGATTAAATCTTGAAATAAGAGTCCGCGATTATTATACTTCTTGGCAATGCTCACCACAAGACGGAGATTTCTTTTGACCAGTTCTGTTTTATAATTCTCTGCATGTTTTTCAAATTTTTGTAATCGAAGAAATACTTCCTTGAGTTCGCTAGGTGATGATCCACTTTCAAATTCTGTATATTTCAATGTTCTAAGTGCATTGAGACAATGCTCTTCGATTTTAAATAAACGATCAAGCACCAACATAATATGAACTTGGTCTCTTTTGATTTTCTTAATGGATTTCCAAGAGAATTTTTTATTTTTCTTATCTTCTTTATAATAAAGAAAATCATCTATATCTGAAGCACTTGTTTCATTTTCTTCTTTATAATCATCTTTTAAATACATTAAATGCTGATAGATTGAATATAGAGATTTAAATTTAATCATTTGTTCTTTGTTGATTTTATCGTGACTTGCAAGTTCATCGATATACACTTCCCTATTTTCTTTGGCACAAGCTTCATAATATAATTCATTAAAAGTGATAAAACGATTTATATGTGTTGATAAATATTCTGATTCATCTTTTTCAATGATTTCTGATAGATTTTGATAGCAATAATAAAAATCAGATTTCTTTTTGACTTCTTTTAATTTTTTGATATCTTCAATGAGATTTTCAATACTTGAATAATTAAATTGTTTGATATATTTATCTATGGTTTGTTGGACATACTCATTAGAAATATGGAAGAATTTAATTTTATTACCGATTTGATTAATGATTTTAGGTAATAATTTTAAGCTCGTAAAATGATCATACATCGCTTGTTTATTATTCTTAATTCTTGTTTCTAATCTTTTTTGATATGTAGGACTAATAATTTCATTTTTATGTAATTGTTCTATGTTCTGCCTACATTCATTTTCTAATTTAATTAAATCTTCTTTGACTTTAATCAAATGATTGATTTTATCTTCAATCTCCTTTTCATCCTCTTCTACACTGCTCTCTTCTTCATCTAATTCCTGATCCTGCTCTGCTTCAAAAACATCTTTAAACCTACCTCTAATCTCAATGATACGATCAATAGAATTCATAATGATTTTAAGGGCTAATGGACTATCGAGTTGTATTTCTCTTACTTTTTCTAAACCAGTTTCGATTTGGGTCGCAATAAAAACTTCTTCTTCCCTGCCTAAAACTGGGAAATCCCCCATTTCAATCAAATACTCTTTGGTAGGATCATTTTGATTTCTCATTTGAGCAGATCGAGATGCTTGGCTTTTCTTTTCTCTTTTGAATTGAAAGCTTTCTCTTTTAGGCATTTCTAATTTGCTGGTTTTTTTCTCATCCACTTCTTCAAATAGATTTGATTTGATTTGAGGCTTTTCGGGCTGCTCTTCACCTTCAATCTCTATCTTCACTTTGGCTTTTAATTTGGATTTACTGAGTTTAGGAAGAGTTGGTGTGGATTCTGTTTTTAATTCTTCTACTGGTGCAACTGGTGCAACTGTTATGATTGGAACTGGAGGGGCAATGCTAATTGGTGCTAATTCAATATTGGATGTGACAATGACATCTACAAGTTCTGTTTTCTCTTCTATTTGGATTTTTTGAGTTTTCTTAGGTTTTTTCTCTTTGATTTTAGGGGCTTCATCAACTGCTTTCACAATGATTGGCGTGGGTGTGGGTAGCTCTTTTTTTTTGATCAAAGGTTTAGAAAGTTGCAAAATAATAGACTTCTTTCCTTCAGTTTGAGATTTGGCAAAAACTAGGCTTTGATGATCTGCTTTATCTACAAGTGTTGTAGTAGAATCAGTAAGGGATTTGGTTTTGCTATTTTTAGCCATAATCATCACCTCTGTTTTGGATTGAAATGGGTAGAACGATTGATTGCTTCGCGATATTCTTGTTGCAGTAACTGATATTCTCGAAACAATTCTTCTTTGGAAAGAGCTGTATTTGTATTGATTAAATCATTTAAGGGATTTTGAATTGAGATTTCAATTTTTTCTTGAAAGTCTGTTTCTTCCCTTGATGTATTTTGGTCTAATTGCTTGATTTGCAATGAAATTTGTTGCATTTGCTTATGGATCTTTTCGGCTTTAAACGTATAAACCAGCTTTTCTAAAATCTCAGAAACATTATACTTCTCTAAATCAGCTTCATAAGGTGTAAACAGACAAGCTTTTAAACCTTGAAGTAATTCTTTTTCTTGAGCATTCTGGGTTGTCTCATGTCTGCTAAAAAAAGCATCCGCATTGAGAAATCCATTATCTTCATGAAAATGATAAAGTTCTAACAAGAACTCCTTGATTAAATTGCCATTCAGTTGGCTGATTCCATCTAATTCAATAAACTTTTTTAAATATTCTGGTTTTTGAATCAACATACGAATGCGATCTAATAAAGCTGAAGGTATCGTGCGTTCTGTTTGGGCTTTTGGGGGTTTAAGATAATTTAAAATCTCAGTAATGGATTTGGGTTTGTCTTTGGGCTGTCCATCGTTTTCATTCTTGATTTCCGCCCCTAGAATACTCTTTTTGATTTGATTTTGTAAACTATCTTCTAGTTCTATATTGGATGCTTCTAAGAGTAAGGGATATAGGGAACTACTGATATTATCGAGTTTAAGCCTAGGATCTAAAGCTGCTAATTTTTGGCTAAAACTTTTAAATTCATGTTTAGAACCCAAGATCATATCGATCCATTTTTGAAAATCATGCCTATCTTTTTTGCCACCTTCAAATTTCTTATCTCTAGCAATAAAAGGTCTTTTCACATGCAATACACGATAAATCACATGTTCACTGCAATTCAGTAAGGGGATTAACTCTTCGATATATAAGATTTTAATCACATCTTCTTTGATCATATCAAAAAAGGGTTTAAGCTTCCTGATGATCTCATATTGAGCCACAATATCTTTATTGCTTCTTTCAAAGAGATATTTGGCACAAAGCAATAAGAGCGGTTCTGCTTGATCCATCAAAGCTTGTAATTGCATCGCCCCTGCTGGTTGTTTTAAAAAGGAATCTGGATCATGCCCATCACTGAGAAAAATCGCTCTGGGTTGAAAATTGACTTGTAAGAGCAAAGGTAAAGCTTTGAAACTCGCATTGATCCCAGCTTTATCTCCATCCATCATACAAATGACTTCTTTGGGTTGTAGCCTAGCGATCATTTCACATTGATCTAAAGTAAGCGCTGTACCCATCGGGGCTACTGCATAATCAAACCCTTCTTGCCATAAAGAAATCACATCTAAATTCCCTTCACAAATCAAGATTTTGGCTGGAGAACCTGATTTTTTTAGGCTTTCTTTGGCTGTTTTTAAACCATAGAGGTTTTTCCCTTTGGTAAACAAAGGTGTTTCTGGGGAATTGACATATTTGGCAAATTTGGCTTCTGCAGTAATCACTCTACCACTATACGCAATCACTTGATCCAATTGATCAAAGATTGGGCACATCAATCGATTTTTAAACCTAAGCCTAAGTCCCCCTAATTTTTCTTCACCATATTGGGGTTGATCGCTTTCTGCCAAAACACCGATTTCTTTAAGGGATGCAATGCTAATATTTTCTGTGATCAACCATCTGGCAAAAGCACTGACATCATCATTTGCCCAACCCAATCTAAATACCTTTTGGGCTTCAATGGAGATTTTCCTTTTTTGAAGATATTGTTGGCATTCTAAACTATGCAGTAGACAAGTTTCATAATATACAGTCAGTTTTTCATGCACTTCTAAGAGCGTTAATTTCTTCTCTTTTTGCTTAAGCTGTTGTTCTTTTTGTTGGGGTGTCAAAGGTGTCGCTTGGGGCATTTCTAAGCCGAGCTGATTGCTTAAAAATGCTAATGATTCCATAAAAGTCAGCTTTTTTTGTTTTTGGATAAAACTAATCACATCCCCATGTTCACCACAGCCAAAACAATGATAACTTTGATGATGAGGATCCACTGTAAATGAAGGGGTTTTCTCACCATGAAAAGGACATAATCCCTTATACTGCGCCCCAAATTTCTTGAGGGGCACAACAGCATTGATGATATCATAAATATTTGCTTTTTCTTTAACCGTTTTTACAAAACCATCTAACATAAATCATCCATGTTTTAGAGTTGATAAGTGTGTCTATAAATTCTATAGCCCTTAAACTCTTGAAAACATTTTTCGTGGAAACTTTTGGCACTTCTTAAAATAGGAATTTGAATAAAAGGTTTCAGTGCTCTTTTTTCAAAGTATAAATTAGAAATCATCACAGCTTGATCTTTGTTTTTGCCTTCATTTTTAGGATGATTGCTCAAATTTGCTTGCCATGATAACTTCGCTTGTAGTTTTTCATAAGCATTGGTCTCATTGGGCATCCACTCAAATAACTCAAGCAACTGCTCTAATGAAGCATTTTCCAACTTAATTGTGGCAGTGCTCTTGTCACTTTGATCCCATAATCTAGACTTAAAATGATCTTTTAATCTTTGTAAGAGGCTGGGATGGGCAAATTTAAAACTAATATCAAAGATCGAAAATACCTTTTCTGTTTGATATTTTCTCAATTCTTGCAAACGATGTAATTGACTTTGAATCAATTGATACGCCATTGGGAAACCCTGCTTCCAAAGTTTATGTGGGGTATAAGGCGTAGGAAATAAATGCTCTTCACCTTGATACATAAATTGCACTTGATGAATAGGTCCCAAATGAAAACGATTTAAATCTTTACTCGCTTGTTCAAAACCATAAACCATGTCTGGAATATGGAAATGAAAATGATTCACATCTTTGGTAATTTTTAAATTTCTTGCTGTGAATTGATCCGTAAACATATAGATCGATTGATCTTCATCTCTGACCTCGATCACACCGCCTTCTTCCCCTGGAACTTCAAATACACAAATATCTTCAAACCAAGGCGTAGCAATGCTTTTATCTGTGAAATAAAACTCATTTTGCTTTTCTTGATATTGAGGATAATTTTGTCCTAAGAAAGCCTTTATTTTTGCAATCCAGATTTCAAAGGATTCATCTTTTGGGTCAATGATATAAAATTCCATTGTATGTCCAAAACCGATCTTGTAGCTAGAAGTGATGATTTTGGCATTATATAAATCTAAGCATCGCTGTCAAATTTATTTACCCCCATACATGAGATAAGATATTGATATATAAGATATTTTTAGAATGGGGGATCTTTGGTTTTATTTCTTAAGTTAATCCCTTAGAAAATTAAGGAAATGCACAAGCTTTGAGCATCTTATATCTTTGATTTTTAAGTGATTTTTGAATCGTCTATCTAAGTTGACAGATGATTGACAAATCATCTTCTAGATTTCTTGTTGCCTTGATTCTTATTTCCTTGGTTTTTGACTGCTTTCTCTTTTAAAACTTCCTGAGAACCTGCAGATAAAGACATTGCATCTAAAGCAGCATTTGTCTTTTGAGACCCACCTACAAGCAAGACAGCTTGATCTACAGCGATTAAAATCTCTTCATCTGTTTTCTTCACTTCTTCTACTTGGGGTTCTTGGGGTTCTTGGGGTTCTTGGGGTTCTTGGGGTTCTTGGGGTTCTTGTAGTGATTTGGGTTCTTGAGGTTCTTGGGGTTTTTCTTCTTCAAGGTAATCACTGGTTTTACCCATGAAGATCAAGAGGGTCATCAATACAACAATCAAAGATTCAATGAGATATTCTTCATCGATCCAACCATAACCGATTTGCATCCATTGGGTTGCGACAAGTGCGATGATTACCCAGAATGTATCTCTGGCGCGTTGGTAAGCGATGGGGGCTAAGAGAATCAAGAAATTATAGTAATAACAGGTGAGTTCAAAAATCCAAACAATAAAGATGGCACTCAAGGCAGTCACTTCCCACATACTTCTCTTTCTGATTCTATAAAACACTGCAAATATCGCAAGTAGAGAGAGGATGAATATGGGTTTACGATCGCTTTTGAGTTTATGTCTCATGATTTTCCATATAGACATCCCTTTGTGTTTGGTGCGATCTGGGTGATATTTCTTGATTTTATCCCATAATGGGTGGTTCATATTCTTGACCATTGCATCTTCCACTGATTTTGCATGTTTGAGCAAATATCTTGGGTGATATGTGAGCAATGTTGGGAATCCCATGTGATTGGTGAGGGCAGTACCAGTGTGTTTGAAGGAGTTAGTTAAAAATTCCTTGTATACAGATAAACCTTGGTATTGAGGAAGTAGACCTTGTCCTCTTTCCAAACCCAAAGGCAGTAATACAGCAATGGTTAATAATGCGCCCAAAGTAAAACGAATATGGCTTCTTTGCCAATCGGATTTTTTGAAGATCATCGCTAGGATTTGAACGGCAACACCGCCTACTAGGGCACCAGGGAATACTCTTTCAAGTAGAGCCCAAGCAAAGAAGATCCCTGATAGGAAGAATTTTTCTTTTTTCATTAACGCAAAGCCGATAATGACAGAACTAATCCAAGCAAATCTAAGCATGGAACCACCAGTCCAGTCAAAAGTCCAAGGATAACCACAACCAAAGATCAAGAGGGCAAATGCTGTGATTTCTATACCAAAAGCCCACCAGAACATACCAATGGCAAAAGCCAATAAGAAGAGATCAATGCTGGTAATCCAAATGATTTCTTTTTCAAATCTGGGTCTATCTTCTTCATTAAATCTCTTTTGAGCAGCTCTTCTTTGTTCGGGCGCTTGTTTTAACTTAGGTGTATACACCATATTTTCATCGGGAACATCCCTAGCCCAATTCCATTCACTAATGGTATTACCCACATAATTCCAAACAGGACTTGCATTATAGCCGTGATCTCTAAACATTTTATTCCACCAATCAGTGGACATATAGCTCTTAAATAAGCGTATATCTTGTTTAAATGCATCCCAACGATCTTTGCTAAATACTTCTCTACATTCAAGGCTTAAAGGATGTTTGGGATCTAGGACAACATTAGCAGGTCCGAGTTCATTATTTCTCAAATCTCTAAGTTCTCTTTTATCGAGTTCCTTTGAATCTAAACCATCATCTACTTCAGCCAAAATCGCACAATGATACATCAAATGATAACGGGTTTCTTTGAAGTATTTAGAGCCCATATAATAGTGATAAGTATCCCAGAAGTGGGTTAATCTGTTACCGTGCATTGTGCCGAGACCTAACCAGGTAAAAGCACATAAGGCAGCGATGACAAAGTGGGCAAATTTTTGATGTAAACGGCTACTGTATTTCCAAAGCAAGATAAAAATCACAGATAAGACAGTCGCAACAACAAAACCTTCCCAACCTTCTGCATACCAGCCATGATTTTGTCTAAATTGTTCATTGCTTTGGGTTGCCACAGTCCAAATCGCACCGAGTAAACCGATGAGTTGTACTTCAGACCAGAATGGCGCAATGGTGAGATCCAATTCTTTTTCTTGATCTTCAGAGATAGGATTTTCACCTCTTTGTGTAGCGATTGCTTTTGCTTTTTGTTGATAGACCTTAAAATAAGCGATAAATCTCACAATGCCCCAAGCAAAGAGCCAAAGTCCAACCAAGAATAGCACGCTGGCATCGATAAAAGTCCATTTGGCATGAGGTGGAGAGATATTTTCTAAGGCGCTTTGTAAACCAGCACTTAATGCCCCATTGTCCGCCAAAATATCATAAATTTCTTTGATTTGATAGGTGCTTAAGAAAAAGCTAAAACCAGTAGCAGCAAGGATGGATAATAAGATCCAAATGGGGTGTGCATAAGAGATCAAATGACTTCGGATTGGGGATAAAAACCAAACTTCTTTGATTTTATCGATAAAAGTTGCTTTCTCTCCTGTTTGATATTGAAAGTTTTTCTTAAATCTTTGATTGATCAACATTGGGACAAAGAAGAAGAGTAGCGCATATAGTGCAAGTGCAATCTTGGCTCGCCCAATAAAATATTTACGATCATCTTTGCCTTCTTTATTGACTGCACTTGTTAAGTTTGGCTTAGGAGGCCAGTTGTTAGGAACTTCACAATATGCTTGAATTTCAGAGATGCTATAAGAACTATCACCACCAGTAGCATAGATTTTTAGGTATCTCACAGCAGAAGAAGGTGTTTTAAGGATTTCAGATCTTGTTCTTAAACCTGTTTGAGACACAATGGGTTTGGCTTCCCAAATGGGGAAATAATTCTTTTGATCCAAAGAACCATAAACATGATAAGAATCATTGTTATCAGCTTGTAGAGTCAGAGCTTTGATCGAAGTATTGATCCCTAGATCGATGATCATTTGATGGGATCCTTTAAGGATACTGGTTTGATCTAGTTCCCAAAAAGAACCTTCTGCCACTTGATAACCATCAGTCATCCTTAAACTTCGTTGAATCCCTCTTGTGGGTGGAATAGGCTTTTTTTGATAGACCAAATTCCCTAAGGGACACTTGAGTTCTACATTGGCAAGAGGTGCGACTGCTACCGGTTGTGCTGATTGAACTTGGTTGTTTATTTTAAACTTTTGAAGTTGTTGAACAGCTTGTTGATTGTTGATTTTTGGGGTTTCTTGTGCAAAAAGCAAAGAGAAACTCAAGAGAAAAGAAAAGAAATAACTATAAAAACGCATCGTGTGATTCATCCTCTTTTTAGCGGATGCTAGAATTAAAAAAAACTTCATTGCTAGATATGAGAGTTTAGCTATGAAAATCAAGAAAAGTAGTATATGCTCTTAAAAAAACTAGCTTGAACATCATTTTATGTCAGAGGATTTTGATATGTCTGTGATTGCGTTTAAAAATGCCTCAGCCACAGATCTTGAATGCTTAAATCGATATGGGATTTGGGGACTCATCCCTCAAACACCGATAAAGCTACCAGGATTAGGGCGTTTTGGGCGATATCAATTCAATCAAAAACAATTACTTAGCAAATGTGCTTTGACCATCGCTCAAAAAAGAGAAGTGATTTTTTTAAGCCAACATTTCCATCAAATCGATCATTTTGAATTTTTTGATATCTCTGTCAGTGTAGATGCCAAAGATGTGAAAAATGCATATTTTGCGTTCTCCAAGAATTATCACCCAGATGCCATTGCATTATTAGATCTAGGTGAATTCAAATCAGCCATGGAGCAGGTTTTTCATTATGGACAAAAAATCTATGATCTTTTCATGGCAGATTCAAATTTCTTGTCATGTTATGCCCGTGTGGTTCAACGCAGAGATGAAGAATTTAATCGTTCCTTAGAAGCCCAAAGACATCAAGCAAATATCGATGATATGCCTAAGATCAAAACAGTTGTGGGTTTACATGGGATTAAAGTAGAAAAGGTAGAATCAGAACCAAGTTTCTCAGGTCCTATCTATTCTCCCCCCCCACAAATGTCAAAAGAAGCCCAAGAAGAACTCGATGCCAGAAAAGAGAAATTAAAGGCAAGATTAAACACAAATCTGCAAGCTGTTAAAATCAATCCCAATTCTCATGTCATTCAATCGTCAAGTGCGATACCCCAAGCAAATCAAGTTTTTGTAGCTCAAACAGAACAACAAAGAAAAGAACAAGCCAAAGATTTCTTCTTTCAAGGTGATCAATCCAAAGGGAGAAATCAATGGCTTAGAGCATATAATCAGTATAAATTAGCTGTGGAATATGATCCTCAAAATCAAAAATACAAAGAAGCGCTAGAACAAGCAAAGATCAAGATCAACCAAGAGAAAGCATTGGAAATTTGGCAAAAAGCAGATGAGTTTATCGAAATCGGTTTGCTTGATCGCGCATTGCCTTTGGTGAATGAAGCTTTGGTTTTGTATACAGATGATACTTTGGTTTTGAAATTTGTGGAAGCATTTAAGGAATATGATCAAAGTGCATGTATTCAAGCGCTAGAGCAAAGAATCATTCAATCCCCCTATCACTTAGATCTCTATTGGCAGTTGGGGCAATTATATCTACAAAAAAATCAAATTACTCAAGCAAGACAACAATTTGAAAAAATGTTAAGCTTCGACCCTTCTGAGCCAAGGGCTTTAAAAATGTTAAAAAAGGGCTAATGTCTAAGGGAATCAAGGATTTCATTTGCTCATTGTATTGATTTATATTAGTTTATCAGAAAAAGCTCAGCCAAAAACCAACAATACAGGAGTTTTGAATGGAGCGTATTATTGGAATAGACCTAGGCACGACAAATTCCTGTGTCGCTGTGGTAGAAGGAAATCAAGCCGTTGTGATCCCCAATAAAGGGGGTTATAAGACCACGCCTTCAATGGTAGCGATTACCGAAGCTGGCAAGAGGCTTGTGGGATATTTGGCAAAACGTCAAATCATGACAAATCCCAAAAACACAGTGAGTGCTGCCAAGAGACTCATCGGTAGAGAGTTTGATTCAAAATCAGTTCAATTGTCGATGAATACGAAGAGTTATGAAGTGGTTGAAGGGCATCACAATGATGTCAGAATTAAATTACAAGATCGGGTATATTCTATTCCAGAACTCAGTGGGATGATTTTACAAGAGATGAAACAAGTGGCTGAAGAGTATTTGGGAGAAGAAGTAAAAAAAGCTGTGATTACTGTCCCAGCTTATTTTAATGACGCCCAAAGACAAGCCACCAAGGAAGCAGGGAAAATCGCTGGTTTAGATGTGGTGAGAATGATCAATGAACCTACAGCAGCAGCTTTGGCATTTGGATATGAGAAGAATTTAAATCAAAGAATCGCTGTCTATGATTTGGGGGGTGGTACTTTTGATTTCTCTGTTTTAGAAATTTCTAATGGTGTTTTTGAGGTATTAGCGACTTCTGGAGATACATTTTTGGGTGGAGAAGATTTTGATGAAAGAATTATCTTTCAATGGTTGGTGCCAGAATTTGCCAAAGAGAATTTGGTGGATTTAAGACAAGATAAAATGGCTTTACAAAGATTAAGAGATGCAGCAGAAAAAGCAAAATGCGAACTCTCTTTTTCAAGAACAGCAGAGATTAGCTTACCCTTTATTATTTCCAAAATGGGTGGAGAAACCCTACATCTCCAAAAGATTTTAACTCGGGCAAAATTTGAAGAACTCACAGAGGATTTGGTCAATAGAACCATTGATATTTGTGCCAAAACCCTTCAAGAAATCCCCAATCAACAGAATAAAATCGATGAAGTGATTTTGGTGGGTGGTATGACCCGAATGCCTTTGGTTCAAGAAAAAGTAAAACAATTCTTTAAGAAAAACCCAAGAAAAGATGTACATCCCGATGAAGTGGTTGCTTTGGGGGCTGCGATTCAAGGATTAGCGCTTCAAAGCACACATCAAGAGATTTTGTTATTGGATGTTACCCCTATGTCTTTAGGGATTATGATTGCTGGGGCTAGATTCAGTCCTATTATCAACAAGAATACCCATATTCCTACCATTTCTAAACCTCAAATTTTCACCACAGTCAAAGATGATCAAACTACTGTTAGAATCATTGTTTTACAGGGGGAAAATGAAGATGCAACAAAGAATGATTTGCTTGGGGAATTTACCTTAACTGGTTTAAGACCTGCCCCCAAAGGAACAGTGGAAGTGGAAGTAATTTTCCAAATCAATGCTGATGGTATTGTGTCTGTTCATGCCAAAAATCTAGAAACCCAACAAGCACAAGCCATGACAGTAACTGCCAAAGGCACTTTAAGCGAACAAGAAATTGAACAATTAGCCAATGAAAACAAAGATTATTTGGTGGAGTTAAGAGCCCAAGAGCAAAGAGAAATGATTAAACTCAAGAATCAGCATTTGCTTATGGAAATCGATAAAATCCTTCCCCAAGTGAAGTTGATTGTTAAAAATCTAGCTTTTGGTATGGATACCATAGAAAAAGCTGAGATCGTCATTGAGCAAGCCAGAGAAAGTATTGACAATTCAGATCAAAACAAGTTAGAAACAATTAACCTTGCGCTGAATAGAACATTAGAAATGTTCAATAATGTCATTAAAAAGGCTAAAAACCAATAGCTTGAAGCAAATCAATCTTATACATTCACCATTTCTTTCTAGAGTCATCACCTATGAGCGCCGATCAAACACATCAAACCTTTTTTTATGAAGGTGTCAGAGCATACGAAGCAGGTAAAATCCACGAAGCCCTTAGTCGTTGGAAACAAGTTTTAAATACAGTTCCTAACCATAGTGGCGCAACCCGTTATATTCGATTTGTGGAAAATTTCTTTAATATCAATGTAGCTTCATCTGAACAAGAAGTGACTCAAGCTGTTTTTAAAATGGGGATTCTCTCTGCAGCACCAGCCCCTGTTGCCAGTGAAGTATCTAATCTCAATGTAGCAGAGAGAAATTCTTTCCAATATTCTCGTCAACCTTTGGGTGAAGTGTCAGTGGAAATGGGGCCAAGCACATTATCAGTGATTCCTGATAGCTTGGGTTATCAACCTGCTGTACCTCAAAGCTTACTCAATGAGATACAGGAGATGAAGGCAAAATTTGATCAACAAGCTCAAGTTCAAGCTCAAGCTCAAGCTCAAGTTCAACAAGTGATTGTAACCCCCCCTACCCCAGTAAAAACTCAAAATTTCCCATCTATTAGCACCCCATCTCCCCTTAATCCAGTGGC
>JACCDO010768648.1_pt1 | contig 12706 bp, 12 predicted proteins | sample 7446101 | NCBI WGS metagenome assembly JACCDO01 (sample SAMN15323440, study PRJNA562643) | freshwater metagenome | isolation source: river surface water | place: USA:Blue River Watershed | collected 2017-08-16
ATGTTGTATCCAGATAGAGCTACGATATGTATCGTCCCTGTATTTATAAAACTCTGCCTGAGCTCTGGAGAGAAAGAGGATTTCTCTCCTAGGATAATTCCACCCATTAGAATACTCTCTGGCTCAGATATGACTTTATCTATTTTCTCTAAGAATTTATTTTTAATCTTAAATAAAGAACTTTTAATAAAATTGCCATTGTCGCTACTCAATACTTTTATCTTAGGATAAGACATGACATACAGTACCCCGTCCTTACGGAGATAATTTATATAATCAAAAATCTTACCCTGATCAGTGATAAAGTTCTCGGGCTTTTCCAGTCTACCGGACACATCCAAAATATCTCCATACTGATACTCCACACCAGAATTAGTATTTATTAAAACTTTCACTTTATCCAAGGGCGGTCCTTGGACGATTTTAATATTGAATTTCTGGTTATTCTCACCCAGACTAGGTTCATCTATTATCTCCCCTTTTAAAATTAAACTCTGCCCTATTCTATCCTCAAAACCTTCTCCGTATTTCCTATCAGCTAAATCGAATCTGAAAGTTCCAAAAGCTAAAAACAGGATAAAACACGACACGACAATACCCCATCTATCTGTAGATACTAAAAGATAAAATAAAAATAAACCGGCAGAAATTAAAACAAATAAAATAATTAAATAAAAATCTATAAAAACAAAAGACCGCAACAAAACTCCCAAGATAAAACCAAAACAAATTGAATAGAAAATCCTATCCTGCATTTAAAACCTCATCTATTTTTTTAATTACTTCTATATTAGTTAAATCTGATTCCAGAGTATGCCAATCTTTGTCTGTATCTATTATTTTAAAACCGAATTTTTCTACATTATGAATAGATATTAAATTATTATTTTTAATCCCAGTTATGGCCTTCACCCCACCACGTTTTATTATCTCTCTTAAGCGCAACGCAATCATCTTCTGTTGAATACCTAAACCATGAAATTCCGGCAATACATAACCATTGCGTATGCGCCAAAGACCATTTTCTACCATATTCACCCTACCGAGCCCCACGGGTTTTAAATTATTCCAAGCCAATACAGAAAACATAAGCCGGCTTTGTGTTTCTTTGCGCCACTCACTTTCATCTTTGTTCTTCTCATCTTCAACTTTCTCAGATGTCAGACCAAACATTTCAGCATCAGGACCAGTAATAGAAAGAAGACGCAAATCTCTACACGCTTGCCAATCTTCTGGACTAGCTAATTTAACTTTTATATCTAAAAGTTCTTGTTTCCCTTTAAAGTTATCTAATTGATTGTCTTTCATTTATTATTTCTTAAGTTCTATTGGTTCTTTGTCTGCGAAGCTGGTGGCTATGACATCTGCTCGTTCGTTGTGTTCATGGCCAGCGTGTCCCTCTACATAATGCCACACAGGCTTTATCTCTTGATTGAGAGCATGCAGTTCCTGCCAGAGCTCTTGATTTAGTACTGGTTTCTTGGCTGCTGTGCGCCAACCATTTTTAACCCAATTATGTATCCATTCATTTACACCATTTATGACATATTTAGAATCAGCATATATTTCAACCTCTTTCTTGTCGAGGACTGTCCTCGACAGAAATTTCAGAGCTTCTATGGCACTGGTTAATTCCATCTGGTTGTTTGTAGCGTGATCACTCCTACCACCCAGCTCTATCTCTCTATCTCCTAAAATGACTACACCCCACCCCGCAGGACCTGGATTGCCCCTCGCCGCACCGTCTGTATAAATTGTAATTTTATTTTGCATTGGCTACATTATATCAAAAACTATAAAATATCCTCTACTCGCAAACGAAGCTCTTCTCTACCCCGAAAACGAGACAGGTCAAAAGTAGCGAGTAGATTCACCTTTTTACCTTCTTCGAGTGGCACATCAAAAGAATCAAGTCCTGAGAAAAATGAAATAGCTGTAGCTTTGTTGTTCCCAGCATCTGAGAAAATTATCTCCAAATGTTCCCCTGAGCCATTTTTACCGAACTTTTTTAATTTCTCTATCTTTACTCCCTCAAATAAAAATATTGGTTTAGGATTAGCCAAACCAAAAGGGCTCATCTTCTCTATCTCTTTCCAAGTCTTTTTATTGACCAGGCCCAGATCTCCCTTGATATCAAAATTCACATCTGTCTCACTCTGCTCTTTTTTTAATTTATTAAAATTATTTGCCAAAGCTTCTTCTAAGAAGTGTATCTTGTCACTATGTACGGTAAAACCTCCAGCCAATTCATGCCCTCCAAATTCAATAAAATATTCTTTAGTCTCAGTCATGAGCTCTGCCACAGACACTGAACCCTCACTACGACAAGAGCCTTTGATACAGTCATTCTCATCTTTGCCCCAGACAAAGACTGGCTTTTTATACTGATCCATAATCTTGCCCGCCACCAGACCCAATACTCCCACTCTCCACTCTGGATTGCCGACGACTATGACTTCTCTATGATTTTGATTTTCAAATTTCTTATGGACTTCACGCATTATACCCGTGACTATACTTTTTCTCTCATCATTTATTTTAGACAAATGATTGGCGAGCATACCACCCTCTACTTCATCTTCTGTGGAGAGCAATTCAAAAGCGCGCATCGGACTATCCATACGAGAGGCCGCATTTATGCGTGGTGTTAACATAAAGCCTATATCATCCTCAGATAAATATTGCTGATCTATGTTCATCTTAGCTAATAATTTCTGCAAACCTGGACGCCCAGACTTCCGGAGCACAATCATGCCGAAATACGCTATAGCTCTGTTCTCCCCGAGAAGTGGCACCATATCAGAGAGAGTCGCGAGTCCTGCCATATCTAGCATCCACTTCTCCATACCATCTTTTATTTTATAAAATTCGCCATACTTTTTTAAAAAACCTTGCACGAGCTTGAAAGCCACTCCAGAACCACAAAGCATTTTCTCTGGATAATCATCAACTTTAGGATTTAAAATAGCATACGCTCTAGGTAAAACAGCCTGTGGCAAATGGTGATCTGTAATTATCACATCCACGCCATCTACTTCGAGCTGAGCTACTTCAGACACAGCAGTAATACCCAAATCCACAGTAATCAAAAGCTTGGCCCCTTTACCTGCGAGCATCTTAACTGCTTCCATATTTAGCCCATAGCCTTCACTATTTCGCTCAGGAATATAGACTTCAAAATTTTGATAATTTATTTTTTTAAACAAATCCTGCAATATCACTGCACCTGGAATACCGTCACAATCATAATCTGCATAAATGACTATTTTCTCTTTATTATCTATAGCTTCAAATATACGCACACAGGCACGCTCCATATCCCGCATCAAAAATGGATCATGAAAATCTCTAGTATAATCTGGGTTAAGAAATACTTCTGCCTCCTCTGTGGTCTTTATACCTCTTTTTTCTAAAAGGCTTCTGAGTATTTCACTATATCGTTGCATGCCATGAATTTTAGCATATAATACATTCATGAACGACTGCATATTTTGCAAAATAATAAATGGAGAAATACCCACTCATCCTATTTATGAGAATGAGTTCGTTTTAGCCTTCCCAGATATTCACCCTGCAGCACCAGGACACACCCTAGTTATACCCAAAGAACACCACAAATGGTTCTATGAAGTACCAGGAGAAATAGGGAGTGAGTGGTTTAGTGCTGCACAAATGTTAGCTTTAAAACTAAAAGAAGAATATCAAAGCGATTATATCGAAATGAGCATTATTGGCATAGATGTACCTCATGCCCATATACACCTAATACCTAGAAAGAAATAATTATCTAAGGGCTTTAATGCCGACCAATTCTCCATCTACTAAGAAATCCAGAGTGGCTCCCCCACCAGTAGAAACAAAAGAAAATTTATCTCCTATCTTCATATCATCTACCAATACAGAAGTATCTCCTCCACCGAGAACACTCTCAGCTTTAGAATTTGCTACTAATTTCAAAAGTTCTTTTGTAGCTTTGTCACCACCAACTTCAAATTTACCCAAAGGCCCATTCCATAAAATCATCTTGGATTTTTTGACAATATCCTCAAGCATACTCACAGACTCACCTCCAATATCTATTATCACTTCATCTTTCTCCACCTCACCCACTTTTCTTTTTAAGATTTTAGTACCTTTTTGGACCATCACATCTGTCGGTAAAATTATTTTCTTATTTTTCAAAATAGACCCTAAATCATATTGTGCATCATCTATCATAGACTGCCCCACTTCATAGCCTTTGATTTTCAGAAAATCATTAGCCAAAGCTCCACCTATAAATATATAATCAGCCAATTTTAAATATTTCTTAATCAGAGGCATCTTAGTAGAGAACTTTGCTCCACCTAAGATAAATAAAAATGGATGTTTGGTTTTCTTAAACACACGAGACAAATTAGCTACTTCTTTCTCGAGCTGTATACCTGCATAAGATGGGAGCAGTTTGGGTAAAAGTACTATTGAAGCATCACTCCTATGAGATACAGAGAAAGCTTCATTGACATATATATCAGCTAATTGAGCTAAATTCAAAGCAAAGATCTTGCTCTTGCTCTGTTCGCCGTCATCATTGCGTAGATTTTGTAGGAGTATTATCTCACCATCCTTTAGACTAGCCACAGCGGACTTAGTCTTCTCTCCAAAGATATCATCCACGAATTTAGAAGATATATATTTATTTAAGACCTTAGCCACAGGTGCTAGATCTTCCCCACCCTTGCCCAAATGAGAAATTAGAATTATCTTAGCTCCCTTTTTCTGTAGAAAATTGAGCGTAGGTAAAGACGCTCTAACACGAAAATCGTCTTCGACTTTACCATTCTTAAAAGGTAGATTGAAATCCACTCTGACCAAGACTTTTTTACCTTTTAAATTTTTAGCACTTTGTATCTTTTTCATTATTTAATATCTTCTGCAATTTTAATAATCTCTACGAATTTCTTAGCGTCCAAACTCGCTCGTCCCACCAACAGTCCATCCACTCCACCATTCTTAAGAAAATCTCCAGCGTCTTTGTTGTTCACAGATCCACCATATAAAATACGAACACTGTTGGCTATGTCTGGACTAGATAAATCCGCCAAGACTTTACGAATATATATCACCATCTCACTAGAGTCTAGTGCTGTAGCATCTCTACGATTTGGTGTAGTAGAGATAGCCCAGACTGGTTCATAAGCAATAATCATTTTAGAAAATAAATTCTTATTTATACCATTTAGACACTCAACTATTTGTGTCTTAACGAAGTTAAAATACTCATGATTTAAATCTCGCTCACTCTCACCCACACATAACACTGGGGTCAGAGATGCAGACAGAGCACTCTTTAACTTTTTATTTATATCAGTATTATTCTCACCGAGAGCTCTCCTCTCAGAGTGACCCAAAATCACATATCTAACACCGATGTTATACAGCATCTCAGTGGACACCTCTCCAGTAAAAGCTCCAACTTCCCCAACAAATGCATCCTGCGCTCCTATAATTACTTTCTTAGAAATTTTCTTTAACTTTTCTAGATAGATAAAAGGTGGGCACAAAACCACACTAGTTTTCTTAATCTTGGAAATATTCTTAGCAATATCTACGGTTAATTTCTCTGCTTCTTTTAAAGAAAGTGGATTCATCTTCCAATTTCCAATAATTATCTTTTTAGACATACAGAGATTATAACACAGACTCTATTGTCCCTCTCCCCAATCAATAATCTCATAACCCCCACCTGGACCAGAAGTAAACAGGGTATTTGCCAAACCAGATTCATAAGTAATATTTGCTGAGTTCTTGGCTTTTATCTTATAACCAGTCACTTCTTTCAGATTAGCACTATTATTTATGGATATAAGACCATGGGGAGCATACAGGATAACGGAACCACTAGAAGAATTGTCCATACTTATAGCATCCTCTCCGCCACCATTTTCAGCACTATTGTTCATAGAAATTAAGAAAACAAAAGACCCAGCTGATCCAGAACCCTGGAACTGACTAGTGTTTGCTAAATCTATACTACTGCTGGTGGTTCTATTGCTAGGATTGTCAGCGATAATAGCCACACTTTGACTACCTAGAGAAGTGGATATTTTTACAATTGCAGAGTTTTTGATAACTACATTTCCAGCAACCCAGACATTGCCAGCTAGGGTGACAATAGCACTACCACTAATTTCCAAATTACAATTTATCTTTGTTGGACCAAGAGTTACTGTAGAATTAATAATATAAGTACAAGGAGAACTGATAGTACCACCAGAGAGAGCATCATTTTCTAAATCAGTAATCTCTGTATCAGATATAGGCATCGGAATGCTAGGTTGATCAACGCTATTAGGATAAGACGACCCACTAACAGTAGTGTTGGTCTTAGTCACATAATACGCATTTCCACCAACATTAGAATTTTGTATAGTGTGTGCATACATAGAACCAGTAGAACGAATATTATTCACAAGTCCACTAGCTCCAGAAGAGACAACATCTCCAGAAACAGTATTACCAGAACCTGTGACACTACCACTAGAATAAATATTACCGGTCACAGTAGCTGAATTCTCTAAGACAAACCCTCCCTGACCAACCTGAACACCATAATTAAAAGAAGCTCCAGTACCCAAAGACAAAGTGACATTTACTTTTCTCTGATGACTAGATATATCTCCAGTAGAAGTAATGACTTGATTACCTAGCACAAGATTTACAGCAGTAGTAGCTGTACTAGAATTCAGTGTCAGAGTCTCATTGTTGTCGACAGTCAGATTCTTTATCTTGCGATAAGTCACATCCTCTACCCCACTCTCGGCCAAGACATATGATTGTTTAGATTTTAAATTTGTATTTGCATCTCGATACTGAGTGAGAGCCGGTGAAACCAAACCAGAAATAACAGCTAAAGAAATAAATAAAAAAGACACCACGGACAACAACATCGCAGCACCGGACTTTGTATTTATTTTTCTCTTTGTATTTATCATATTAATAATCTCCTCTTAATACTATAGTATCGTAAAAATTCTCTACTCTGTTTTGAATATCGTTCGCCGACCTAACACTCATAGATATTTTCACCGCTGTGCCTTTAGTAGTCGTAATTTGGGAGAAAGATAATGCGGTCACTACCAGATTAGGAGAATTTAAATTACCCACAGCAACACTATTCTCTAAATAATTAATATTATTACCTGACAATACGAATTGTACATTTTGACTATTACCATTTAAATCTTTGGTGACTAAGACTAGATCTGAGGCACTGATAGAAGTTATGCTAGTAGCTTGTTTTATGGTCCGAGCCATACGCTCCATCACCTGACTACCACTCTGAACTTGGGAATATATAGAAGACTCTTTAAAAGAACGAGTCATACCAATCAAAGCATTGATTAAAGCCAGTACTAAAATAGCTAAAATAGAAATATAAAATAAGAATTCTACTATAGCGAAACCTTTATTCTTTTGTACAAATTTATGTTTCATTAAAAAATGTTAAAGATATAAAATTGTAAAGTCTTAGTGACAGTAGTACCTCCCTCGAGCCATATAGTGGTGACCGTCACGAGTTTAGTATTGGGATCATCAGTACCAGATACAGATATGTCTTTGGTATTATCATCTCTCTTCACACTAGCTACAACCACAGTCCGAGTAAATCTATCTACAGTATTAGCTGTAGTAGACAGTGTCCAAGTACCACCAGAGAAAGTCGGATAGTACACAGTACCCGCTACCAAATTAGAAATATTGGTCCAGTTATTGTCGCGAAGTATTCGTACAGCTTCACCTCCCTCTTCTAATAAAAAGTTAGCTTGGGAGGTGTGTAGGGCTTGTCTCGAGACTTGTAATGCTTTTTGAGAGACAGCCATAGAAGCCAAGATGGATATAGTCATAATAGAAATAGCTATCAAGACTTCGACAGTCATAAATCCTAGATTTTTTCTTTTGTGTTTTGAAAAAAATATCATTTTAATTACTACTTACACCTCCTCCACTTGATATGGTAATGACTTTGGAATAATTCCCTGTAGAGACGGTCACAGTACCTGTAGTATTTGGAGAACCATAAATTCTATTAAAATAAATATCGCCGGATGAGCCACTGACTCCACCCAAGGTGACATTAGAAATAGTAGCTGGAGTGGTTATGATTATATTTTCATTATTAGCATCGAGAGCTGAATACGCCACACCTTTAAATATTATGACTTGGTCTGATTGAAAATGCACTCCATAAGAAGAAGAATTCACAGAGGCTAGAGTCTTGGTCCTAGCTTTATCTACAGCACTAATTATATTTTCTACACCACTTTTCAATGTCTCTCTTTCTCGGATTTTAGAAAACTGGGGTATGACTATAGCCACAACTAGAGCTAGACCAGCTATCACCACGAGGGCTTCAACTACAGAAAATCCTTTTGTAAAAATATTTTTCATATTATTCTATACTGCCCAATATCGAATACATAGGTGAAATCATCGATATAGCAAAGAATCCCACCCCAGCACCGATCATCACCATCAAAAGTGGCTCGATAATAGTAGATAAATTCTTGGTTTTATTGTCGACCTCTTCTTCATAAAATAAAGCTATGTTTAAAAGCATATCTGATAATTTACCAGTCTCTTCCCCCACCTGTATCATCTCTGACATCATTATAGGATACAAATCTGTACGAGCTCGAAATGCTTCTGAGAAAGGCTGTCCGTGTTCAATAAAATCCTTGGCATCAGACAAAACTTTTTTATAATAAATATTTTGTACCACTTCTTGTGTAATCTCCACTGCATGAGTGATGGATACCCCAGAGAGTAATAGTGAAGACATGGTCCTAGCTGTACGCGCAGTATTTATCTCCCGAACTAGAGTATTGATAACAGGCAATTTTAAAACTACAAAATCCAAATACTTCGCAAAAAACTTGGCACGCAATAGAGCAAATATTGTAGAAAATCCCATTAACAACAAAAAGAAAGTTAAAATTAAATGATTAGAAAAAAATTCACCTAAGAATATGATAGCTTGTGTAGAGACTGGGAGCTTGATGCCCAATTCTTTAAAAGTAGAAGCCAGAGTCGGCACCACGAAAGCAAACATCAATATACCTATGATGAGCATCGCAGAGACTATGACTCCTGGGTAAACCAAAGCGCCTTTTACCTTTTTACTCAAAGAGGCAGACTTCTCTAAATTCACAGAGACATCATTTAAAGCGCCAGAGAGATTACCAGACTCTTCTCCAGCACGCACCATAGATACGAATAAAGGAGAAAATACTGCAGGATATTTCGCCAGATTCATAGACAAAGTCTCACCTTTGTTGACACCTTCACTTAGAGAGACAAAAATCTTCTTCATTAGAGGATTTAAGGTTTGTTTTTCTAAAACAGAAATGGCTCTGGATAAAGGCAAGCCTGCTTTTAGCATGCCACTTAGATTTTTTATAAAAATTATCTTCTCATCTATAGACACACTAGCAAATAAATTTTTAACAGAATCAGAAATATCAAAAGAGCTCTTGTTCTCCAAAATGCTGACAGGAGTCAGACCTCTAGATCGTAGATCCTTGGCCAAAGAATAGCGATCATGAGCATCCAAGGTACCTTCTGTATATGAACCATTATTAAGTTTAGCTTTATAGTGAAAAAGCATATTTTATTCTGAGACCACTCTAAATACTTCTTCTAGAGTAGTCATACCTAAAACTGCTTGATAAACACCGTCTTCAATCATAGTCATCATGCCTTCTTTTTTAGCTTGGACTTCTATCTCATCCTGAGATGCACCTTTCAATATCATCTCTCTGATAGCAGGAGACACTTTGAGAACTTCGTGTATACCTGTACGACTAGAATATCCATCTTTGGATTCTGGACTTTCGATAGCTTTATAAAAAGGAATCTTGTCCCAAGTATCTCCCTCTTTGATTAATTTCTCACCAGATAGCATCTTAAGCATACGATCCAAGTCTACGACTCTACCCAGATTCTTCAACTCATCAGCTGAGAGGAAATATTTCTGTTTATTTGGAGTGAGTCTACGGATCAATCTCTGAGCGATAATAGTTTTGACAGTAGATACGATTAGAAAAGGCTCTACTCCCATATCGATCAGTCTCGGTATGGCTCCAGCTGCAGAGTTAGTGTGTATAGTAGATAAAACTAAATGTCCTGTTAGAGATGCATTGATAGCCAAGCCTGCGGTCTCTCCATCACGGATCTCCCCCACCATCACTATGTCTGGATCCTGACGGAGCAATGAACGAAGCCCGTTGGCAAAAGTCAGACCTATCTCTGGTTTGACTTGAGTTTGATTTACTCTAGGCATCTGATACTCTATCGGATCCTCTACTGTAGAGATATTCACTTCTGGTTTATTTAAAATATCTAGCACTGTGTAAAGAGTAGTAGTCTTACCACTACCAGTAGGACCTGTAGCTAAAATCATACCTGTCTTTAATTTGAGTGAAGAATAAATACGCTCTAACCCTTCACCATGAAAGCCTAGAGTTTCCAGAGAAAAACCGTGTGCATTTTCTTTCAATATTCTGATAACTGTCTTCTCTCCATAAAAAGTCGGCAATGTAGAAACACGAAAAGATATCTTCTCTCCATTTTGATCGATTTTAAATCTACCATCTTGGGGCAGTCTCTTCTCATCGAGTTTTAGATTGGACAATACTTTAATACGAGCAGTGATACCTGAACCAGCATTTTTATCCAAGACCATAGCATCGTGCAGTATACCGTCGATACGATAACGCACAGTCAGGTCATTCTCCCCTGGCTCTATGTGTATGTCAGAAGCATTTTGTAAAATAGCGTGAAAAATAAGAGAGTCTACTATCTTCACCACAGGCAGATCCTCAGCCAAGTCTTTCAACTCTGATTCGGATTTATCAGCATCACCACTAGAATCCTTGAGCGCAGAAGATTCTTTTTGGATTATGTTGCCGAATTCTACTTGGAGACTTTTCCTATATTGAACCAAGACAGCACGGATAGACTCAGTGTCGGTTAGGCGAGAGAGTATCTTGAGTCCAGAACGCTTTTTTATAAAATCAATAACTGGTAGATCATCCACATCGAGCATAGCCACTTCGAGAGCATCGTCATTTTTCTTATAAGCTACGATATTGTAGTTGCGAGCAATAGGCTCTGGGATTAGAGACAATACAGAAAAATCCACTTTCTCTTTCTCTAGAGACACAAAAGGTATGCCGAGCACATAGGCTTGGGTTTTCTTTAAATCTTTTTCTGAAATTTTCCCCAAGGAGAGCAAGACATCACCTAACTTTTGCTTTTTTTCCGTAGCTACCCTTTCTGCCTCTTCAAAATCTGCACGAGAAATAAGTCCTCCATCTAAAATTATTTTTTTAAACTGACTTCCATCAATTTGCATTATTTAATTATAACAAAAAATCTCCGACAATGGGAGATTTTTTGTTATAAACATAATTTAATTTTATTGTTCTTGGAATACAGGACGCTTTTTGACTTTAACAGTCACTGAACCAGAGGTACCATTGGAACAAGACACACTGTATGTAGTAGTTGAAGCTGGAGTGATAGTGACACTACCTGACACCGCACCATTTGTAGAGAAATTTGTTCCTACAGCAGTGCCAGAATTACAATTCCATGACAATGTAGCGGAACTACCTGCATACAGAGTAGAACTTGTGACAGTAAGAGGACTAGAATTTATAGGAGTTTGATACTGATAAGTATAAGCTGAAGCTGCACAAGTCGTACCATTCCAAGCAGTACCAGAAACACAACTTGATGTAGCAGTATTTTGAGCGAGTAGAGCACCATTGTTATATAAATAAAATGTACGAGTACTATAAGGTATAGTAAATGCTACATTTGTACCACTGTTTCCAGAAGCTACTGTAAAGTTTGGAGAAGAAGCTCCACTATTGTTCACAGAACTAGTCACCGCTGATGTTCCTACTGGGTTTGTAGTGGTCCAACTATAGTTGATAGTACAAGTACTAGCACCAGAAGCTATGGTACAAGAAGCTGCAGCTGGAGTCAGTGTGCCTGAAGCTGCTGGAGTCTGGTATTGATACTGATATTGGTATTGATACTGGTATTGGTATTCGTACTGATAACCATAATCACCGCCACCACCAAAACAAGAACACTCGCCACAAACTTTCCAGTTAGATCCAGCTGGATTTTCGCAACTAGGATTACAAGTTCCACAATATCTTAAGGTTGAATCATAAACAGGTTGTCCGTAAGTAGGACAACTTTGAGAATTGGTACATTGATCCTGTGCCAAACTCAAATTAAAAAAAGAAAAACTAAATACAAAAACAAAAGCTAGTATTAAAAATATTTTAAATCTCATATAAAAATTATACCGTAAAGAGAATAAACAAAGCAAGTAGAATTACGAACGGCCCGTCTGCGTAGTGCAGAACGGGCCGTGGAGGAGTATCGCGATTGCGACACTCCTGTGATACGAATGGCTTTCGCCAGTGTTGCGTCGTCACGATGACGACACGGAAGAAGATTACCGCCTGGAGACCGAGCCGGACCAGCTCTTCATCCCATATTCATCCCAGGCGCATGAATCGCTACCCAGGTACTGAATCTGGCCGGAAGCGGAGTTGCCGCTCACGGACCAGGAGAAGTAAAGTCGGCCGTTATCGAACGAGCCGCTACCACTCATGGGAAGAGTCCCGCCACCTCCAGCGGAGAA